>ERZ1643251.3793-NODE-3793-length-13631-cov-11.281158_pt1 | contig 13631 bp, 6 predicted proteins | sample MGYA00579261_ERZ1643251 | MGnify/ENA primary metagenome ERZ1643251 (study PRJEB29033, sample SAMEA4952267) | chicken gut metagenome | biome: Broiler Chicken; feature: Gastrointestinal Tract; material: Caecum | place: Ireland | collected 2018 | study: Broiler... | reverse complement strand
GAAACCAAAAAAACACCGTCTGGTGTTTTTTTATTTTTCTTTATTTTCGGCATTGGTTTGGTATTTGGTTGAAAAGCCTTTGTTAACCTTTGGGCGCAGTTGGTTTGGATAGTGCACATCACTTTTAATATCATTCACAATTTTTTGAAGTTTTGATGTGATGTTATATGGGTCGCTGATATCCCACAGCACAATTGAACTGGACGGCGTGCGAATGTAAATATCCCCCACCTTAAACCATTTGTCGCTAAGCCCAACTTTGAGGTTTACGCTTTCAATATCCACATAATAAATGTTGCGCATATCAATTCCAATCACGCCGCTGCGCACGATAATTCTGGTGTTGGTGAAAACATACTCAATGTTTTTCTGCTGAATGGACGATGTAACCATGCCCGCAATCCACATCCAAACCGGTGTTAGGTGCAACACAAAGAAGATGCTGATAATCAAAGTAAAATACCATGGCAACTGCCCAAACACATCGAACCCAATCATGCAGCCCAAAAATGCGCCGTCAAAAATAATCCAAATAAGCGCAAAAGGCATCATCCTAAAAATCTGCCCCCAAATGTATGCCTTGCGATTTGGTTTGCCTCGCCACAAAACTTGCTCATCCTTGGCAAGGGCGTCCTCTATCGTGGTTGCTTTCATACCATCATTTTTAAAATAATTTTCATCAAATTTTGCCATAGCATTTAACCTTTTATATTTTATATAAATATATTATCATATAAAAAAGAAAAGCCAAAGTCTTTTGGCTATCTTTGCATCATGGATTGTTTTTTAGGTCTTTCGCCGCACTCCATGCAAACCAATGCGCGCTCTTCTGGCAAAATTCCGTTCAAGTTGTCTATCTCCTGCTGGATTATGCCTGCCAGTTTTCCACTAAACCAAGCCCTTTGGCTGTGCCCTCTTGCATCTTGAAACCCAACCAAAACCTCATACGCCCTTTGGTTTTTAAACAGCATTTGCGGTCTGCACATGTTGTCTTCCCAATAATCCATCTCTTCCCTCTTTTCTTTAATTTGTGGGTTGAACATGGTTATTATGTTCCCGCCAATTTTTTCGCACACAACAATAATGCTTTCCCGCTCTCCAATTTGATTTGCTGAAAGCGAGCAACTAACCCGGCCTTGCACCCAGTTATACATCAATGTGTCCGCTAAATCCTGTGCGATGCGAATGGAATTTTCATTTATGGGTGAAACAAAAGTGGGTGTTTTTAATAAATTTACATCAGTTGAAATAGGCTTATTCATATTTTTTAATATATGCTGCCATAACTTATTATATGAAAAAAAATCGGTTGCCCGATTTTTATTCTTGATTTTCCTCATCTTGATTTTGCTTTGATGCAGGTTGTTTTTTTGTTTGGGTTTGTTCGCCCTCAGTAACACCGGCAATTTTGTTTGCCCATGGCCCCACAACAGGCACATCCTTTTTCAGGCAAATGTAAACCAAAGCGACAATTTCGAGTACCACAAGCGCAATCAACAAAATTACTTGAATGATTATATATGCCATTTGTGCATTGGCATCACCGCTCATGGTGATTATGATGTAAAACAACAAATCCATCACCAAGCGCACAGCGGCAACCGCGCCAAGAATGATGTATTGCTGCAAAGTTTTTGACCCAGCCACCTTATCTTTTGCCCCGTAAAGTGCGATTGCAATTGGAATTATGCCCACAAGAATGCTGCAAAAAGCGCCGATTGTTGGCACCGCAAAAAGCAGCACCGCGATAAATTCCAATGAAATTAAAAAAGCCTGCATCGATTTATTCATCTCTAATTCTCCCTGAAATAATTATCTCATATTTTCAATAATTTGTCAATTATATATGCAAAAATTATGTTTTTTGTCACAATTATCCCAAAATATCGCTTCTATCTGTGTAATGAGTGTGCAGCAGCGGGCTGCCAAAGTTTTTCAAAAAGTTCGAATACAACTGTTTAATCTCAGGGTTTTCATGGCAAAACCTTACCTGTGAATTTTCGTCCAGCGCATAGATTGAAGTGCTTCGTTTTTTTCTTGCCTCTTCATTGGTGACATTGATGTTTTTTGGCTGTCCTCCGCCTGCCAAACATCCGCCCAAGCATGCCATAACCTCCACAAAGTCATAATGCTTGCCCTTGTCTATGTCTGCCAGCACCTTTCTTACATTCACAAGCCCCGAAACAACCGCCACTTTCAATTTTTTACCAGCAACGCTAACCTCGCTTTCAATAAACCCATCAAGGCTTCGAACGCTTTTAAACTCTAAATCTTTTAAATTTTCACCAGTCAAAAAGTAATGCGCCGAACGCAGAGCCGCCTCCATCACGCCGCCAGATGTTCCAAAAATCACACCTGCGCCGCTGCCATAGCCCATTAAACTGTCGTAAGCGGAGTTTTGCAAATTTTTAAAATTGATGCCACGTTGCTTCATCCAGTCGGCAAGTTCCCTAACAGGCAAAACAAAATCATAGTCGTTTTCTCTCAGCGCCTCCGCCTTTTTTGCCGTGCAAGGTGTGATTGCCACGCTTACAATATTTTTGCTGTCGATGCCCATTTGAGAGGCCCAATAGGTTTTAATCATGCTGCCAAGCATGGATATCGGGCTTTTGCAAGTTGAAAGAAGATGCAATTTTTCTGGGAAAAATATTTCCGCAAACTTAACCCATCCAGGGCAACATGAGGTGAACATTGGCAGGTTTTTGCCAGATTTTAAGCGCTCCACCAACTCGTGCGCCTCTTCCATGATTGTCATGTCAGCGCCAAAAGTTGTGTCAAAAACATAGTTTGCACCCAGTGCACGCAGCGCTGCCACAACTTTGCCGGTGCAAATTTCACCTTTTTCGCCGCCAAACTCTTCCGCAAGCGAAACCCTAACTGACGGAGCCGTTTGAAAAACAAACACCTTGCTTTTATCTTTCATCAATTTTTCAAGCGCTAAATAATGGTTTTTATAACTAATTGCACCGCTTGGGCAGGCAATGCTGCATTGTCCGCAATCTATGCAAACGGTTTTACATTTGCATTTTTGGATGTCATAGTGCCCATATACGCCCTGTTTAAAGCGGCAAACCGATTTGCAGTTGCCACATTTGACGCATTTAGATGGGTCACGAGTTATGGAAGGATTGTCGTCATCCACATCTATATAAACAGTTTCTTCTCGTTCAGCCTGTTCGGCTTTTTCAAAAAATTGCTTGCCCACTCCACACATTGGACAAGTCCAGTCCTCATCCAGCGCATCAAAGTCGCCTTCAAAAACATATCCGCAAACTTGACAAACATATTTCGCCATAAAACCCACCTTTTACAGCAAAATTTTACATTATTTTCGTGATTTTTCAAAACAATTATCGAAAAAATTTTGATTGTGCAAAACCGACGGATGCGAAGGTTTAAGTTTCTGCGAAACCAAATGATATTTATACGAATTTTCTAAATCGCCTTTAAGATAATAAACATAGCATAGTTGCAACGCTGGAATGAAATCATACATGTCTTTTTCAACAAACGCCCCGCTGTTTAAATTTGGCTGGATTGAAAGCGCTTGTTTATACCAGAAAATGGCATCGTCATATTTTTTTTGCCTTAAAAAGTTGTCGCCCAGCCTGCAAACTGCCTCTCCGCGCGGAGGAGCAAGCAAAAAACTTTGCAAAAGCGCCTGGCAGGCTTTTTCAAACTCACCCAAGTTATTCATGCAGATTGAAATGTCGATGCACGCCTGAATTTTATTCTCCACCCAGCCGTCTGGCATGCGCAAAAACTTTTTAAGTTCGCTTATCGCTTTTTTATAGTAGCCATTAAACATAAGTTCTCGCGCATAGTAAAATTGCTGACGAGGCGAAAAGACCGCCTTTTTTTGTTTTAATTTATGGTAAATCTTTAAATTTCTGCCCTTTGGCGTTGGCTTAATCTTTTCATGATAAATTTTGATATCCACATGTTCAACTCTGCCGCTTGGGATAATCACCTCATGAATGGCGTCCACCCACTTATAATTTCCGCTTCTTAAAAACACTCTTTCTCTGGCATAACTAAAAATCGGCGTCATGTCGCTTTCATGAGAGAGCACATACTCAAACATATACATGTCGGCGGGCTTTTCAACTTTTTTTAAGTTGTTGATTTTTTCTATATCTTCATCCAGCACAATGTCGTCAGCATCCAGCCACATAACTAAATCACAGGTGGCTTTGGAAAAACAAAAATTTCTGGCCGCGGAAAAATCATAATCCCACTTAAAGTTATAAACATTGTTTGTAAATTTTTTGGCAATTTGAAGTGTGTCGTCGGTAGAGCCAGTATCCACAATCACAATTTCATCAGCAAAACGCTTCACGCACGAAAGGCATCTTTCAAGCACTTCTTGCTCGTTTTTAACAATCAGGCAAACAGATAAAGTCATAGTTTTCTCCAACTACAATGTATTCTAAATGTCGCAAAGTGGTGAGAAAGAAAAAATAATTTAATTAAAAAAATAAAAAAATCATAAAAATATTCAAAAAATAATTAAAAAATGCTTAATTTATTAAAAAAAATAATTATTTTTGCTTATTTTAAACGCAAAAAAAGATTTTTGGTTTTTTCATAAGTTAAATATTTAATAATTAAATGTTCTCATAAAAATAAAAATATAAATATATATAATAATATTAAATACATAAATTATTTTGTTTTTGCAAAAAATTATGGTAGAATGTTTTTGTCAAAATATGACAAAAAGAGGTAATAAGCATGAACAAAATAAAAAAAGTTTTAGGTTGTTTTGTCTTAGGCGCTGCCGCAACTGTTATGGCTGCGACTGGCGGGCTGTTTATGCAGCAGCAAGTGCAAACTTACAACGCAAGTGTAACAGAGGAAGAAATCAACAATTCTCTTCCTGCGTTTGTTGATCAAGAAGAACTGGCAAATAACTACTTCTTTTCAACTGCTGTGCCAATGAAGTTTGATGTCACCACCGTTCTTGCCGAGGTTGACGAAGAAATTCCTGCAAATTCTACATACTTTTTTAAATACATCCCTGACGAGACAAACCAAAACAACTATTATTACTTCGACATTTCAAGTGTCGCAATTTACATCAACGACACAAGGCTTAATGTTGATACAACAGACTTAATTTTGCAATCTACCTCTTCTGTTCAAATAAATCAACAGGGCGACAGCCAAACAGGTCAAAATGAAATTCGTCCAGAAATAGTTTATTTTGAAGTGCGCTATGACGCCGCGGCTTCAACCCCTCAAACTACCCCTGGCAGTGTTTCATACGACAATGAAACACAATCTTTCACTTACGTTCCAGCAATTTTAACCACCAACCAAACCGGCGTGCTTAGAATTGAAGTGCAATATGACCTTTACGACACCACGCTTGTGGAAGGCTCGGGCTCTGGAAATGACACAGAAATATCAAACATCCTCACCTCTCAGTCATTTTCATATTCCTGCTTCTTCTTGCAGGCAAGCGAATATTTTGAGTCTACGGCAGACCAAAACGCACCACGCCTTTCTTACAACTCTTTCACAAGAACGCCAAGCGAATCCTCGATGTATAGATACAACTACTTTTACAACTATGGCAGCGAAAACTTACCTTACATATCTTTCGACCCAAACAAAGTAAGGCTTACCGTAACCAAATATTATAACAACAACACTGAAAGCGAAACCTTGCAATACAACCCAGAAACCGGCACGGTCACTGAGCCTGATTTCGTTTATCAAACCATGGTTGTGAATGACGAAAATGCAGCCGACAACGGCAATGTAAGGGTTTATTTCAATGATGTTGGACAATACAACTTTAACTTTGAACTTATTTACACATTTGAAAACGGCGGAGATTATTTCATCTACACCATTCCTTACGAAGGCATGCTGGACCAAAAAGCATATTTGTTCGGCGCACAACTCTCCTACACCGATTATGCCACCAACCAATATCAAGAATTCAAACTTATTGAAAATGTAACTACTGATGCCTCCACCACATACAACCAAGTCTCGCAAGGCGCTGATGTGACACACCTTTGGGATGATGCTGCAAGCACTGATGTTGATGATTTTATGAAGTGGCTTATAGATGAGCAGCAAAGTATCACACCTGTTTCAACCGATCAAACACCACTTCGTTTCACCACAAACCTCAGCCAAATCAGCGAAACAGGTGTGTCAACCATTGAGGCTTGGGTGTTGATTAAAAATGAGCAGAATGAAAACGAATGGACTTCATACAACTCAATTAGCGACATCACCTCCACAATCAATTCACCTGGAACTTATTTTATAAAACTAACCTACAACTTTGCCTCATATACGAACAATGCCGGCGCAATTGACGAAAGCAACGGCGGCGACCACTTCTCGCAATACTTCTACTTCACCATTGACAAAACCGCGCCTTCTTTCACAATGCAAGCACGCGGCGATTACAATGAAGTAAACGAAGATTATGACTGGGAACAACTTTTATCCAGAGAATACACAAATGCGGAGGAAGTGAAACTTACATATGCTGGCTTTGCAAACCCATTCCACTCTGCTGTAACATTTGAATATGAAAGATATGACTTTTTAAACAGCAGCACCTCTTCTGGCGTTATCACTTTCAATGAGCGCGGCGAATACATCTTCTCGCAAGAAGGCAACTACACCATCAAAGTTTACTATGGCAAACAAGGCACAGCCGAAGACCCTAGCACATCTTCCTTCACCATTGACAGGCAAAACATTCAAGATTTGGCTGCATACTCAGTTTACACCAGCGGCGCAAACAACGACTATCGCATTGGCAACATGCTGGAACAATATGCAACAAACCAAAACTTTGTGTTCTCTTGGCAAAATGTGAAGGCAAGCGGTGCAAGAACATATGGAAAATACAAATACTATGCGCTTGATTATGCGGACTATTATTCCAGCGTAGACCAAGCAAACCTCTCCAACTTGCTGGGCGCGCTGCTTAGAAATGGAATTTTGGCAACAGACGGCGTTTTAAACATGTCGGGCACTTCCAACTCTTGGATTGATTATTCAAACGCATCCTCACTTGTTTCAAACAACAACATTGTGCCATCGTCATATGTAAAATCCAATGCTGGGCTTTACATCTTCCAAATTTATGACCAAGCCGGCAACAGTGAAATTCAAATAATCTTGCTTGACAACACTCAGCCATACTTTGTGCTTTACACCGCTGACGGCTATTCACTTATCAGCGCAAACCACACTGTAACAAATGACGCAACACTTTATTGGGGCGACTACAAGGCAATTCAAGTAAACGGCTACAACAACGACAAGTTTGACGACAGCGTTTATATGAATAAAGACGGCGTTTACGACGAGGAAATTGTCACTGCATTGCAACAATTCATTGCTTCAATTCAAACTTATTCAAGTTCTTCATCCTCAGCCGGTTCAATCGGCTATGGCAAGGATGGCAGTTACTATCTCTGCGAAATCAACGACACCTTTGCTTTTAAACATAAAGACACCGAAGACTATGTTTTAACAACGGGCAACAGCACAGACATTCAATTTTCATACACCGTGCATTACACAGATGTAAACGGAGTTATAACTTACTACTACTCCACCACCACTGGCACAAACTACATCAATGCGCAAACTGGTGAAACCGTAACTGCAACAATCGCACCTGGCACGGGCGAATATCAAATAAATGGACAAACCTTGCATGAGGCAAACATCTATTTGTATAGCGCAAACGGACAAATGCTTTATTACTATGGCATTCCTGGCTCTTTGGCACTCACCTCCACCTCAGGGCAAACCGCAACGGCAACCCAAGGCGAGGACGGCTCGCTTTACATATACGGCGTTGCTTTGCAAAGCATGACTTTCGTTGACATGGAGGGCACATACATCTTCCTTATCAGGGATGCCTCCAACACCGAGGGTGCAGGTGAAACAGAACTGCAAAGATACATGCAATATGCATCAAACTATCAATATTTGAGGGTGACGGGCGACCAATCTTTAACACAAATTTACTATAAAGAAACCCAAAACGGCACCCAAACCAACATGGCACTCACAGATGCAGCATATGCCAACATCGATGTTGTAGATCAGGATGAGGGATTGATGTCAAGGTCAAGTTACTATAACCCAACCTCAATTGAAACAATTCTTTACCTTTCATTCATGCCAACGATAGAGCATGACGACAACACCACAACCCAAGTTGCTCAGGTTACGCTTAGTTATTATCCATACCAAACAGCAGTGCAAACCTATCTTACTAATGACGGGCAAATAAGGTATGTTTACTATCGCACGCTTGCTGCCACACCTGAGTTTACTCAAATTGTCTATGACTTTGAAACAGACGGTGCAAGCACGGAAACAATTGAAAGGCAAATAAATGTTGCCGAACAAATGACCAGCGCTGGCAAATATGTTGTAATGAGAACATATATGACTGGCGAAACTTACACCATTGATGTGTTTGATTACTATCAAAGAAACATCACTTCCACTGTTGATAGATATGGCGTGCTCACCTCGCCTGAAACAATCGGCTTCACTGTTACAAGCAGAACTTACCAAATTGGTGGTCAAACCATAACAGCAACTCTGCATCAAAACATCCTGCAACTTGTCGTTAACGGCGAATTCCCAGCCTACGACCTGCGCTATAAAGCGACTGAAAGCGGAGAATTTGTTACGGCCGACGGAGTGCCTGTAACAGAGTATTTCGATGAAAGCACCGGAACAAGAATTAGGCTTTATGAGTTCGACCAAATTGCAGACTATGCTTTCTATACTGATGGCGCAGCAATCGAACCTGTTCCTGATGGAACCAGCCAAAGCAGCGACACCTCTTTGGAGAGCGTTGTTGGCGGCGACATCATGATTAACATGTATGACGGCATTTCACCTAACTCTGGAGTTATTTCCGTTGCATTCCCATACTATCAAGATGATGAAATGTTGCCTTCTGGAGAAAGTTTTTACACAGAAAATATCACAAATTGGACTAATGACCTCTCTCCAAACACAACCCTTACCACAAACAAACTTCCAGTAAGTTTGTATATCCCACAATACAAATACACCATCTACAATCAAGAAATTAGAGATGAAAACGACTATTCACTTTCATTTTCAAGCATCGCCAATGATTATTTAACTAGATTTAACGAAGATGACGAATATTCAACAATTTCTTACTACGAACTTGTTGCAAACATCTCTTTCACCAGCAGCGATGGCACAACCCGCACCTACACTTCAACCGCTGGCGCAGATGGATATTTAACTTTCTTGGATGAGAGCGGCTCGCCAGTTTCACAATTCACACAACCTGGCACCTACTATGTAACAATCACACAGGGCTATAACGCAGACTCCAACAGCAGCAACAATTTTAGAAAGAATTACAAATTCGCTTTTGAAATTGAAGACACAAGCCCTGAATTCACAATCACACAATCGGGCGCACCACTTTCAACGCTTGACGACACTGCACAAGTGCCAAATTACTACACAAATTCAAAAACAATAACTTACTCTTGGGAAGATTTGAACAACAGATATATCGCCGACATCGACAAAAACTACATTCAAATCACCTATGCAAACAGTCAATACTCTTCCACATCAAATGTTATCATAATCAACAACGGCGAAATTTCACTGCAAACCGAAAATGCCACACTTCTTGGCGCACTTTCCTATTCAAGCAGCACCGACAGCCGCGGCGTTACAACCAACTATTTGACTGTGGACTTAGAAGCACTTGGCATTTACCAAAACAACTCAACTGTAAACTTAACCATGCAGTTTGAGGGGCACGACGACGCTTACTATTCACGCACGACTAAACGCGTAACCGTGGATAAACAGGCTTCGTTTGAAACAGTGAACAGTTTGATAAATGGCTTGCAGGGGGTTGCTTCGCAGGCACTGCCACTCAATGACACAACTTTGCGAACATATTTGGATGTTGAATATCGCACAGTTGAAACTGCACAAGAGGCCGCTTACAACATCACTGTAAACACAACAACTGGGGAGCTTAGAAATTACAGTTATCTTGTTGACGAAGCCTTCTTTGACAATCTAAGCGCAATGGCAAGTGAAAACGGCAACAGCGCAAATGCAAGCAGTTATAATGGCGCAACAATCAAGGCTTATTACAGACAGATTGACGACCCATACAACAGCACATATGAAGAATCTTACAGCGATTTCACCGCCTCTGCTTATCAAGACATGGCAGACGGCATATCGATTACACCTGGCACCTACTATCAAATTGTTGAAGAGGACCTTGCCGGCAACCTGACATTCTACATTGTTTATTACTTCTCGGTTGACGATGGAAACGGCTATGAAGATGGCATAGAGCGCGACTATCAAGGCATCACCTTCACCGACAATGACACAGAAAAGTATGCAAGCGACTCGCAGATTGCAACTGGAAATTTGGATTTATATTCTTCAACAAACTTCACACTTAACAACTTGAACTATCAAGGCGACAAGTGGCTTGTTGTAACTGTTAACGGACAATATTATATGTTCAGCCCATGGCTTGACAACGGATATGTTTACAGGCTTTCAAATAACGCAATTGAAACAGTTTCATCTTCAAGCATGTTTAATTCCTTCGCTTCCTCAACCACACCAATTTCACTTAACATTTCAAACAGGTTTACAGGAAGTTTTGCAGCAGTAAACCTCACACTGCTGGACGGAGTTCAACTTAACACAAGCATGTCTTCTTCACAGGCAGCAGAGTATGTGAACGTTTCTTACTCAAATGCCGTGTTCCCTGTTGAAATTGAAATTTCAAACAACGGCAACTTGGTATATCAAGCAACAAACGACCCTAATGCTTTAAGCAATCTTTCAAACCCAAGTTATGTTTATACTGCTTCGTGGCCAAGCGAAAACAACATTGTTGCCTCGCTAGAAGAACTCTATTCAAGGTTTAACTTTGCTTTCAATGCTTTGCCTTCAAACGGCAGCAAGATAAGGTATGCCATCACAGACAACTTTGGCAACACTACAATTCTTGTTCACATCTTTGGGCAATCCACAATAGAGGAAATCACAAGCGAGGCAAACAGATATGAAGTTCAAATTAACGACGAAACAACCGACGGCGAACTTGTAACCTACTTTGTCAGCCCTGTTTCACTTAACTACAACTTCAACAATCAGTTGCATTATGTTAGAGTTACAAAGTGGGATGGCTATGGCTGGGTTGACGCAATGGCTCGGGTTGACTACAACTCCTCCACAAACGGCACACTTGTAACCTACACCTTCTCAAATCTTGCAGGCGGCGACCTTGCAAACCTCAAATTTAAACTTGAAGTATATGAGGTTGCAGAAGAAGGCAGCGGGCTTGAAAATGGAGACCCTTCACTGTTTGTAAAAGATGTGTATATGCAAATTTACCAAATGCTTCCTCACCTGCTTGATGCAGAGGAAGATGCAAGCAACTTTGTTTCAAGTTTAAGATTTACAGACAACTATGGTGAAAATGTTACCAACGAAATTTTAACAGACACCACCGCATACAGAGTTAACATTGGTGGAACGGTTTACAATGTTACAAAGTCTGGTCAAACTTTTGCAAGCAGGCTTACATTAACCTATTCAAACTCTTCTAGTTTCGACTTCCCATTCACTGTGCAAGTTTACAGAGAGGATGGCTCGCTGGGTTCAAATTTTGTAGACACTTCGTCAGGCAGCACTTTCTCACAAAGCGGAATTTACTACTTCCTGGTAAAATATACTGACACATTAACCAATGAATACAATCTTTACAGAATTGAAATTTTGGATTCTTCAACCGAGTTCTACCGCGTAACCAACAATGGCAGAACGGTGGAAAAAGCCTCAACTTACTATCAAACTGAGGACGGCATGGAGCATTCGGAATATTACATTGTCAATGTAAACTACAACACCTCTGCTTCACTTGTGGAAATTGTGCCTAATGACTATCAAAACATCACAGTTTCACAGGTTGGCGACCCAATAAATGAAGGCAACAACGTGCTCACCGTGGCATACAGGGTTACAAACTATGTTGAAGGCGTTCCTCCAACAGGCGGCGTGTCACCTTTCGATAGATTGGTGTTCATAACCTACATACCTCCAACATCCTCACCTGTTACAGAAGCGTTCTTCACTTACAACTCTGCCGAGCAAACCGACATTCTGTCGCAAAGTTCAATAATGTCGGCAATCAGCATTGAAAATGTTGATTCGGGCGTGCTGAAATTAAGTTACTCTCGCTCATATGGCCTTGCTGGCAACTTGATCAACATTTCAATTCTTAAAGATGGCGTGCCATATTATCCAGAAGTAAAATATGAAACCTCCACCAATAACAGGCAACTGTCATATGTGGAACTGGATAGGTCGGGAACTTATTCAATATCGTTCACAGACACCGCCGGCAACCAACAGGTGTTCGCATCTGGAACAAGTGCATCTTCAACAACTCTAACTTTGATATTCCTTAAAGATGTGTCATTCTCCATGACATTCACCGATGCAAATGGCGTTCAACAAACCACCGACCCAATTCAAAAAGGCGTGTTTAATAATGAAGTTAGTTTAAATTTAATTAACCCTAACTCTTACTACACCGCTCAATCAACAGGCAGTGGTGCAAACATGATAACCGCCACAAAAAACGGCGAGGCTTATCAAGATTTCACTTACAACGCCGAAACCTCATCCTTCACTTTCAGCGAACCAGGCTATTACAGCGTTTACTTCTCAGCAACCGCTTCAAATGGAATTGAACTTCGTCATGAAATTTACAATTTCACAATTGTAAATCCAAACGAATCAAGATACTCATTCGAGTTCTCGCCATATGACGGCTACTATATCAAATCCATCGTCAAAGATGATTTGGGAGATATAACAAAAAATGCCGATGGCAGCATTCCAGACGCACTGAAACAAGCCTTCCAAACAGTGATTGTTGATGGGCAGGAATATCTTAAAAATGTTGTAACCTCGTTCTTAGATGAGGCAACCGGTGAAGGATATTACACAATCACCATTGCAACAAACAACTACTTAAACAGGGATGACTACACCACCCCAACCGAATTCTCATTCAGTTACTGGATTAACACAAGTTCGGTTCCAATCAATGTTTCGGTAACCGAGGGTGAATCCACATCCGACAACATAACCGTTTCATTCAATGCGGAAAGAGTTTTTGAAGCGGTTGGCGAATGCGTGATTTACATTGCAAACAATGCATTCCATGTGAATGCAGACAACATCGCTTCACTTGGCACTGTTTCAGCAATAATTTCAGCCACCGGCACTTACTTCATCACAGTAAGGTCTATGAGCGGAAACCTGCTGTATAGTTACAAGGTTGTTAAAACCGAGCCGCTAAACGCTTGGGCAATCGCCGCAATCGTGATTGGCGCCGTGGTTGCAATAGTTGTTGTAATCATAATCATCAAAACTCGAAAGAGAATTAAGGTTAAATAAAAAAAGTCGCATTTGCGACTTTTTTATTTTTCCTCTTCTTTTGTTTTTGGCTGCGGGCACAATCTTTTTATGAGTTCGTCAAACTTTTGATCCATGTATTTTTTAAACTCTTCAAGTTTCAT
>ERZ1643251.3792-NODE-3792-length-13634-cov-9.071360_pt1 | contig 13634 bp, 18 predicted proteins | sample MGYA00579261_ERZ1643251 | MGnify/ENA primary metagenome ERZ1643251 (study PRJEB29033, sample SAMEA4952267) | chicken gut metagenome | biome: Broiler Chicken; feature: Gastrointestinal Tract; material: Caecum | place: Ireland | collected 2018 | study: Broiler... | reverse complement strand
ATATTTTTGAATAATCTCATAAAACATTTATTAAGTTATCAGAAACGAAAACCAAGAAAAAAAGACTTATTTTTCTCCGTGTGTAATCACAGTAATAAGTCCTTTATCCAATTCTTCTAAAGCTCGTCCAATTGTTCTTTTATTATGATATTCATTCTCAGCCATTTGATAATGATGATTTTCTAACATCTGTTTACTACGAATAGATGCAACATGGACAAGTTTATACTTAGAATCAACAATAGTAAGTAATTTATCAATAGATGGATATAACATATTTATCACGTCCTTACAGTACTATAATACTAAAATTTTAACGACTCATACAAGAATTACACCATTTATTGACAAAAGATTGACGATTTTTTTAAGAAACAAGTTTTCGTAAAGCATTTAAAATTTCTACCATCGCCCACGTATCTTGCTGACAATAAATACGAAGTGCCTCTTGTGTTTTCAAAAGCTCTTCCTTTGTCATAGAATTATAATTAGCATATTCTATAATCGCTTCCGTACCATTTTTTACATCTAAATTAGCATAAGTTAGCTCACTAAAAATCGGTAAAGTTTTCTTAATAGAAAACGAACCAGACAGTCTTTCATCATAAAAATTAAACGTATCAATTTCCTTCTTAGAAAAACCTAGTTTCTCATATAACTCTTTATGATTATTGACAATCCATAGTAAATCAAATCCTCTATGATATAATTTCATTAAATCATCATGATATTCTGGATAAATAGAAGCTAACTCTTTTATTCTTCCTTTTTCAAACGAAACATTCTGAGCAAGAAGAGTTCCTTTATTCACATCGACATGCTCTAGTAAACACTCTACAAGGTCCTTTCGTTCATCATTTGTTGTTTTCGCAAGAAAAATAATATTATCTTTCTCTTTATCACAAACGCCCGGAGCGCGCTCAATATGTAAACTAAACTCAAAAGGACTTTGGGTATAAGGTCTTTCTCCACGAAACCGCGGAACAGGAGAAGGAAACGTTTCAAAATCTAAATGATAAATTGGATATTCTAAAGTTTCGATAGCCTTTCGAATCTTTTCTTTTTGCATAAATGGTGTATGAGTTTTAACACATTCCCTTTGAATAAAATGATTGTCCTTCGTAATCCACGCTTCTGGAACATCTAGCATATGAAGATACCCTGCATTAATAAGTTCTAATCCCTTTATACGCTTTCCATTTTCCATACAAAAACCAGAAGGATTATTCACGTAACTTAGCGAACTATTTTTTTCTGGAATTTTATGACCACATACAGGCGTAAAATATTTACATTGAGTTTGTTTTTTAAAACCGCAAGAAACACCTAACGGAACTTCTCGGATATTAGGCTCTTCAATATTTTTAATAAGACATTCAGCATCAAGCTTCACTTGAAATTGATACTCCCTCGTAATTTCAGTCATATCAAAAAACGTAATTAATTCATTACCTCTAGCATCCGTCTGATAAACTTCACGTCCATTTTCCATCAAGCCATCATACACATAGTCTGCATTTAAAACACCTAAATAATAATGAATATGTTGTAACTCTTCTTCTCTCTTCTGCTCTTTATATTGTCCTTCCAAAATAAATCTTTGTACAGCCAAATCATAAATATAAGACCCTATTCCATAACGGTCTAACAATTTCTTTTTTAATGTTTCATAAGTTTTTAAATCCATTTCCTCCGTAAGAGGATATCCTGCAATTTCCCCTTTTAATCGATGAATATTGTTTTCACAAGAAAAAATAGAATACTTTTGACTTTTAGAATATCCTCCAGTAAGTTCTGTATATTTTTTCGAAGTGGTTGCTTTCACTTCAATAATATTAATGTTTTCTCCCTTTTCATTATAAATATCAACATAACAAAGAAAAGGAATTTCCTTGTAACAAAAAGAAAAACACTTTTGATCATTTGTTTTTTCTGCATAAATAATATCTCCTGGAAATAGCAAACTAGCAAGTCTTCCAGCTTCAATTTCTACTCTTTTATAATAAGGGTTCATTGCTTTTAACTGAGCATTTTCCTGAACAGTTTTATCCTGATAATCTCCCGTGCTCCCTTCAAACATCGCATCCCGAATTTCTTGCAACTGCATCGCTTCTTCTTGTTCCTTATATTCCTGATAACTAATAGGATTTTGCAAAAATTCACGCCGAATATCTTCTAAAAAAACATACCTATCACAACGCGTATATTCAACAAATTTAGTTTTTGTAATAGCCATAAATTATGCAATCTCCACCTGATAATCTTCACTACCCGAAGCCCGAGTCACTTTAAACCGAACATTATCCACATCTACATCATCTACATCAATAAAATAATTATTTTCTACTAATTCACTACCATAAAAATATGTTTCCGCATCAGTAAATTCTTCTGGATGAGCTTCCACATAAACTCGGGCAGCTTGAAGTAAAGTATCATTCCATACCACTTCCATCTCAGCAGTATTGTCTGCATCTTGATACGCATAACTTACTTTCACAATCCCAATAGCAAAAACAATTGCTAAGACAGCACATAAAATAATCATTTCTTTAATACTATATCCTTTATTATTACGTAACACGTTACCACATCCTTATAAGGATTATAGCATTTTTTTCCACGAAAAAAAAGACACTATATGGTCTTTTCCGCTTTTTAAAGAAACTTTCCCTAAGAAATTGTAGCCACATATTCCTCAAAATGCTTTTTTATTTTAAGATATAAACTTTCCTCAAGATACTTTTCTAAAAATGCAAAATATGGTTCAAATAGATGTTCTTCCATACATAAACGAACACTTTCCGTATAATTAAAATCATAAAGAAAACAAATTTGCAATAATACATGGTCTAACGCACTTACTTGATTTTTCTTAGGAATACACTGATTACGAAAATAGAGTTCCAAGTTTTCTGGAAGAATTATCTTTTCTGCAGGATTTGTCTCTACATCATGAGTACAAGAAACACTCTTTAAATTAGCAAGCTTATCTGTATCCCGAAGAAGCTTAGCTGCCTCCATTCTAAGAGTTTCCTCCTCTGGCAAAGAAAGTTTATTATGGTGATAAATTGCAAAACAAATAATATCTTCATCCTCTTTCGAAATATTGTTTTGAAAAAACCAATCCTGACGCTTTAATATTTGCACACTTTCCTTTGCATGGTCAAACGAGTCTTGAGCATCGTGAAATCTTTTAAATTGTTTTGCTTGGACAAATCTTCCTAAATCATGAAAAATAGCAATCGTAAATGCAAGCTCTTGTTTTTTTGAGTCCCAGCCTAAACTTTCAACAAGCTCTTTCGTATATTCTACAACCTGATAAGTATGATTATACTTAACTTGAAATAAATATTTATCTTTTTCTTTAGCCAAATAATCATGGGAAAAAGTTTCAAAAAAAGATTTGGCACTTTCAAACATACCAAACCCTCCTTATTTAATGTCCTTTAATGTAACAGAATAACTTCCATTAGGACTAGATACTTCAATTGTTTCTCCTTTTTTATGGCCAATCACAGCTTGACCAATTGGACTTTCATTAGAAATCTTATTTTCAAAAGGATCTGCTTCCATAGAACCAACGATTTTATATTCATCTTCTTCACCATCGTCATACAAAATAACAACAGTTGAACCAATCGTAGCAGTATCCTTAGAACCAGCATCAGCAATCGTACTATGTTCTAACTTATATTCTAATTCTTTAATTCGTGCTTCTACTTGAGCTTGTTCATCACGAGCAGAGTCATAATCTGCATTTTCAGATAAATCTCCTTGAGCTCTAGCATCCTTTAAATCCTTTATAATACGTGGTCTTACCACCGTTTTTAACTCATTTAATTCTGTTTCCAACTCCAAATAACCTTCTGGAGTCAAAATAAATTCTTGTTCTTTCATTTCATCATCACTTTCTAATCAATCAATCGTGCAACATCATACTATAAAAAAGACTCTTTGTCAAACACTTTTATCCGCATCATATCAAGCCTTGACACATGTCTGTCAAGTGGCATTTTTAAAATCATATTAGGATGATTTGCTACAGAAATTTCTTCTCCATTTTCATTCCATATTGTATGAACTGTATACGAAAAAGTTTCCATATTTGGTCCAAAAAATTGTACTTCATCGCCAACTTTAAAATAATTTCTTTGTTCTAAAGTAACAATCTGTTCTTTTTCATCGTAATCTAAAACTAATCCTAAAAAATCTTGATTAGAAACTTCTTGTCGCCCTAAAAAATACTGTTCTTTCTCACCAGGAAGTTTATCAAAAAACTGTGGACTACTCTCACGATTAGCTACTCGGTTAAGAAGCGCTAAATAATATGCTTCATCTTCCTTTGTTAAGGAATGGTCCTTTATTTTATCTAACATTCTTCGGTAACATAAAATAACCGTCGCGATATAATAAATTCCTCTCATTCGTCCTTCCACTTTAAAAGAATTAACGCCCGACGTAATCATTTCTTCCAAATAAGGTATCATATTCAAATCTTTACTTGTCATACTAAACTTAGGAGAATCTTCTACCTCAAAAACCCAACGGCAAATCTGAGCACATCCCCCGCGGTTTGCATCACGATTAGTAAGACGATTGGATAACACACAACGTCCCGAAAGAGAAGTACACATAGCTCCATGAACAAAACATTCAAGCTCTAAACCAGTACTTTCCTTAATCGCCTTAATATCTTCCCTACTTGCCTCACGTGCTAAAACAATTCTTGTAACTCCTAAGCTTTTATAAAAAGAAGCACTCTTATGATTTAAAACACTTGCCTGAGTAGACAAATGAACTTCCAAAGGAATATTCTGTTTACGAATAAGCTCTATAACAAACAAATCACTTACAATGACCGCATCCACATGAATTCTTGATAATTCCCATAGATACTCTTCTAACCCTTCTGTATCCTTATTATGAAAAATAATATTAACAGTTACATAAACTCTTTTTTGCATCTTATGAGCATATTCTACTCCTGCCTTGATATCTTCTAAAGAAAAGTTCTTTGCATTCGCTCTTAAACTAAAATTTTGCCCTCCGATATAAACCGCGTCAGCTCCGTAATGAAAAGCAAACTTTAATTTTTCTAAATCACCTGCTGGTGCGAGTAATTCAATCATGACGTTCCTCCTTTGGCGGTAGCCGGTAAATCGTCTCTTGATGCAAAAAGAAAGAAGAAGTAGATGGATATTGACCAGCTTCAAATTCTTTTAACCACTCTGAAAAATGTTCAATTTGAGTAAATTCCAAATTAAGAAGATAATACTCACACGGACAATCAAGTAGTTCATATCCATTATATACTGCATTATCATACAAAACAGTTCCATATTCATTTTCTACTAAAAGAAACTCTTTATTATGAATTGGTTCTTTAATAAGAAATGGATTTGTTTTCTCTACACCAAAATGTCTCGCATAATTAGTAACTAACTGCCTTCTAGAATACATAAGTGGCAAATGTCCAAACAAAACAGCCCCAACCTTCGCCTGACTAGAAATATATTTTATTTCTTCTAAGGTAATATCAGGAGACAAAATAACCGAGTCAACATAAGAAAGATAAGCTAAAGCAGTCTCTAAACTACAAACTGCATGAGTCGCATATAATATAGTTTTTAAAGGACTATTCTTTTCTTTTAACACTTCTAAAACGCCTAAATCTTCAAAAACAATACCCTGAGCACATTTTAAAATAGAAGGATAAAGTTCTATAAAAGAATTCATAAGCGAAGAATCAAAAAGTCGATTGACATAAACGTAAGAACCTTTTGGAATTTCTTGAATAGCATACTCATGACTCATTCCAACGCAGTAGCCCTTTAACGGAAAAAGAAAAAGGGTATTATCCACTTTCTCTAACTTATTATTTCCAGCTAAAACAAGATATTTATTTTTCATCATTTTTCCTTACACTAACAGAGAGTCCGTCTCCAATATCCAAAAACTCTGTATCAAACTCTTCATTAGTTTTCAAAAAGTCAATATACCCTTCTATTTTTCCAACTAATTGTCTTAAATTCTTACTTTCAATCTTATCAGACTTTCCAACATATCCATGAAACTTTAAATTATCAGTAATAATTGCTCCTCCAGGTGCTAAAAAATACTTATATTTTTCAAAAAACTTCTTATATTGTCCTTTTGCAGCATCAATAAAAATCAAATCATATTCTGTACCTTCTGCTAAATTAAGTTCTAAAGCATCCTGAAAGACAACCGTTACTTTACCTTCAAAACCACATTTTTTCACATTTTTTAAAGCTTCCATATAATTTGTCTCATCACGTTCAATCGTTGTAACTTTCACTTGTCTACTACTAGAAGCCATTAAAATACCAGAATAACCAATAGCACTACCAATCTCTAAAACATTCTTAATATCATGTTGTTTAATAAATTTCATAAGAAAAGCAATACTCTCTTTTTCAATAATCGGAACATTATGTTCTTTGGCATATTCTTCCATTTCTAATATTAAATTTTTCATAATACTCACTTTCTTTAATTTGTTGCACAGATACTTTGCAGTTCTTGTGCTTTAGAAATAAACTCAGAATAATTTTCTTGAAAGAATACTTCTCCAGTACAAGTATTAGCAACAAAGTAGTAATAATTGGTATCACTTGGATTTAACACCGCATCAATACTACTAATATCCGAATTACAAATCGGTCCAATAGGTAGTTTACCATTCATTTGTCCATCTGTCAAACGGGTATTATAAGGATTCACATTATTAATATCATCAGCCGTCAAATAATCATCTAAACTTTTTAAAACTCCATAGTAAGTAGTCACATCACTTCCTAAAGACCAATTATCACGAAGTCTAGAATAAAATACTTGAGCAGCCGTCTTACGATCTTCGGCTGTATTAGCCTCTTTTTCTACAATAGACGCAAGAGTTAAAATTTGATGAGCCGTATATCCACTATTTGTAATCGCATCTTTATAAGGCTCTAATTTGGTCCCTGTTTGTTTAAGTAATGTCGTAATTACCTCTCGTGGAGTAGCCGTTTCTAAAAATTCATAAGTATCAGGATACAAATATCCTTCTAATCCATAATAAATATTACCATCTAAAATATCACTTGTTAAAAACCAATACTCTCCAGAATTCACTAATTCTTCTAAAAATGTAGAATCATTAACTTGTGCTAAAAACTCTTCTTCCGTAAAATCCAAATTTTTAGAAAGTTCACTAGCATAATCCGTAATTCGAAGTCCCTCACGTAATGTCACACTCACCGTATTAATCTTGACATCTCCTTTTGAAAACTTTTCAATCATCTGTTTTGGAGTCATCGAAGGACTAAGTTCATATTCTCCAGCCTGAATATTATCACGGCTAAAAAACAAATAGAAATCTAATACATATTGACTTCGAATAAGACCATCTTGCTCTAAATTCTTAGCAACCGTTGTTTTACTTGTGCCATTAGAAATCACAAAAGTCACCAAATTCGTATCACTAGACTTAGCGCCCATCCCCCAAAAATAAAAAGAGACCCCCGCAATAATAAGCAGTAACAAAATACCACCAAGTATGAAAAGAACTTTCTTCATGAATTAGTCGCCTACTTTCTCTGATAATTTAGCATAAATACTTTCTACAGTATTCCATTCCTCTTCTGTTTCCAAAGCCCCCAATACTTTTCCGTTTTTTTCATATACATTAGCATACACTCTAAGATTTCCACTATCATCTTTCGTATTATCTGTATAAACAATATAATTTTTATTTGTTTCAGAAGATTCAAAAGCAAATAATTTTTGATATTCCTTCTCTACTCCATCTTCACCCTCTAAAACAAAAACATCGTTTGTTACTGATTCTTTCTCTTTCATTTTTCCATCCTTTCTTTTAAAAATGTTTCTAATATTAATGCGGAAGCAACATTATCAATGACCTTTTTTCTTTTTTTTCGAGACTTATCACTAGCCAGTAAAATGCGTTCTGCTTCTTTCGTTGTTAATCTCTCATCAACAAAATACACTGGCATATGAAATTTTTCTTTCAAAATTTCCGCAAAAGAAGTACTTCTCTCTGCTGCAAAACCACAAGAATTATCCATATTTTTAGGAAGTCCTAAAACAAAAGCTGTAATATGTTTTTCTTGTACAATATCCTCTAACTCTCCTAATACTTTATCATATTCATTTACTGGAAAATGGAGAGTCTTTAAAGGAAGTGCAAATGTATTAGAAACATCACTAACAGCCACTCCCAACGTTTTAGTCCCTAAATCAAGTCCTAAATACCTCATTTTAAATACTCCTGTAAAATATAAGCTAACAACATAGCGCGATCAATAGACATAATCTTTTCTCTCGCACCTTTATAAGAAGAAATGTACCCGGGATCCCCACTCATCAAATAACCAACAATTTGATTAATTGGTTGATATCCTCTTTCTTCTAATAATTGATATGCTTCCTTTAAAATCATCTTTACGTTTGCTTTAGCTAATAGTTGCACATCAAATAAGGTCGTATTATCCATAACATCACCTACTTTTGTACAATGATATTGTATCAAAAAGTAATCCTTATTACAAGAAAGCGGGTAAAAAAAATACTAAGAAATTTTCCTAGTATTTATTCATCAATACAACTACCGACATCCCAAATACAATTAAAGCATCCCCAGAACTCATCCTCGTTCCAAGTATCAACCCAACTAAATATCAAACTGATAAGGGCTGGTAAAAAGAAAATACATACCCCAGCAATCGCCCGAAACACTAAAGACTTTACTGCCTTTCCAAGCGTATCTTCCTTTGACCCAACAATGGCCTTAAATAAATCCATCATTCCCATACCAATAATAATAATTGGAATAAAGATTTTAGCAATTCGAACAATATGTCCTATAAAAATAAAAGTACTACTAAGTCCAGAACAATAATCCATTACTTACAACTCCTAACATTTAAAATACACTTTTGACAAGCATTAAATTCTCCTTTTAAATCTGCCCAAGAAGAAATTAATGAGAATACAACACTAATGACCGTTGGAATAAAGAAAATAATAGCACCAGCCGCTACTCGTAAAACAAAAGATTTAGCAGCTTTCCTAATTTCTTCATCTTTAGAACCTGTAATAGCTTTAAAGAAATCCATCATTCCAAGAGCAATAATAATAATTGGAATCGCAATTTTCACAACTAACACTATATTTCCAATAAACATCAACGGCTCTTTTAATCTTCCACATGTTGCAGAATCCTCTACATCAATATCAGAAGCATTACTATTGTTATTAGAAGATTCTTCGTTAGAACTATTCCCAGATTGAATAGAATTATAGTAATAAGTCGTTCCATCTACCATGGTAACTGTACTTCCAGTCGTAATAACTGCACCCTGACTAGATAACCCATCAAAAGTATAACGTTCACAACTACCAACTTGAGTACACAATACATAACGACCATTATCATCTACATAATAAAACATTCTTGTTTGCCCTATCATGGAATTATTATAATTTTCTTGCTGTACAGAATCATACTGAAAAACAATACCATTATAAGTAATCTGGCCAGCTGCCAAATTGAATGTTACACCTTGCTGACCCGGCTCTACTTCATCACATTTTGTACCATCACAAAGTAAATAATTTCCATTATCTACGCGATAATAATATGCTACAGCAAAAGCATTAGGAACCCATGCAACAAAAGCAAGTAACGCAATCAACCAATATTTAAACTTCATTTTTAATCCATCCCTTCTATACGACAAGAATCACTACTACAAGAATTAACATCACAATCACCATTTAACAAGCATTCTGTACAACAACACCAATTATTAGAATAATCACTCCACTCATTGACCATATTTAAAACAAGTTGAACAATTCCTGGTAACAAAAAGATACAAACACCTGCAATCGCCCGAATAATAAGTGATTTAAAAGCTTTACCAAGACCTTCATCTTTACTAGAAGTAATTGCTTTATAAAAATCAAGCACTCCAAAAACAATAATCACAATTGGCACAATAATTTTAACAAAATTTAATATTTTTCCTAAAAATAACATTGGTTTCCGATACGAAGGACTAGAACAAATATCATTTACAGTAATATCATTAGCTTCTCCATCCAAAAGATGGAAAGAAGAACCCATAGAAACTGGTGAAATAACTTGTTCTGGATAATCAATCGTTTTAGCAGAAACACTTTCTATTAATCCCCCAAGAAATAAGAAAGATAAAAATATAATAAAAACTTTTTTCATAGTATCACCAAACTTACATGTCAATTATATCAATAAACAAACAAAAAAACTAGTGTATTTTACACTAGTGATGAAAACCCAAAACCAAGCTTACTTTCTTCTATTTTCACTTAGAAGTTCCATATCCTCGGTAAGTTGATTAATTCGTTCCATAATTCGTCTGGCTTTAATTCTTTCATCAGCCCTATCATTCATAATAAAATGATTTTCTAATTCTTGCTTAGTCAAATTAGAAGTAAAAAACGTTGTTAAATTATGATTCATTCGTGTTTGTAAAATAGTTCCTAAAACCTCATCACGACTCCACTCACTCACCTTTTCCGCACCAATATCATCAATACATAAAATATCAACTGTACAATAACGTTTCATTGAATGTTCATACATTTCCCAATCACTCTTTAATTCCCTTAAAATTTCTGGAAAATAAACAAGTTCTACACTCACATTCTTTTTTTCCTCTAATTCATGAAGAAGTGCACTTACTAAAAAAGTCTTTCCACAACCAAAATTACCATGCAAATAAAGTCCCTTCATATTTTTAGAAAAATCATACTCTTCAAAAAACTGATCTAACCATTTAATCACTTGCATCCGTTTTTTATCTTTCACATCAATATCTTTCATTCGAGCCATTTTACAAATATCTTGTTCACTTAAATGAGCTTTTTTTTGTTCCACTTCTCGTTTTTTATATTTACAAGGAGCATAAGTAAAATAAATTCGTCCCTCTTCCTTCTTTGGCATAGAGACATGTCCAGCATAAAGGTTTTTACACATATATAAACCCTTACAATCTGCACAATTTTGAAGTTCATCTAAAGTATCTTGTAACTTTGTAGTCCGTGATAATACTTCTTCTTTACTCCACCCTAAACGTTTCACTAAATTTTGAAACTTAGGATTTTTCATTGCATCCATAAAATTCTTTTCTAGCTCTTCTTGATTTCTTTTTGTAAACGTTATTTCCATATCCTAAATCACCATCTTTTCCGTTCTAATGTAAACTCTTTTCGATAAAATTCTAATATTTCTTTATTTTTTTCTAACCTTTCTTTGATATATTCCTGGCCTTGTTCATGTAAAAACTCATCATACCCTTTCACTTTATAATGATGATAATAATGATCTGTTAAATAGATTTGCCATTGTAATTTCGGATTTACTCCATAAATAGGATGATTAAATTCAAGACCCTGTGTTTCATTATTGAATTTTATCTTATCTACTTTAACAAAAATCACAAAAATTAAAATACTATCATCTTCATATAAAATGGAAACTTTATTTTTCATTCTTGAATCGCGAATATTCAGCCACTCTTGATACCATATGATATTATCATCAACATAATAATTATCACGAGATAACTCACTCATTCGCTCACCAGCATTCCAAGGATTTTCTATCGCTTTTGGGATACGAAACCATACTTCATTACATTCACTAATAAAGCCTTGCATAATTGGTAAACTTTTAGAATACTGATGCTCTATATAAGGTCTATACCAATCTGAAATTTTTTCAATCGTTACATTGTAAAAATAATCTTTTTTAAAAATCAACACCAATTGATTTTCTTTCATATTTTGCATCAATGATTGCAATACTAAAGAATCAAAACAATCAATAACTCTGTTTCTTTCTAATATATAACGTTCCATATCTTCGAAAGTTTTAATCTCTTTAATGTCCATACTACCCTAATCCTTATACTTCTTTAACATATCCTCAAGTTCTGTTTCTTCTTCTTCACTTAAAGTTTCTTTACTAATCTTTTCATCAAACCAAACTGGTGTTTCATTACTAACCCTTTTATTTGTTTCTTTTTGTAAACGATTCGTATATTTCTTATGCTCTTTTTCAGCTACTTCCATCGCATCTTTTGCAGTCTGTATATTAAGTCGTTTCCATTGCCCTGCAATCGTCTCCACAAAAGCAGTATTTAATTTATTATTATTTTTCTTTAAGACATAATCAATTAATACATTTACAACAGCAGGCTTAAGTTCCACATCGACTAAAAGATACTCCAAAAGCTTTAAATCTCTCTGTGTTGGATTACCATTTTGATATTTCGATTTCAAAAAATCATACGGAGACGTATTTTCAAATACCTCAATAATTCGTCCTTTTTTACTAGTATCCCCAGAAGGACTTTTTAAATATTCTGGCTGCGTACGATACACCAAAGTTGGTAATTTTCCATGATGATTATATTGATAATATTTTCTAGTTTGAATTCTTAAAAACTCTTTATCAATACACCCTTTTTCATTCAAAGAAAGTCTGATAATTTCACACATTTTTAAAGTATCTAAATTATAGACCAACGCTAAATTATTAATAAGACTCTTCATCCTTTTAGTAAACGTTTTTTCTGTCACAAGCCCTTTCGGCAAACTAGAAACAAGTAAATCAAAATCAACTTGATCTTGCATAGTAATCGTCCCTTCTTCTCGCCCTACAGCATCAAACGTTTCAACCGCCTCACTGCTAGATTTAAAGACCTTATCAAATGGGGTTGTAATATCAACGTATCCTTTTAACGAGAACTGAAGAGGACTAAATTCTTGCTTTAACATTTCGTACTCCGCACCTCCTATATTATTATATAAAACAATATTAAATATAGGATTCGCAAAAAACTCTTTCGGTGTCATTGGCGAATAAAGTTCATAAACATAATTGTTAGGTTCTCCTGCTTCATAATACGTTTTCACAAGCCCTACTGCCTCGAGTGTTTTACGAGCAAGCTTAATATTGTCCAAATTACTTTTTAAAATCGTCATTAAATGATGATGCGTATAATCAACACTAACTAGATTATATCGATCCAAATCTCTCCATAAAGTAAGATATAAACTAACGGCAAGCGACCCAATAATTGGTTCATAAAGACTTACTAAATACTTTCGATCCTGCTCTGTTAAAATCGTTTTATTTACAACTACATACTTATCTGCAGGCAAAAGGGTTACAAGACTCATATACTTCACCGTCCTTACTAGTATTATATGCTAAGAGTGAGTGGAACACAAGAAAAAAAGCCCTAATAAGGCTATGAAAATCACTCTACTCCATCAATACAATTTTGATAAAGAAAGTTTTTAATCTCAGTCATATCACCTGTTTCATAGTAATGAATAAGATACGTAAAATATTCTCCTATTTTTTCTACTGGTACGGATAAAATACCTTCACCATTTCGGATCATCTCTTTATTGGCTACCAAGTTAGCCACACGCTTATTTCCATCTAAAAACATTTGACTCCGTTGAATAAAGCAAAACAAAGTAATACATCTCTCTAAAGAATTAGATATTGATAAAATACTCTTTAACTCTGAATCATAATCACATTCGCTTGG
>ERZ1643251.3788-NODE-3788-length-13641-cov-7.565582_pt1 | contig 13641 bp, 17 predicted proteins | sample MGYA00579261_ERZ1643251 | MGnify/ENA primary metagenome ERZ1643251 (study PRJEB29033, sample SAMEA4952267) | chicken gut metagenome | biome: Broiler Chicken; feature: Gastrointestinal Tract; material: Caecum | place: Ireland | collected 2018 | study: Broiler... | reverse complement strand
TATAGATGAGATACTTAATAGTCTAAGTAATAATTGTTAACTTGATAAAAAATTTATAAACAATAGAGCAAAATAGTAGGGTGGCGACCATCCGAAGTTGGTCTATGGAGGGCTCAAAGAGTCTAGTGAAGTAGAAATATCTTGTAGTGATGCAAGGCGCCAAACTTGTTTGGCTTTTGTTCTTTAGTGAGGGATATTATGAATGAATTTGTATTAACATTAATTTGGGGTGTTGCGTTATTTATAATTGTTTTTATTATCAACTATTTTCTCATTTTAAAAAGGGGATATAAGAATATACAAAAGGCTAAAAAGAAAAAAAGAAATAAAAAAATTGAGGATTTTGTGGGATTTTCAATTTTAATTCCGAAGTTTAAGCTTGATGTTAATAAAATGAATCTTAATTATGTATTTGTGTTATCATCTTTAATTAATGCATTTATTATTGCATTAGTGTTTGTAATAATTTATAGTATTCCATGGGATTTACCTTTTCAAATACTCCTCGCATTTGTGCTTTTATTTGGACTTATATATGCATTATATGAATTATTAGGAAGACATTTAGTTAAGAAAGGTTGGAAGAAAGATGAATAGTAAAATAATAGAAGAAAAGTGGCAAAAATATTGGGAAGAACATAAAAGTTTTGAGGCTGTTACGGGAAGTGATAAAGAACCATATTACATTTTGGTTGAGTTTCCTTATCCATCAGGTTCAGGTCTTCATGTTGGGCATGTTCGTAGTTATACAGCCCAAGATGCAATGGCTAGAATGATGCGGATGCAAGGAAAGAATGTTTTGTTTCCAATGGGGTGGGATGCTTTTGGGGCACCAGCAGAACAATATGCAATAAAAAATCATATTCATCCTAAGGAAGCAGTAAAAGAAAATATTAAAACTTTTAAAAGACAAATGCAAACATTAGGTTTTTCATTTGATTGGGATAGAGAATTTTCAACGACTGATCCAGAATATTATAAATGGACACAATGGCAATTTTTACAATTTTATAAACATGGAATGGCTTATAAAGATACAGTGCCTGTAAATTGGTGTCCAAATTGTAAAACAGTTTTGTCAAATGAAGATGCAGCTGGGGGAGTATGTGAGAGATGTGGTACTCAAGTTGTTCAAAAGGAAAAAAGTCAATGGATGCTTCGAATGAGTGACTATTCAGAAGATTTGCTTAAGGGACTTGATGATACTAACTTTGCGGAAAAAGTAAAACTTGGTCAAATCAATTGGATTGGTAAATCAATTGGTGCAGAAGTAACATTTAAAATTGACGGTCATGAAGAAGAGTTTACAGTATTTACAACAAGGTGTGACACTTTATTTGGAGCTACATATTGTGTTCTTGCTCCAGAACATAAACTAGTTGATGTAATTACAACGGATGAAAAAAAATCAGAGGTAGAAGCTTATAAAGAAGCATGTCTATTAAAAAATGAAATGGAAAGAACAGAACTTAATAAGGAAAAGACTGGAGTATTTACTGGGGCTTATGCAATTAATCCAGTGAATGGAGCAAAAATACCTATTTATATAAGTGATTATGTTCTTGCAAGTTATGGTACTGGAGCCATTATGGCAGTTCCTGCGCATGACGAGCGAGACTATGAATTTGCAACTAAATTTAATATTCCAATTATTCAAGTGCTTGAAGAAGTAACTGGTACTCCTCATGAAGGGGAAACTAAGAAAAATTCGATTGTAGCAATTTTGTATGATGAAGCAAATGACAAATATTTGACAGTTAATTGGCATGAAATGGGAGGCCGTTTGTTTATCGGGGGTACAATTAAAGAAGGAGAAACTTCTTTAGATTGTGCTATAAGAGAAATTAAAGAAGAAACGGGATATAAAGATATTGAACTTGTTCATGAACTTCCAAAGATAAATCATCACTATTATGCTTATAATAAAGATAAGTATTTCAACATTGAATCAACTGGTTTCTTATTTAAGTTAGTAAGCAATGCTCAAGATGAACAAAATTTAGATGATGATGAAAAATTCGATTTGGAATGGGTAGATAAAAATACCATTATGGCTGAAGTAAATGATGGACTTCATAAGAAGACTTTTGAGTATGCACTTGCTCCGGGAGCTATGGAAGGCGATGGAATACATATTAATTCTGGTTTCTTAGATGGTTTAAATAAAGAAGATGCAATAAGTAAAATGTTAGAATTTTTGGAAGAAAATAATTGTGGTAAAAAACAAGTAAACTATAAAATGCGTGATTGGATTTTCTCAAGACAAAGATTCTGGGGTGAACCAATTCCAATGATTTATTGTAACACCTGCGGTTGGCAACCGATGAATGAAGAAGATTTACCTTTGCTTTTACCAGATGTTGCTGAATATGAACCAACGGATAATGGAGAAAGTCCACTTGCTAAAATTGATGCGTGGGTAAATACAACTTGTCCAAAATGTGGTGGACCTGCAAAAAGAGAAACTGATACGATGCCAAATTGGGCAGGATCTAGTTGGTATTTCTTAAGATTTATGGATCCACATAATACCCATGAATTTGCGGGAATGGATGCTATGAAATATTGGCGAAGAGTAGATTGGTATAATGGTGGAATGGAACATACTGCTAGACACTTACTTTATGCGAGATTCTGGGTACAATTTTTGTATAACATCGGTTTAGTTCCAAGTAAGGAAATGATTTGGACTAGAGTAAGTCATGGTATGGTACTTGGTAGTGATAACCAAAAGATGAGTAAATCTAAAGGAAATGTAATTAATCCGGATGATATTGTAAATGAATATGGTGCTGATACTTTGAGAGTTTATGAAATGTTTATGGGAGATTATCAAAGTGATTGTCCATGGAGTACAGATTCTTTAAAGGGATGCAAGAGATTCTTAGATAAAGTAATTCGTTTAAAAGAAAAGGTTGTTGATGGAGATAAATATTCTGATGCGTTAGAAAAAATAATTCATAAGAGTATCAAGAAAGTGCAAAATGATTTAGTTACTATGTCATTTAATACTGCTATATCGACATTGATGATTTTAGCAAACAGTTATGATGAAATGACAAATATAACTAAAGAAGATTACCATTTATTACTTACCTTACTTAATCCAATTGCTCCACATATTACGGAAGAATTAAATGAACAACTTGGTTATAAACCAATTTGTGAAAGTTCGTGGCCAGTTTATGATGAAGCGAAAACTATAGATGATGAAAAAGAAATTGGAGTACAAGTAAATGGTAAACTTAGATCTTCAATAAAGATTTCTATTAATGAAGATGAAGAAAGTATTAAAAGTAAAGCTTTAAGTGAAGAAAATGTCAAGAGACATATTGAGGGTAAAGAAGTTGTTAAAATAATAGTTATTCCAGGACGTATTGTCAATATAGTTGTAAAATAAAAAGATTAGTGTGGTAATTTTCGCACTAATCTTTCTTTTTCTTTTGGGGATGGTAAGTCGACAAAATCAATTATTTCAGAAAATTTTAAATCAACTGTTGTATCATCTGCCTTAGCTTTTTCTAATATGTAGTCAAGAAAATAAATTAAGTTAGGGTTAGCTTTGATACTTTTTAAAATTTCTAGAAGGATAGTTAAATCCTTATTGGCAAAATATTCTTCCATATCTATACCATAATAGATGCTTAAAGCTGATAGTAAAGTTTTTAAAATATCACATATTTGAGAATCTGGGATGATTCTTTTATTAACGGCTACACAATAACAAATTGGTAATAGTTCTGAGCTACTAAGCTTTTTGCCGGAGTCCCAGTCAATGAAATATGCTTTATCGTCTTTAATTAAAATATTAGAACCTCGGACATCACATAGTATTAGATATTGGATAATACTTTCTATTGCTTCGAACATACTTTTTATAGTTGCTATTATATCCATATGTTTATATGGATTTTTAAGTATTTCATCAATGTTTTGGCTTCCTTCAATGTATGGTAGTTGATAACCATATATAGTTTGGTCTTTTAATAAGTCGATTGGCAATATTAGTCCTGGTATATTTTGTAAACTATTAACATATGTATAAAAATTTTCACGTTTAGCGGTGGGAACTAACCTTAATATTTTATATAAAGTGCCTTCGGGGCCCCAATAAACGTTATGTTTAAACTCTGGTAATTTTTTTATTTCTTCTTTTTTAATTTCTAACATTTTATCCCCCTGAAATTACGGGCTATTATACCAAACTTGTTAATAAAATGCAAATTCGACACTATTTTTAATATCATGTTCATATATTGTAGGGGTGAAGAAAATGAAAGTTAAAGTATTTGATGAATCACATGAAAAAGATTTAGAAAACGCTGTTAATGGCTTTCTAAATTCGGGGGAGTTTGATATAATAGATATCAAGTACCAAGTGGCAATTGCTGTTTGTGGTGAAGATCAAATTTATTGTTTTAGTGCACTCATTATTTATAATTAAAGCATATACATATTATTTGATGTATCTATGTCTTCAGTTATAAACGTGGTATTTGTAGATTCTAATTTACTAATGCGATGTTCTAAGCGATTAATTTGTCTTTCAATTTTGGCTAAGCGATTTTCAATGTTATCAGGTCCCGTATATTGTTGAGGGTACGGCATATTACCTTGAATATTGGTTGGGCCAGAGTAAAAGGAATTGTAACTTGTTTGGGCTTGGTAGGGGATGCCACCTTGCATCGTGTTAGGAACATTAGGATTATATCCAGAGTAGGACATTCCTGCTTCTGTAAAAAATGAGTTTCTCGTTTTTTTCATATGTTTTCCTCCTACAAATAGTATATGTTAGTTTTAGGAAGTGGTTATAATGAGGATGCGTAATCCTAAAGATAAGGATGAAGTAATTAGTTCTTGCGATTTTTTTTATGATGGATTTAATAATGATAATCCAATGCATTTAGAAATTGGAATGGGAAAGGGTAAATTTATATTGGAAATGGCTTTAAAATATCCTAATATAAATTTTATTGGTGTTGAAAAGTATTCGAGTGTTGCAAGTGTTGCTATAAAAAAGATTAGAGAAATTAAACCAGATAATTTACGAATACTTATAATGGATGCCAAGAATTTAGAGGAAATACTTAAAGGAAAAGTTGATACAATATATCTTAATTTTTCTGATCCATGGCCAAAAGATAGACATGCTAAAAGAAGACTGACTGCAAGAAATTTTTTGGAAAGTTATGATAAGTTATTTAAAGGTAGTCCTCATATAGTGATGAAAACTGATAATGATAATTTATTTCAATATAGTTTAGAGTCATTTAAAGAATATGGTTATAAAATTAATAAAATAAGTTATGATTTACATAGTGAGACACTAGATAATGTTGAAACAGAATATGAAGAAAAATTTAGTAAAGAAGGTATAAAAATAAAATATGTTGATGTTAGTAAATAATTAATTATCAACATATTTTTTTAAAAATGTAGTTTACTATTTGAAGTATATTTGATATAGTGTATTCAGAAAGGCAGGCAATATGTATTCGAATTTAGGAGAAAAGTTAAAATTATTAAGAACAAGAAGGGGCATAACGCAAAGTGACTTAGCACAAGTATTAAATCTAAGTAAAGGACAAGTTTCTAATTTAGAAAATGGAAGAAGAAACTTAAGTTTAAAACAATTAGAAAAAATATGTGAGTTTTTTAAAGTTGATATGTCTTACTTTTTCATAGTGGAAACAACTGATTCTTGTTTGGATTTGATTGAAAAGGCAAAAGTGTTATTTGATAGCAAAGAGTTAACTAATGCTCAAAAGGATGATTTATTTACTTCTATTATGAAAATATATCTAGATTCAAAAGAAAAATAAATGAAGGAGGGTGGTTTTGTGAATCAAGATAAAATGTATTTAATTAATAGTTATTTAATAGCGAAGAAATTCGGACAGTATGGAACAAGGAAGAAGAAAAGTATTATGTAAGTGTTGTGGATGTTGTTGGAATATTGGCAGAAAGTAATAATCCGCAAATATATTGGAGAGTTCTAAAAAAGAGGCTTAAAGATGAAGGAAATGAAACCGTTACAAATTGTAACGCTTTGAAACTTAAAGCTAAAGACGGAAAATATCGGATGACTGATGTTGTCGATATTGAAGGAATGTTTAGAATAATTGAATCAATTCCATCCAAAAATGCCGAACCAATAAAACAATGGTTAGCGAGACTTGGTAGTGAGAGAATTGATGAAGTTTTTGATCCTTCAATTACGATGCAAAGAGCGATAGATACTTATAGAGCAAAAGGATATGATGAAGACTGGATTGCTAAAAGAATTAAAGGAATACAAGAGAGAAAAAAATTAACTGATGTTTGGAAGGCTGGAGGTATTGAAAGTAATATCGAATATGCCATCTTAACAAATGATATTTATAAAGAGTGGTCGGGAATGACTGCCAAGGAATACAAACAGTTTAAGGGTCTTAGAAAAGAATCTTTAAGAGATAATATGAGTGATATTGAGATAGCACTTGCTGATATTGGTGAATTAACTGCTAGAGAACTTGCAAAAAAACATAAGCCAATGGGTTTGGAAGAAAATAGAAAAATTGCTAGAGAAGGTGGGCAAGTTGCAAGTAACACACGTAAGGATATTGAAGCAAGACTTGGTGAATCCGTTGTTATTAGTGATAATGCATTAAATTATAAATATGTTGAAGAAAAACAATTGGAAAATAAAAAATATGTTGATAATTAGTTGTTTGCTAACATCAACATATTTTTTTGGTTAGGAAAAAAATTTGCTAATTCATTTAATTTTATTGTGGGAATAGAATTTTTGTCATTTCCGATTAAGCTCAATATGGAAGCAGGTAGTAATAGAATGGCTAAATAATTCGATGATGATAGTTGCTACTTTATAAGTGGCAATTTTTTTGGTATAATTATTAGTGCGAGGAGATATTAAATGAAAAAAGTTTTAATAATAATCAGTTTAATATTCTTAATAACAGGATGTAGTAATATTAATGATTTAACTTATGATGAAATAATTCAAAATTTTGGGACGATTAGTTCTAGAACAAATACATATAGAACAGGGTATAAATATTATTTGCCTAGGGGGATGCAGGTAAATGACAGTACGCTTTTTAATGAAATATTAGAGGATGGAAAAAATACTTATTATTTATATGTTGATGCTGTTAGTTTTTTAAATCAGGTTGATTATGAATATGAGATTAATACTTCTAGTTTTTATTCTAGTGCTATTTCAAATGGGGAATACTTTGGTTATGTTGAAATAAATTTGACAGAAAATGATAAATATTTGGTTGAAATTATGTATAATTATGCTAAAATAGAAGTAATAGTAGATGAGGGCGATATTAATAAAGCCATGTTATCTGCTATAAGCATTTTAAAAAGTATTGTGTATAATGATAGTGTAATTGCTAATTTATTGGAGGATAATGTATTGAACTTTGCAGAAGAAGAGTTTGATATTTTCAATAATGATAGTAATGATGATGATTATATTGAAATTGGTACTGATGATTTTCAACCTATCGAAGAAGAGATTCCAGATACGGATTTAATTAACTAAGAAAGGTGAACGCTATGGGATTGTTTAATAAATTAAAAGATATATTATTTGAAGATGAAGAAGTAGAAGAAAAAGAAGTAAAGAAAGAAGAAAAAAAAGAATCTAAGAAGGTTGAGGCTACTAGACCTATTGCTGAGAGAATTGAACCACAAAGAAAAATAGAAACACCAGTAGAGCCTCCGGTTAGGGAACAACCTAGGATGTCTTCTTCAAGTACTTCAAGTACATCAACTGCAACTACTTCTACAAAAAGTTATAATAATTATAATACAGTTAATGAAAGAGATTTATTTAAATCGGATAATACGTTTCCATTTCCGGATTTTGATGAAGAAGAATTTTCTAGTTCAATGTCACGTCAGCAACAAAGAAGTAATAAGAGTACAACTAATGTTTTAGAATATGAAAAGAAAAAGAAAATTGAAAAGAAATATGATTATGGACGTTATGAAAGAACTGAAACTAGAGAAGTAGTAGAAAAAAAGAAATTTAAGCCTTCACCAATTATTTCTCCAGTATATGGAATATTAAATGAAGATTATAAAATTGAAGATATTAAAGATAAAACAGAAGAGTATGCTAATAATAATTTAGATTTCAATAGTGTTAGAAAAAAGGCTTTTGGAGATATTGAGTCATTAGAAGAAGAACCAAAAGAAACATTTTATGAAGAAACTGTTACAGTTAAACTTAAAGAAAATGCTGAAGAAAAGAAGCAAAAAGTTAAAACTATTGATGAGTTATTAGAAGATACTGCTGATGTAAAAATTAATTTAGATAAGAAAAATCCTGTTAAGTCAGAACCAAAAGAAACTGTTGAGGATTATGAGAAAGTTGATGAAGATTTAGAAGAAATCATCGAAAATAATAAAAAGGAAGTTGAGGATGGTGCAAGCGTTGAAGATGATGACGATACACTAGAAAATGACTTATTTGATTTGATTGATTCTATGTATGATAATAGAGAGGACGGTGATTATTAATGGAATTTTGGCTAGCTTTTTTACCTTTAGTTATATATGTTTTATTAATAATTCTATTGATAGTTGGTATAATTTTAGGAATTAAAACTATAATAACTATGAATAAGGTAGAAAAAGTAGTTGATAATGTCAATGAGAAAGTAGAGTCTTTAAATTCAGTATTTAATTTGATTGATTTCACAACAGATAAGATTGCTGGATTTACTGATAAAATTGTTGAAGTTGCTGGTAATCTATTTAGTAAATTAATATTTAGAAAAAAGAGAAAGAAGGATGATGATTATGAAGAAGAATAGTGGACTAGGTAAATTTTTAGCGGGAGCTGCAGTTGGAGCTGGTTTAGGAGTTTTGTTTGCTCCAAAGTCTGGTAAAGAAACTAGAGCTGATATAAAGAAAAAGATTGATGAAATAATTGAACAAGCAAAACAACTTAAAGCTGAAGATGTAAAAGAAATGATTGTTAAGAAAGTTAATGAACTTCAAGAACAATTAAAAGATTTAGATAAGGAAAAAGTTTTAAAGGTAGCAAAACAAAAAGCTAAGAAAATTCAAAAGAAAGCTGAAGAACTTTATAAATTAGCTGTAGAAAAAGGTACTCCAGTTTTAGAAAAAACAACTAGAGAATTAAAAGAAGCTACTGCTGAAGCTTTAAAGAAAATAGTTGCTAAGTTAGAAGAAGAATAAAAAGTGATTAATGATCGCTTTTTATTTTTGCTTTAAATATTGGTTAATTTTTGTATTGGAGGAAATGTATAATTAATGATAGAATTATTTAATTAAATCGGCACGATTGCTGATTTTTTGATATAATAATGTTGGTGAACAAACATGGATGTAAATCTTTTTGAAGAAGAACAACAATTCCCTTATTTAAATATGCCCTTTGAAGAAGCAATAAAGTTAAGATATTTGGCTAGACATATTTTGGCATTTGAGAATGGTGAATTAGTGCAAATGAATTTGGAAAAGATTGATGGAAAAATAAGAGCTAATGGTCTAGTTTATGAAAGTAATAATAATAAATCATTTGATGCTCAGGTTGTATATACTAGTAATGGTGTAATATTTTATAGTGAAATTGAAGAAATATTAGGTAAAAGATTTTATTCTATTGATAAATTTAAATATGTAGTTGATGAAATAGAAGTGACGAGTAAGATTGAAGGACGGGATGAAGTGATTAGAAAAATACCATATCCAAGCGAAAATAGAGTATTAAGGTAATATTTCATGTTAATTTCACAATTGATATGTATAATTCTAAATGGGTGATTTTATGAACGTTTTAGTAGTAGATGATGAAAAATTAATTAGAGATGTAATAAAAGAGTATTTATTACTAGAAAAAATGAATGTAACTGAGGCTGAAAATGGACTTGAGGCAATTGAGAAAGTAAAACAGGATAATTTTGATATTATTATCATGGATATTATGATGCCTAAAATGGATGGTTACACAGCGTGCAGAGAAATTAAGACAATTAAAGATATTCCTTTTATTATGCTTTCAGCACGTGGTGAGGAATACGACAAATTAATTGGATTTGATTTAGGTATTGATGATTATGTAACTAAACCATTTAGTCCTAAAGAGTTAGTAGCAAGAATTAAGGCTGTTACTAAGCGAAAAGATACTACGGAAGACGTTTATGAAATTAAAGGTATTAAATTAGATAATATTGCCCATGATGTTTATGTAGATGGTAAAAAGATTTATTTGACACCTAAGGAATATGATTTGCTTAAGTATTTTATCGATAATAAAAACATAGCATTATCGAGAGAAAATTTGTTAAGCAATATATGGGGATATGATTTTTATGGTGATGATAGAACAATAGATACACATGTTAAAACTTTAAGAAAGCATTTAGGTAAATATAAAAACATGATAGTAACTGTTCGAGGAATGGGTTATAAGTTTGAATATGAAGAAGAAAAAGAAAACTAGTATTCAGGCTAAAACTTTAATATATTTACTTACTTTTAATGTTGTAATTATTGTTTTATTATGGATATGTCAAATATCTATTTTTGATATTTATTATGAAAAAGAACAAATAAGTAATATGGATAGTATAGTTAGTTCTTTAAAAAATGCTAGTGCTGAAGAAGTTGGAACTTTATTACAAGATATTGCTTATCAAAATGAAGTTTGTATTGCTGTAACTAATACTAGTAGTATTTTGGCTACTTATAATGCCAATATGAATGGATGTGCACTAAGTTCAAGTAATTCACAGGCTAGAGAATTGATGTTGCAATTTATTGATTCTAATTCTAGTTTTAAGTCTTATCAATTTGTAAATGATGATAAACATGTATCTGCCTTATTATATGGTTTAAAGAACAATGATTCTTATATGTTTATATATTCTAATTTGGAAGATATATCTGATTTTACTCTTATTATAAAAAGACAACTTATGTATGTATGTTTTTTAGGTATATTTATTGCAGTAATTATCTCAATATTTTTGTCAACTAAAATTACTGATCCGATTACAGAAATTACTAAAAAGGCTAGAAAACTTGGTAGTGGAAATTCAGATGTTGAATTTAAAGAGTCTGGTATTAAAGAAATTGATGAATTGGCGGAGACATTATCGCAAGCCCAAAAAGAAATGGCTAAAACTGATGAACTCCGAAGAGATTTGATGGCTAATGTTTCACATGACCTTAAAACTCCACTTACAATGATTAAAGCATATGCTGAGATGATTAGGGATATATCATATAAAGATAAAGATAAAATGAATGAACACTTAGGGATAATAGTTGATGAAACAGATCGTTTGACAGTGTTGGTTAATGATATACTTGATTTATCAAAGATGCAATCTAATGCTGATGTATTAAAGCTAGAAAAATTTGATTTAGTTGGAGAAATAAATTCAATTGTTAAAAAATATCAGATTATTAAAGAGACAGAACAATATACTATAAATGTTGAAATGCCAGAATCAGCAATGGTTAAAGCAGATAAGAAAAAGATTAATCAAGTAATTTATAATTTAGTAAATAATGCTATTAATTATACTGGTGAAGATAAAAAAGTTACTATTAAAGTTACTAAGCATAAAAAATATTATTTAGTAGAAATAATTGACACTGGTAAAGGTATTAAAGAAGAAGAGATTCCTTATATTTGGGATAAGTATTATAAGAATGATAAAAATCATAAACGTAATGTTGTTTCAACAGGATTGGGCTTGTCAATAGTAAAACAAATTCTTGAGTTACATAATTATGAATATGGTGTAAAGAGTGTGTTAAAAAAAGGTACAACTTTCTACTTTAAGATAAAAATATAGGAATTTCATAGTTCCAACACAAAAACTTCATAAATCTAAAGTATGATGTAAGTGTAATGAAGGAGGGATGCTAATAAGTTAAAGAAATACTGTATTATAAATATACAAACTATACACAATTAACATATAAACTCAAAACTCACACTTTTTAAAAAGGAAGATGACTAATTCTTCCTTTTTTAGTGTAGTTTATCTTAATATTGATTTGGGATATGGCTTTCTTATATCTGTTCTACCTACTAAATAATCTATTGATGTATTATAGTAATTAGCAAGTGTATTAATTTTTTCTAAAGGTATTATTTGTATACCCAATTCATATTTGGAATATTGCTGTTGGGTAGTATTTAAAATTTTAGCAATATCATTTTGGGTATAACCTTTATCTTCTCTAACTTCTTTAATTCTATTATAATACATTTTTACCACTTACCAATATTTTCCAATGCATCTAATTAAATGTATTGAATTTACACCTTATTAGATGTAAATAAATTATTTTATTAGTTAAACAATGTAAAATGATATTGGTGAATATTGTTGATAAGTGGTATTTTATTAACATTAGGATTAAGTTGCTTGGGTTTATATAATGTAAATAATAATGATAGATTAATAGTTGAAAATGATAAAAGTAATAATAGAGTAGTTAGTTCTAATGCATTAACAATGATGTATGAAACAGAAGCCGGTAGTGGGGAATATCAAGTTGCAAGTGATACAACATGGCCACAAGAAGGATATGTTTTTAATGCAGAATTGTCTAGATGTGAAAATGGTAGCACTTTAACATGGGATGATGAAAATAATAGAGTTATTATGGAAGCAAATACTTCAGATAAGTGTTATGTGTATTTTGATATGGTATTACCGCCTACTTTAGTTGAGTATATAACAACAGAGGTATATACTGGAACAGATGGTGATAATGGATTGTACTACCATGACGGAAGTGGAACTTATACAAATGCGGATCAAGAAGCAGGAGATAATTCATATAAGTATAGTGGGGCAAATCCAAATAATTATGTGTGTTTTGGAAGCGATGAAGAAACATGCCCAAATGATAATCTTTATCGAATCATTGGTGTCTTTGATGGGCAGGTAAAATTAATTAAATTAACATTATTTGGTTCCTTTGCGTGGAATTCTGAGGTAAATAATGAATGGAATCCTGAAAAGAATATATATCCAAATATAAAAAATTATTTAAATGTTGATTATTATAATACTTTAGATATGGAATGGCAGAATTTGATTAGTAATCATGAGTGGAATGTCGGAGGATTGGAGTATAATTATGCATATAGTGGTCCTGTTAAGATAACTTATACTTATGAAGTACATAATAGTAACAATAAAATAATGGACATTATGAAAATAGGTTTAATATATATAAGTGATTATGGTTATGGATTTTCATCAGAATATTGGAACATAAAACATTGGGAAAATGGAGTTAATTGTGAATATAATTGGCTTTATCCAGCAGATACTGAAGTTAGTAGTGATTGGCTATGGACACCGTCAAAAAATGCTGATAATAATAGTGAGGTGTTTTACATAATAAATGGAAGAGTTGGTAATGATAATGCCCCTATTACGAGGAGAAACAATGTATATCCTTGTTTTTATCTAAAATCAGATGTGATTTATGTTTCAGGCTCTGGAACTCAAACTGACCCTTTAAGAATTGCCTGATGGTAAATATAATAGCTCACACTTTGGTGGGGTTATTTTTTATATAATAGGAAAGTCATACTTTTTCGAAAAATTTGCTTGACGCACA
>ERZ1643251.3787-NODE-3787-length-13641-cov-7.920138_pt1 | contig 13641 bp, 15 predicted proteins | sample MGYA00579261_ERZ1643251 | MGnify/ENA primary metagenome ERZ1643251 (study PRJEB29033, sample SAMEA4952267) | chicken gut metagenome | biome: Broiler Chicken; feature: Gastrointestinal Tract; material: Caecum | place: Ireland | collected 2018 | study: Broiler... | reverse complement strand
TAGTTGTAAACCAGTTATATGCAGAAAAAGGTATTACAAGTGATGTAAATTCTTTGTTTGAGAAAAAAGGTGGCAGATTAGATAATGGAAAATATGCAATAGGAAAAATACCAAAGAAAATGCCTACTTTATCGGACTTTCAAAGAAAACTAAAAGAAAGAGGTAATTGTGATGAGCTGGCAAATATTTTAGTTCCATTCTTAAAAGGAAATTCACTTGGTATGTTTGATTGTGAAAGTAAAATATTATCAAGTGAAGATATTATTTGTTTTGATATGTCAGAGGTCAAAGATGAATTTACAAAACTATATGCAAGTTTCGTGATTTTAACTTGGGTTTGGCAAAAGTATGTATTAAAGAATAGAGATAAAAAGAAAATTATCGTATGTGATGAAGCATGGTTGTTCTTAAAATATCAAGAATCAGCAGAATTTCTAGTAAATGTGGCTCGTAGAGGTCGTAAATATAATGTGCCATTATTCATACGGTAGCCAATTTATAGATGAATTTTTAAATTCAGAAGAACGGTAAAACAATAATTAATATTTGTTCAACTAGGTATTTATTTAAGCAAAGTCCTGGCTCTGTTGATGCTGTTGTGGACTTTTTTAATTTGTCAGAAGGAACAAAAAATTTCTTGACTGCAGCGAGTCCAGGCCAATGTATTATAAGCCTGAGCAATAGTGTTACGGCAATTAAGTTTGTAATAACTCCTTATGAAGAACAATTTGTATTTACTTAAAATGATATAGTGCGTATCCTACTGCCCTATCTTAAAAAGTAGGAGGCAATCATTTGAAAAAAGTATTAAAAAGTTTCGTAATAATAATTACTATGCTTTTTTTATTATCTCCATTTTGTTTTGCTGAAGATGTCGATTTCAAAGAACAAATAAAAAGTGAAGATGGTTCGCTTTTTGAAAAAATAATTGCGGAGTGCATACGGTGGTATAGCTCAAACAGTTTTCGATTTTACTACTGGCGAAGATGCTAATGTTGGTTTTAAAGATTATGATGAATTAATTTTTAATAATAGAAAAAGTGCAGATGCTTTATCTCCTTTTACTCAAGAATTATGGAATAAAACAATGGATTGGTATAGAGTTTTTGCGACAATTAGTGGTTGTTTAATTTTAATTGCTGTCTTTATTTTAGCTTATAAGATTATGAATGCAGGAATGAATACAGCTAAAAAGAATGAAGCAAAAGATAGTTTAATGCGTTTATGCTTTGGAGGTGTCGCTATTGCACTCGCTCCATTATTTATAAGATTTTTATTATTTATAAATAACAGTCTGGTGTATCTTTTAGTAACGGCAGCAAATACTGGTACATTAGATGCTAGTCTTGGTAATAGTATGTTAACAAGTATAAGTACAGGAAACGCTATAACTACAGCTTTAGTAATAGCAATGTTTATTTATTTGTTTGTGAAATTAAATATAAAATTCATTGTAAGGCAATTCACGATTATTATATTTACAATATTTACACCTATCGCAGCAGCTTTATGGATAGTAAATAAAAATGTTACAGCAGCTGCTATTTGGGGTGGGCAGATAATAATGAATATATTTATGCAATTTGTTTATTGCTTTTTGTTTTTGATTTATTTAGCATTTCTCCCAAGCGGTGGTGGATGGGCAGTAAGTTTAATATGGGCAATGATGATATTACCACTTGCAGATGCTTTATTAAATTGTCTACAAAATCTAACTTCAAGGATTGCCGGTGTTGATAATGAGCAAATGACAAATAGAGTTATTGGTATGGGTGCAATGGCCGGATTTGGTTTAGCTGCTATAAAAGAGCAATTTAAAACACCATCAACTGGAAATAATAGTGGTGGCAACACAAATAGCGATAATTCTGGTGGAGGTCTAAAAGGCTTTGTCTCAAGAGCTAAATCAGTTATAAATCCTACAATGAATTTAAGTGCAGAAAAAGATTATAACGGTAATGTAAATCCTATTAGAGATGTTCTAACTAAAGAAAAGAATACAGTAAATATTCCTAAGTCTAATGGAGAAAATAAGGGCAATTTAAGTAAAGGAAGTAAGGCAAAATCAGTCGCAGGAAATATTGTAAGAGGTGGTGCTAAAGCTACAACAGCTTATTTAGGCCTTGGAGCAAAAATGGCTGAAGGAAATTTTGATAAGTATCCTCGAAATAATCATGTACAAAGAAAAAATAATTTTCAAAATACAGAGTATATAAATAAGCTTGCAAATGATAAAGATGAAATGCAGAAATCAGGTGATAACAATGAGCATAATGAGCATAAAGGATAAAGCTAAAAATAAAGCAAAAGACAAAATAAAAAAACAGGCAAAAAAGATAGCTTTTAAAGTTTTAAAGCCATTTTTACCATTTATACTAATTATTGGACTTCTATTTTTTGCAGTTTGTACTATTATAGATGCTATATTCGTGCAAGAAGTTCAAACAGATACATCTGATTTACCACCTGAACAAGCAGAAATAAGGAATTTATGTATAAAAAAGTCAGAGTATCTGAACACTTGCCACAACTACATTGGCTCTGAACTAACAAACAATTTATTAGATGCAAATAATCGAGAAAATGATAAATTGATAGAATGGTCGCACTTATATGCAATAATGGCATTTCATAATATGAGTGATAATAGAGATATTAATGAAAATTTATTAAACGAAGTAGCAAGTAGTTTTGAAAGTACTTTTCGATATGAAAAAGATACTGTAACAATAGAAACTACTACAAAAGATGAAGATGGAAATGAAACTACTTCAACAAGAGAGGAAGAACATTACATACTTATAGAAAGTGATTCAATTATTGGGCATTACAAATATAACTATGAAACGAAGACAGTAGAAAATGGAAATTCTAAAACAACTTCGAAAGTATTTACAAATGAAGAACTAATAGGAGAACAGTACGAAAGATTAAGAAAATATTTAAAAGATGAATTGAGGATAAGCGAAGATGACCTTGATACAGATATTCAAGTAATTATTCAAGCAGCAAGTGGCTATTATGAGGGTAAAGAATCGACAGCTTGGTTACAAGGTAATTCATCAAGTGCTACTATAATTAGTAATGGTTCTGGATTAGTTCCAACAGGAATGTTCATTTGGCCCATTCCTGGATATACAACTATAACATCTCATTTTGGTATGAGGACTCATCCAATAACTGGTGTCTATAAACTTCATAGCGGTACAGATGTAGGAGCTCCTATTCGGTGCTAACTTCGTGGCGATGGCAGACGGTACAGTTATAAAAGCAGCTTATAGCAATTCCTATGGAAATATGGTTATGATTGATCACCGGAGATGGAATAGTTACTTTATATGCTCACGGTTCTGAAATATTAGTTAAAACAAATCAAACTGTAAAACAAGGTGAACCAGTTTTAAAAGTAGGTTCGACAGGTTATTCGACAGGACCACATGCACACTTTGAAGTTCGTATCAATGGAAATTTTGCAAATCCTGAAGATTATTTTGAATAAGGAGGAAATCAAAAGTGGTATTAATTTTTACTGATAATGAGCAGTTAGATAGAGATTTAAGCCGAAAGATTGAAGATAGTAGAATTGTATATTATCCTGATTACGTGTTAGAAGAAAAACAAGCGACTACTCTAATTGCTTCACTGCAACCGAATAAATATAATTTCAAAGACTTTATGTTTAAGGTTAGAGAAAAAAATATACAAGTTATCTTGCTTTTGGAAAATGAAAAGGTCGAAGAGTTAAAAGATGCTTTAATGTTAGGAATCTATGATATAATATTCGACCCTTTTGAATTGGAAGACATTTGCAAAAAAATTAAAAATCCAAATCAATTTTCCGAAATTTCAAAATATATTAAGGATATTATAGGACTAGAAACAACCTAGTTCTATTTTATTATATAAAAAAAGGAAGGAGGTTAAAAATGAGTACAAAAATAAAAAGGTCCATTATTATATCTATCATTATAATTTTTATTATATTAATTGCAATATCCAGTTTTTTTATTGTAAAATATTTTTCAGATAAGAATAAAATAAGCAATATATATGAAACTTATTCTGATGATAATATTCAAAACAGAATAGAAACACAAAACGTTACTACTGACGAAGATTTAATGCTTGAAATTGATGGTGAAAAAGTAGTCGGAGTAATAAAGATAGACAAAATAGGATATGAAGGGCCAATTTATGAAGGAACTACATTAGATACACTTGCAAAAGGTGTAGGACATTTATCAAATTCTCCATATTTTAATGGAAATGTATGTTTGGCAGCTCATAATACAAGTAAATTTTGGGCTAAATTAAATACATTAGAAAATGGAGATACTATTACTTATACTAGTTTTTTAGGAACAAAAGAATATGTGGTATCAAACATTAAAACCATAGACGAAACCGACTGGTCTGATACTGAAAATACAGAAGACAATAGAATAACGCTGATTACTTGTGTAAAAGGGCAAAAGGAAAAAAGACTTTGTGTACAAGCACTAGAAAAAGATTAAAACGTTTCAACCTAGACTAAAAGAAAAAATTTTGCTATATTGAAAAAAGGAGGTATTGATTATGAAAAAGATAATTATTACAATTCTAATAATTTTATTAGCAATAATGATTACAGGATTAATTTTCTTTAGGCTTTCAGCCAAAGAAGATGAAGTCGAAACAAATAGCTTACTTAACAATATTGCAAATACAGACGAGGTTAATAATATAGAAAACACAAAAGAATCAGAAGTTTCAAATAATTTAAATGAAAAAACAGATGAAGAGAAAATAAATACAATTACTAATGAAAAGCAAGTAGAAGAAACAAAGAGTGAAACAAAAACAACTATAACACAAGAAAAAAGTGCAAATGAAAAAAACAATACAAACGATAAACCTATCAAATACAAAATAGAAGAAAATAAAGAAGCAAATGATTCAGAAACCGATAATAAAAAAATAACTGTAAATAGTAATGGTGAAAAACATTACATACTTAATGATAGCGGACAATGGTATGAAGAATCAGACTGGTTTGAATTTTAAACATCTAAATAAATATATAAAATATAGAAAGCTAAATATAGGCTTTCTTTTTTTAGGAGGTAAATATGAATAAATTTAAAATAATTAGTGGAATATCCTTACTTGTATTACTATTAAGTATATTAATGCCTGTAATAATATTAGCAACTACTTTTAGTGTAGAATATTTTGGCTCAGTAAGTTATGGAGGCTCAACAGTTGGTAAATTCCAAGTTAATGGGCAAGTGGCATTTTGCATAGACCACAGAAAGCAAACACCACCATCTGGTACAGAAATTACAGAAGAGGTTTGGGATAATGAAAATGTTTTAAAAACATTATACTATGGCTGGGGTGGAGATATGCCTTATATCTTTGATAGTGAGGCTCAAGGTATAGTATATACGACTATGGCATTAGACCATTTTGTAAATGGCAATCGTAACGGAATTGCACAGGATTTTATTGACTATGTTAATAGTATGCCTGTCCCTAACATAACTTTAAACTTTACTGAAAGCAATTTAACAGCTTACAAAGAAGGAGATATTCAGAGAACTCAAACAGTTCAAGTGACTGGAAATTCAAGTTATAGCTTGAATGTAAATTTACAAGAAGGAGTTACATTAGTAAATGAAAGTAAAGGTACAAGACAACAGGGAAATGTCAGTATAAATGGAGGAGACTATTTTCACTTGGAAGCTCCTCTTAGTGTAAATGGAAGTTGGACTTCAGAACCAATTAACAATCATAAATATAAATTCCAACCTCTAATATATAAATCTACAAACGAATCTTATCAAAGACTTGCAAGTAGATATAAAGTAGTAGTAGACCCAACATCTACAATAAATTTAAACGTTAACTGGTTAAATGCTGGAAGTCTAGAAATAATGAAAGCAGATTCAGAAACAGGAGAAAAAATTGCAAATACAAGTTTTGAATTAAGAAATCAAAATGGAGAAACAATAGATACATTAGTTACAAATGAAAATGGCTATGCTAAAGCAGAAAATATTGTGGCAGGCAGTTATCAATTAGTAGAGGTTTCAGCGAATAACGATTATATAAAAAACGATACTCCTATTACAATAGAAATACAACCAGGACAAACAAAAACGATAGAACTTACGAATGAACATAAAAAAGGAAGTTTAAAGATTGTAAAAGTTGACAGTAGAGACCAAAAAACACCAATACCAAATGTAGAATTCGAAATATGGAATTTAGATGAAAACAAATTGATTGATACTCTTGAAACAGATGAAAATGGAGAAATTCTTTTGGAAAATATCCGAACAGGACTAATTGGTTTACGAGAGATTTCTACTAATGAATGGTATATGCTAGATACAGAAGAAAAAAGAATAGAAGTTGAATGGAATAAAACATCAGAAATCAAAATTGCTAATGATATAAAAACATCATATATAGAACTTATTAAAAGAGATGCTGATTATGCAGACATAAAACTTGAAGGTGTTGAATTTAATATTATTGAGAAAGATAGTAATAAAATAGTTGATACACTAATAACAGATGAAAATGGATATGCCAAGTCTACACTTTTACCTATTGATAAAACGTATGAAATAAAGGAAACTAAAACGATAGAGAACTATATTATAAATACAAATGAATTAGAAGTTAGTTTCTCACCAGAAGATGCTGGAAAAGCTAAAACTTTTGATATTACTAATAAACACACAGAGGGAAATTTGAGAATATACAAAGTCGACAAAGATAATAATAAAATTGCTTTGGGTGGAGTTAAATTTCAATTATATTCTGAAGAGTTTGATAAGGTTATTGGAGAATATGAAACAGATGTAAATGGAGAAATTTATATTGAAAACTTAAGAGCAGGTGAAAAATACAAACTTATAGAAACAAATACTAATAACTATTACAACTTAGCACCTGATACAGAAATAACAATTGAAAAAGATATAGACAATATAGTAACAATTGAAAATGAGCTAAAAAAAGGTTCAGTCAAAGTGATAAAAGTAGATAAAGATAATCATGAAGTACGTATTCCTAATGTTGTTTTTGAGGTTCAAGATGAAAATGGTAAAACACTTGAAATAATAAAAACTAATGAAAACGGTGAAGCTGATACACAGGAATATCCTGTCAGAGATTATGAAAAGCTAAAACTATATGAAATTGCTACTGATGAAAATTATGTTTTAAATGACACTCCTATTACAGTAGAGTTAAAAGAAAATCAAATTACAGAAATAACATTTGAAAACGAAAAAATAAAAGGTTATGTTGAAATAACCAAAGTAGATTCAAAAGATAAAGATAAAAAACTAGAAGGAGCAGAATTTGGCTTATATAATGAAAATGATGAACTAATAGATACACTAATTACTGATGAAAACGGAAAAGCTACGAGTGATGAATTATACAAAGGAAAATACTATCTAAAAGAACTAGATACTGGCTCTGTTTACTACTTATTAAATGAAGATACTTTTGAGTTTGAAATCGTAAACAATGGGGAAACTGTACCAGTCGAAATAGTTAATGTACCTACCGATATCACAGTCGATGTAGACAAAGAAGGAACAACAGAGATACGACCAGGAGATGAGGTAAACTATGTTTTTACGAATGTAGCTAATAATTCTAATGTTTATTTAGAAAACTTTAAATGGTATGACTTTATCCCAACAGATTATATTCGTTTGGAAAAAATGACAACTGGAACATGGAATCAAGACTTACAATACGATATATACTATAAAACAAATAAATCAGAAGATTATATATTATTCCAAGAAAACTTAAACACAACAGAAGACCATGAACTAGACTTTACAACAGTAGAGCTTTCTGAAGATGAATATATTGTTGAAACAATGTTCGACTTCGGAAGAGTAGAAACAGGATTTAGAGAAAGTACAAGCCCAACTATGCAATGTAAATCATTAGATACATTACAAGATGGAGATACTTTTACAAATCACACAAAAACTGTAGGTGTATATTATGGTGTAACTGCTGAAGCAAATAGTGATTGGACTACAATTACACATATACCAGAAAAACCTACTAGCCCAACATTACCTCGTACAGGTAAATGATCTTAGTTATTCCCCATAAATTTGCTCTTCAATAATAAATTTATAGGAGGAAATGAGTATGGAAATTACAAATGTAAAAATTTATAAAGCTAGACAAGGAGGACCTGTCTTAGCCTATGCAAATGTTATTTTAGATAACAAATTTATTATAAGAGGAATCACTTTATTAGAGAAAGATGACAAGAAATTTATTTCAATGCCATCAAGAAGAGTTAGAAATGGAGAAAGGCATTTTAGAGATACAGCACATCCTTTAAATCAAGAAGTTAGAAAGGAGCTAACAGAAGCAGTATTTGATGCTTATGAAGAATTTCTAAAATCAGAAGAATAATATTAGTTTTCCTATATTTGCCCTTTTATACTACTAATGAAAGGACTTTTTTATGATTATAGATGAAAAAATAAAAAAACAATTAGATAATTTGAATAAACAAATAGAAAATATTTTAAATAGCAATAGTATAGCGGATACTCAGTTAGAAAGCTTTTTGTTAAATTTTGAAAAAGTAAGATATAATCTTTTGAATGAAATAAAAGTATATAACAAGAATATTGAATTTGAATATGAAAAAATTAAAACAATTGATAATGATTATAAAGCAGAATTAAAAGATAATGTATTAAAAATATATGTACCAGAAACATTACCAAGTTTTAAAAACTTAAAGACACACACTTATAAAAGAATACTATTGAATGTTGCAGAAATTACAAAACAATTTAGTGGCCTATTTGAAAATGCGGTGTTTTTATACATCAAAGTATTTGATAATATCCAAGGTTGGGACATTGACAATAAATATGTAAAGCCTATTGCAGATGCCTTAATTATAAGCGGTGTTATCAAGGATGATAATATGTCTAAAATGTTTTACTGTTGTAAAGGAGAATTTTCTGAAATCCCACATACAACAATTTATGTATTAGACAGTAAAAATATGGAGCAATTTTTGAAAAAAGTAGAATGCTAAAAGTATGGTTTTTATATAAAATAATTTTTTTGCTTTTGCGACAGTATGAAAGTTTTAAAAAGCTCTTAAATCAAGGCTTTTATATATGAAACTACCTACTTCAATTGGTGGTGGTAAGGGTGTGAAAGCGAAGCTGTCGCACCACTTCCATTAAAGTAAGACTCATAGAAAATACTATATGTTTTGTTAGGAGGTGATCTTTTTGAGCAATTTTCCAAACGGTAATGAAGAAATATCTTTAATAAAATTTATTTCAAAATATCAATATTTAAATAGCAAAGATACTAAATATTTTTTTAGTACACAAAAGTACTATAAAAAAAGAATTAGTAATTTGATTTCAAAAAAATACATAAAGAGAATAAAATCAAACCTTGTTTTGACTGAATTAGGAATTGAATTTGCCGAACTATTGGGGTTTGAATATAATAAATTAAATAGAAATAAAAAATATTTACCAAGATTGTTGTATATTAGTAAATTGGCAGCTTTTTATAATAAATGTGAAAATATAAAATTCATACCATCTTTTGATATGAAAGATAAAGATGAATATACCATCACTTCACGAAAATTTATAGGCATTTTAGAAATACAGGGTGTGGAATATTTAACATATTACCTTACAGAAGGGCATAATGATAAATACTTAAGATTAATCTTATATGATATACAAAAGGAAAAAAAATATAAGAATATTATAATCTTAACAAATGATGAAAATAGAATAAAAACAAGTGATTTTACATTTGGGATGAACCAAGTATTAATTATACAAGATACAGAAGAAAACAGAGAAAAATTAAAATATTTACATAGTCTTGACTGGTATAATGTTGTAAGAGAACAATATCAAAGGTTTAATATATATTTATCCGATTATAATTTTTGTGAGTACACAGATTATAAAAATAAATATATAAACACCTTTTATTTTTTTGACACAGAAAAAGTTAATAGAATAAAATATTTTTTAAAAGAAAACAAAGATAAAAATGCGGATATTATGTGTAGTTCACAATTAAAGGAAAGGTTAGAAAAAGAACTTCCAAACTGTAACTATCGCATTATAGATTTGGAACAATATATTGATAAAGAGCCTTTTTATTATGATTAAAAAGGTTATCTTTTATGCGTTTTTATTTTTGTTTTTAATTATAAATATTGTTATTGTTCTAAATATAGAAAATTATATAGAAATTGTAAATATATGTTTTAATAAAAACATTATACTAACAAATAAATTATATGCTGCTATTTGCATTGTAATTGCCCTTATTTTCATTTTAAGCATATTGGACATATTACTTGTTACCTCAAAAAAGAAAAACGAAAATAAAGGCATTAATTTTAAAACAGAAGATGGTACTTATGGTACTGCAAGTTGGATGACTGAAAGTGAAATGAAAAATATTCTTGGGATTGGTGATGTCCCTGGTATTATTTTAGGAAAATATAATAATGAAATAGTAAAACTACCATTTGATAGTTATTTCAACAAAAATATATGTGTATTTGGTAGTTCTGGTAGTATGAAAACAACCGCATTTTTGTTAACAAATCTATTAGAACTTTCTAAATATAAAAAGTCTATTATAGTAACTGACCCAAAATCAGAGATATACAGGACAACTTCTAGCTATTTTAAAAGTATTGGATATACAGTAAAAGTATTTAATCTAAAAGATATGCGTCATTCTGACCGTTGGAATCCGTTAGCTGAGAATGAAAATATAAACGATGTTCAAACAAGTGCTAATGTAATTATTTCTAATACACAAAAGAAAAATGGAAAAGATGAATTTTGGCCTCGTGCTGAAGAAAACTTGCTAAAGGCATTCATATTCTATTTTTTGCAAATACTTGTCGACCAAAATAATTTAACAAATATTTATAAAAAAATTGCAAGTGGTGACATTGAAGAAATAGAAAATATGTTTAAAGGTATTCCAAACGGACATCCAGCTAAAATGAGTTATAATATATTTGCAAGTGGCTCAGATACTATAAAGGCAAGTGTTATCACAGGATTAGGTACAAGACTTCAAACATTTCAAAATGAAGATTTACAACGATTAACATCTGAAAGTGATATAGATTTGACCCTTCCAGCAAAAGAACCTTGCATTTATTATGTCATTACTGATGATATGAATGGAGCGTATGATTTTCTAAGTTCATTATTTTATACTTTTCTTTTTATAAAATTAGTAAGATATGCCGATTCAAGACCCAATGGAAGATGTGATGTGGATGTTTTCTGTTTTTTAGATGAATTTGCTAATATACGGCCAGATTCCAGAATTTAATAAAAAGATTAGTACTGTTAGAAGTAGACGGCCTACGGACTAATACCAATAACTCAAAATAAACGGTCAACTCGACAGCCGTTATCCAAATAAAATGTCTGATGAAATAATAGGTAACTGCGATGTTACATTAGGGTTAGGTACAACAGATATTCTTACAGCTCAGTTCTTCTGCGATTTAATAGGTGTATCAACGGCAGAAACCACATCTTTGAAGGTAGAAAATTCATTAGAAGGAGAAATTGAGGAATATGGTCAAAAAAGTATTTCAACTTTACAAAGAAATTTACTAAATAAAGACGAAATATTAAGATTACCTACAAGCAAATTACTGGCTATTTTAAGAGGGAATAAGCCATTACTATTAGATAAAATGAGGTATACAGAACATCCACTGGCTAAAAAATTAAGTGATAGCTTAATTTTGGATTATAATCCAGATTGGGCTAAAAATACAAAAGTTGAGGAAATACAAAAGAAAAAGGTAAAAAAGGTTACTAAAAAAATAAGCTTTGAAAATTTTTAATCTTATGATATAATAAACTCGTGGAGGGTTAATAAATATGTTTATTGATATAAAAGGTCCAAATAGTTTAATAATAAAAGATAAAAAAGATTTACAAAAGAAACTTCAAGAGGGAATCGATGATACAGAAAACGGAAAAGTTCGTCCCTTAGATGAAGTTTGGAAAGAAGTTGAAAAAATACTTGATGATGGAAATCATTAAAAAATAAGCCTAGATACATTATAAAATAATAAAAAGATTTCATTAACATTTACCAAGAAAGGTAGATGTTTTTTTATTGGGGGTGAAGAGTTGGAAGACCTAACATTAAAAGAGATTTTTAGAAGTAAAGAAGAAAAACATATTTTGACTGGCAAAATTAGTGGAATTGAAGATGAGTATTACAAATTAAAAAATGAAAATATACCTTGTGCAATAGTATGGTATGAAAAAACAAAGGTACTTATTCCTAGTACACACTTAGGCATAGAAAGAATAAATAAGTCTATAATTAGAGGAATGCTTGGAGCAGAGATAGATTTTATTGTAATCGAATATGACAAAATAAGTAATATAGCAATAGCGAGTAGAAAAGATGCGATGGAACTACGTTCGAAGATAGAACTTCCTAAATTAAGAGTTAATGATACTGCATTAGTAAGAATATTAGCGGTGGGTCAAAAGCATATCATCGTTGATTTGTATGGTAAAGAAGTAATAATTAAGGCAGACAATCTACAACATACATATATAGTGAATTGTAAAGAATATTATTCTGCAGGTCAAAATTTAAAAGTTAGAATTAAAAATATTGATATTGAAAAAAATATATTTGAACTATCTGCAAAAGACTTTACAGAAAACCCTTTTAAAAATATTAGAAAATATATTGTCGAAAATGGAGAATATACTGGTAAAGTAATAGCTTTTCCAAAGAAAAATAGTGGAATAATAGTTCAGCTTGATAATTCAAAAGTTAGCGTTCTTGCAAGAGTTCCACCTAGATTTAACACTTATCCACATTTTAAGGATAATGTGTTGATAAGAATAACAGAAATAAAAGAAAATAAGAAGCTAATTTATGGTTATCTTATGCGAATAATTTAAAAAAAGAAGGTGATTGAAATAAAAGAAAAAGATGAAAAAGTAATTAATTTTTTACAGGATTTTGGTTCTGCAAAATTAGAACATTTACAAAGATTGTTTGACGAATATAACAATAATTTTAATAGTATTTTATCAAATAATGTAATAAGTAAAAAAGGAGACATATTCGTTCATAACACGAAAAAAATAGATGCAAATATGTTGGTTGCATTAGATATTCTATGTAGGTATAAAGGTAGATATGTAACATTTCATAGAAACAATTTCCCAATTTATATTACATTTCTGACAAAAGATAATTTATTATATCATGTAATTGTTGCAGATGAGGGTAATAAAAAAGGTATTATAAAATTAGTTAACTCTCCACTATACCTTCCTAAAGCTGATAGACTCATTTTAGCATTTCCCGACAGTGAAGATGTAGAGAAAATAAATTGTGATATACCATTTCTATATTGCACTTATCCAGGACTAGATATTGTAAATGATGAAATAACAGAAGATGAATAATTTGATTATTATACTAAATTTAGCCTAATAAATAAAAAGTACGACCTAAAATCGTACTTTTAATTATAAATATACTTCCGGCTTGCCGGTAGTAACGAAGGCTTTAGCTATGTAGTAG
>ERZ1643251.3785-NODE-3785-length-13651-cov-6.331642_pt1 | contig 13651 bp, 9 predicted proteins | sample MGYA00579261_ERZ1643251 | MGnify/ENA primary metagenome ERZ1643251 (study PRJEB29033, sample SAMEA4952267) | chicken gut metagenome | biome: Broiler Chicken; feature: Gastrointestinal Tract; material: Caecum | place: Ireland | collected 2018 | study: Broiler... | reverse complement strand
CCTCAAAAATCTGCATACTTTTATGTAACTTCTCCACACTGTCCTTCTGCTGGCGGGCAATTTCCTCAATACTGCGGATTACTTCACTGACATGGGATACTGATGCTGCAGATTCCTGAGTGCTTGCGGCGTTTTCCTGCGCTACCGCAGTCAGATTCTGAACCGTATCCGTCACATTCGCCTTGGCCTCGTTCAGTCTGTCTGTTTTCTCCGCCACTCGTCCCAGCGCTTCAATGGCCTGCTCTACCTGCTTGAGCACCTGTCTCACCTGCTTATCCGTCTTTTCCACATTATCATTCTGCTGTTCCATGACGGTCTTAACCTCCTCCATGGTTCCCACAGCCTTTTGGGAATCCTCCAAAAGGGAATTGATAATATTCTCTATCTGCATTGCGGATGCATTGGACTGCTCTGCCAGTTTCTGTATCTGAGCGGCCACCACCGCGAAGCCTTTTCCCTGCTCTCCTGCCCTCGCGGCCTCAATGGAAGCGTTCAGAGAGAGAAGATTGGTCTCTTCAGCGATCTCCGTAATCAAAGCCGTAGCCTCCTTGATCTTCTGGGCAGATACATTAGTCGTATTTGTCTGCGCATAAATCATGTCTATGGACTCTCTGGTTGTTACATTGACGCTCTGCAGATCATGAAGGGTATCCACTGCCATCTTTCCCAGCTGCTGAATCAGCTTGGCGCTCTCATTCATTGCGTCAATTTCTTCCGCTGTTTCTTCTATCATATTGCCAATGACAATGATATTTTCCGTAGCCCTCTGGGTCTCCTCCGCCTGTCCGGTTGCCCCCTGCGCAATTTCCTCCACTGCCCGGTCCACCTGCTCAATATGCTCTGAGGTGATTTTTGTTTCCTCCGTCAGATGCTCTGACGCTTCATTGAGAACCTGACTCTGTTCTTTGATGCTCCCAATGATCTCCTGCAGCTCCTCCTTCACCATCATAATGCTACGGCTGATATTTCCGATCTCGTCCTTCCGCTTGAGAGTGCTTTGGCTCAGCTCTATGTTCAGCTTTCCGACGGATACCCGTTCCAGAGCATTGGTTCCCTCATGAAGTGTCTTTACCATCTTATACACCACCGCAAAGAGAAACGCGGCACTGCATACGAAAAGAATAAATGTAGCCACTGCCATAAGGATAATAATATGGCTGATCTGATCCTGTGCGTGCGATTGGGGCATACCCGCAAAAATCATTCCTGTAACATCCTGCGTTCCGCTCTCATACAAAGGAATATAATATCCGAAAAAGGGCTGTCCTTCTACGACGATATTCGTATCAAAATATTCTTCCCCATCTCCCTGAACCCTGTCCAGCACAGCCTCGTCCGCCTGAGTTCCCACAACACGATTCCCCTGGCATCAACAATCGAAGTCATGTATCTCGTTGGGCCATAAAATACTGTGATGTCTATATCTGTCGCCTGTTTTATATGATCCGCTATCTCAGATGCTTCACTTACATTGAACCCCCCTTTATACAATACGCCTCCGTCCACACGAAACTCCCCCTCATCCGCGTGCTCCAAAGTCTCCCTTATCGCCACCGCCGAAGCCCGTAAGCCATTCTTAATGCTCTCCGTCAGAGCGTCACCGATTCTGTTATTCCCGATCAGGATCACTGCAAGTCCCAGCCCCAGCAAAGGCGCCAGCGCCAGCGCAAGAATTTTAGACTGCATTTTCATAGCTCGATTCCCTTCTTACAAAATATATAAATTTTCTAATTCATATTATATCATTTTGTTTGGAATTGTCTATCATAAAGTGAAGGTTATAAAAAAGAATAGGTTAAATTTGTAAAATATGCTGAAAGAAGTGTTGTTTTCCTATAGCCTCCTCCAAAAAGGGACCCCCGCATTAATGCGGAAGCCCCTTTCCTGGTTTTATTGTGATTTTTTCTTTTTCCAAAAAACGATTCCTGCCGCAGCCAAAACAATCACCACTATGATCAAAATGATAGCTGCAGAAAGCCAATCTCCGTTTTCATTCTGCTCCGTTGGCGCTTGAAGCTCCTTGTTTTCCGTTTCCCCGGATGTCTCACGGCTTTCAGCGGTATCCGAAGTGTTTTCCTGTTCCTGAGCGTTTTGCACCTGTTCATTTTCCACAACTGCATACACGCTGAAATGGTCTGCGTCAAACTCAACGTACTCTCCTGACAGTCGGAAAGCAATACTTTCATGATTACCTTCATCATCAATATGGTATACGCTCAGAAGATCTGGATTATATCCTTCGGGCACTGGAATTTTTACCAAAATGCTATCCGACGGCTGAACGGGTTTCCCGTTAAGCAATAAGGTAATGTCAAACGCCCTATAGCGTTCTCCCAACGCATCAAGAGATGTCTTTACAGGCTCAGCGATGTTTTCACTCTCCTTGATTTCCACAAGCAGCTCCCACGAACTCTCCATTGCTCCTTCCAGCACAATTCCTGTAGCCTCGTCCTGCTTGGTAATGCTGACGGGCACTCGTTCCATGCTGCTCATCAAAGTCCCAGAATTTCTCAGTGAATCCCTACTTTGTGTCTGTCTGTTTGTAACAGGCCAGGTATTGCTTTGCTCTAAAGAGCCGGAGACATTATTCTGACCTGTTCCGGTATCTGTACCTCCTCCCGTGCCGCCTGAAGAGGAACCTCCGCTTCCTTCTCCGGAGGTATTCCCATTATTTCCCGGGCCGGAAGTGTTTCCGCCTTCTCCCTCACCGGGACTGTTCCCTTCTCCTCCTCCGGGAGCGTTTCCATCCTCTCCTCCAGGAGTGTTTCCATCCTCTCCTCCAGGAGTGTTTCCATCCTCTCCTCCGGGAGCGTTTCCATCCTCTCCTCCAGGAGTGTTTCCATCCTCTCCTCCAGGAGTGTTTCCATCCTCTTCTTCGCCTGTAGTCTGTTTGTTTGTCATAAAGCTTATTTCCACGTAATCCGACCTGTTTCCGGCTGTATCCACGGCGCAGATTCTAAGTGTATATTCCGTACCGCTTTGCAGCCCGTCCAAAGTCGCTTGTGTCTTAGCTCCTGCCGTCTGCGTTAAAAGAACATCTCCATGATAAATTTCATATCCTTCCACTCCAACATTATCCGAAGCGGCGCCCCAACTGATTATGACGCTGTTTTCGGTAATACCGGAAACCTGAGGAGTCCCCGGAGCGGCAGGCGCCTGAACATCCTTCTTGGTAGAAAAGCTTACCGACGCCGGAGTGGATTTATTTCCTGCCGCGTCAAGAGCAATCAGCTCCAGATTATACGCATGGTCGGGCTCAAGTCCATTCAGTCTGACCTGGCTTGCGCCGCCTCCCACGCCGGCAAGGCGTGTTCCCTGATGGTACAGCTCATATCCTGTCACTTCCCGATTGTCCATAGAAGCCTTCCACGTCACAAGGGCGCTGGTTTCTGTAATATCCTGTGCCTCTACCTCAGATGGCACGGAGGGCGCTTCAATATCCTCTACCTCCTCATTCAGATAAGTAATAATGGGAGTTGCATATATACTGGGAGAGTTGGGATTATTTTGAGCCGCAGCCCTCAAACGTATCCAGTCTCCTTTCTGTACCGTAAGCTCTGCTTCTGGGAAGTTTCCCTGCACGTTCATCTGACTCATTTCACAGGATTGTATCAGATTCTCGTTCAGATACAGGCCAAGCTCCACGCTCCCCGCGGTATTATTCTGTCTTAAAAACGGCTCGTCCGCTTTCAGCTCAAAGGTAACCTTCCCGCTCATAGGCGCACGAAACGCCATAAAAACATAAAATCCGTCATCCGCCGTAAAGTCCACAATCAGCCCGTGGCTGGACTCGGTCACACTGCCCTTTGTTCCTTGCGCCCCCACATTGTCCCAGCGGTTGCTTGCAATTTCCCAGGTTGCATACTGGCTGGAATAATTTGTAAAGTTTACATACTCGCTGCTTCCATCCTGATACTGGGCAAACCAGACATTTCCCTGCTGCTCATCTACATAATCCCTCGTCCAATGATACTCATTTTTGATCCGTATGGTATAATTTTCCTGCGTTATTCCATCTTCGGCCAGAACTCTTAAGGTCATTCCATCCTCCAGAGCTCCGGAAATCACTTCCTGGTTCCCTTTCCGCACAGCTGCAGATGCCGTGTCGGCAATGGTAATTCCACTCATAAGGCTTCCCGGCGTACAAGGATTATTAGGGGTGGAAGGCACATATATTTCATTTCCCTTCACCATAAAAATGCTCTCATAGAGGGTGGCGTCATTATCGGCCAGAATTGTGTAGCTGATGGTCTGTCCCCCGTGAGAAAGCGTCACTGCCATTCCCGGCTTTACAATGTCTTCTTCCCCCAGCTTTGAAGCTCCGTCCATCACGGCAATTTCCACGCCGGAATCATAAACCAGATTTTCCAAAAGCTGGCTTACTGTAGTATTTTTCTCCAGTCCTGCAATGGTGTTTTGCTGTCCGATTCCCTTTGTATCCACCGTATAAACTCTGGAGGTAATTAACAGGGAGACCTCATCGCTTTCCGCTGCTCCTATCTCGGGCACGGCGCCGATTTTCCTTCCAAAAAAGTCTTTTTCCGGCACAAATCCATTGTCATCCACGATTACCTTGCCCTGGTTGATAGCCTTGGAGCCTTCCGCAAGCAGGTATCCTTCCCACACGCTTCTGTCATACACTCCTGGTCCGTTTGCAACGGGCGCACTGGGGGCTTTTCCCGGATCTGCAAATACCGCTTCTCCTGCATTGACGCGAATGGGATTCGTGTCTGTGTCAGGCACATTTGCATAATTATAGTACAGATTATTGTCATAGGTCAGACGGTTGTTGGGCCTCCAGGTTTCATTTCTGGGCGAAGAGCCGCTGTAATAAAAAATATTATTCTCAATTTTTCCGGCTCCGGTATTCATATCCGGCCTGATAACCGGAACATTTTCTTTCATATAAAACGTATTATTGTAAATATGCGCATCAGGGTTATTCGGCACATTCAGCACACCAATCAAATCATTCTGACTGATATTATAGCGGAATGTACTGTTTACCGCCTGTTGCAGGCAGAACATTACAGCGCCACCCGTATTGCCGCTGCTGTAATTATATTGATAAAGAGTACCGTCCCCCGAATCTGCATCCCATGCCTGTCCGTCTCCGTTGCCCTGTCCGGCATTCAATGTGTCATAGCATTCATTGTATTGAAAGAGGGCATCCTTGCATTTCCATGGCCAGATAGCGGCAGCCACACGTCCAAAATCCGTGCTGCTGTAATCGGTAAGATTAATCTGTCGTGCAGCATCCACGGATACATTGTGCTCTACCAACGGCCTGTAACAGTACATTGTGGTGATAGAATCTCCGCCTGCAGCGTCTATAAAATTATTTCTGATTACCACATCCGTATTTCCATAGCGCATACATATTTCATCACTGATTTCCGCTGCGGAAAATTTATCGGAGTGCGCCCCGGTATAGGCTGCCGCAATTCCCCACCTGTTCACATTGGCCACATGACAGTTTTGAATTACCAAATCGTGGAATCTGGGAATTCCCGTCTGTCCCTCATTGGCGGGCTTTGCCATGATAAAATAAATTCCGCCGTTTACCATATGCTTATCGTAAACGTTGCCCACCACATCATGAATATAAAGATCATCCAAAACAATATGTTCCAGAGTTCCTCTATTCTGTGCAACACCTGCCACCCCCGTCCTGTTCATTACATTTGGATCGTTATACTGCAGATTAGCGCCTGTGGGATTCTCCTCATCTCTGTTGCTTCCTCCCTGATTGGTAATTTCCAGACCGCTGATTTCTATGTACTCCACATCATATAAAAGGATAGCGGTAGATACCCAGCCCCTATATTTATGCCTGGCATTATCAAGCTGCTTTCCATAGTCCTGATACCATTTACCAGTTCCGTTGGTGTTGATCACCGGCTTGTTTCCAGAACCATAGGTTCCTATAATGACTGGAGCGCCCTCTGCTCCGCCTTCATTTTCCAGATGCAGATACTGACTGTCAAAAACAGATCCTCTCTCCAGAAGCACCTGATCGCCCGGGCCAAGAGTCAGCTCATTGATCTTATCCAGAGTCCGAAAGGGCTTATCCTGGCTCATTCCATTATTTTGGTCATTCCCATGAACTGAGCTGACATAATAAGTGGTTCCCACCGTAGCCTTTAAAAGCATGTTGGCACTGACAGACATATTTCCGCTGACAGTATTATTCCCGCTGACAGCGGAGCTTTCTTTTACCGACGAGCCGACATTTTCAAGCTGCGCTCCCCTTACCGAAGCAGGCGCAAGCAGCATGGCAGCAATTAAAATTCCCGACAATCTCTTTCTCCATTCATGGATCTTCCTTTTTTTTCTAATAAATGCTATTGCCATTTTTCCTCCTCTTAACCTATTCTCCATACCATTTCCGAATTTTCTCCAAGGTTACATCGTACAGTTTTCCTTCATCAATCCATACCTTCAGCCCCTCTTCATATTCCGCAATCAGCTCCCTGTATCTCTCCTTCTGCAGCGCAGCATCCACTACGCTCTGAATTTCGTCCAGCTGAGGTTCCGAAAAGCCGTCAGGCCCCGTCCACTCATTGTTTCTGAAATATTCTTCCCTCTCCTGCTGAGAAATCTCCAGCTCCTTATTATTCTTGTCATTCAAAAACTGTTGTTCCAGCGCTTCCAGTTCATAGCTGATATATTGCTCCAAGGAAAATTGCGTCAATCCGTATACAATTTGTCCCTGCTCCAGACTTTTCTCCCGTTCTTCATTTTCGTTATGCCATCGTTCAAGCAACGCCTCATAGCCGTCATCTCCCACATACCCCCTTTCTTCGGCCAATTTATAAACAGCTCTCCTGTAAGCAAGAGCTCTGACTGCGTGATCCATCATTATCCTGACGGGGTTCTCCCCTTCGTATTCGGTTTCCCATTCGTCCAGCGTTCCCAGCGCTGTACTGTATTTTTCCAAAAAATACTGAGAAACGCTGAATCTGGTTTCTTCCATGATCTGAAAATATTCTTCTTCACTCACCTCCTCACCGTCTATCTTCATAAATGAGCCGCTGCCGCCTTGAATAAAGCCGACAATAAGCACAGCTGCCACAATTATTACGATTGCTGACGAAGCCAGCACGATTGATTTTTTCATCCTTCCGCACACCCGCATCTCAAAAATCTGTACATACTTTTTTTATAAGTGTATTGATTTTTCGTCTTTATTGATATAGCGATGTTGCTTAGTTTTTAATTAATATTGTTAATATACATAAATTTATCATGATAAATATGGCATTACACAGCAAATTTCTATTTTTTAATTGCAAAACCGGTATGAGACATTTCTTATGCTTTTACATCAGAATCCTTCTATATGGCCAGCATAAAAAGGCGGCTTCTTCAGCTTCAGACGACGCTTGCTTTATAGACAGTAAACAAGTTTGCTCCAAAAAAGGGATTGTTATCAAAAGAGGAATTGTTATAATGAAACGATTTGAATAAGTCAGATTAGAGAATTGGATAAGTAAATAGTCGAACACATTTCATTTCTGAAAAATTCCAGGCTCGATAAACCCGGATATTATTATGTCAAAGACCGCAATATCCGGGTTTCATTTCTTACCAAATATGATTTTTTACAGCATGTGAAATTGCTCTCTCCTGCTTAATAGTTTTCACAGTGAATCTCAAAATAGCTTTGAGGATGGGCACAGGTAGGGCAGGTTTCCGGCGCGGCAGTTCCCACTATAATATGTCCGCAGTTACGGCACTCCCAAACCTTTACCTCGCTTCTGGCAAAAACTTCGGCCATTTCCACATTATGCAGCAGTGCGCGGTAACGCTCCTCATGGTGCTTCTCAATAGCAGCCACCAGACGAAACTTTGCCGCCAGCTCTGGAAATCCCTCTTCCTCAGCTGTCTTTGCAAAGCCATCGTACATATCAGTCCACTCATAGTTTTCCCCTTCTGCGGCGTGAAGCAAATTCTGCTGCGTGCTGCCAATGCCGTTCATTTCCTTAAACCACATTTTTGCATGCTCCTTCTCATTCTCAGCAGTCTTAAGAAACAAAGCCGCAATCTGCTCGTAGCCCTCTTTCTTTGCTACGGACGCAAAATACGTATACTTATTGCGCGCTTCGGATTCCCCCGCAAAAGCAGCCTCCAGGTTTTTCTCAGTCTGTGTTCCGGCGTATTTGTTCATCTTTGTTTCCTCGCTTTTCCTTTGTTTTTATTCTCATGCCGAAGCCGTTCATACAGCGGCATAAAAATCTGTTTGCTCATTCTCGAGACTCCTGTTCCGCTTTCCTACGGCATTCGGCACACAGATAGTACACTTTCAAGTCATAGAAAAGAAAGCCATCGCCAAGCTGCCTTTTCAGAGAATCTGTAAGATCCTCAAAGCAGACGTCTGTAAGCCTTCCGCATTTGCTGCATACAGTATGATCGTGCTTCATAGACCGGTCATACCGGTCTGCAGAGCCCTCCACCGAAATTCTACGCAGCATTCCGGCCTCGCACAGCTTGTTCAAATTATTGTAAATCGTTGCGAGAGCTACGGCAGGATAACATTTTTTCAATTCTAAGAAAACCTGCTCCACCGTCAAATGCTGTGTGGATTGCGTGACAAGCTTATAAATTTCTTTTTCATATTTCGTCATAAGTCCCGTTTCTTTTTTAGAATTATTCTAAAACTATTATATTGGTTCTAATCCCTATTGTCAAGGGTTAAATATCCAGATTCTTCCACATTGAAATTTATATAGAAATTTTGTTGCTATACAAGAAATGTTCGCGTTCTCTGTACTGCAAAAATTTTCAAAAAATGCTCTCAGACCTCCCAGATAATCGGGGTCATCCGTTCTATTGCCTCCGCTAATCTTGCCTTTTCATATTTCTGAAATCTTAGTTTTCCAAATAATCCATTAATGGAGTTAAATATTTCTTATCTGTCCAATCACAATTTTGTCCTGCTGCACACATAAGAGCTTTCATCCACGGCTCATATGTACTGGGATCTTTTTTTGCTACAGATTTTTGTAACATTTTGCATAAAGTTCTGTCCATAAAGTTCATTTTACTTTCATCCCATGCGCCCCTCCCGTAAAAAAGTGGAATTTCTCTTAATTCTCCTGTCAGATTATGTTCCTTAATTTGTGCAAATGCACTCTCATCAAAGGGAGAAGCACCAACACACAATACAGCTATTTTCTTATCCTTTATTCTGCTGATATTCTTCTTTAAAAACGATAAGCCTGCTATTCCAGAAGCGTATATACCCCCACACAATACAACTATATCGTATTGTTCCACTTCATTCACCGTCACTTTCAGCACTTCTGCACATTGAAAATCCGTCATGCTCTGAAGCCATTCGACATATTTTTTTGTAGCTCCATATTTGGACTGATAAATAATAATTCCCTTTTTCATAATCAATTCCTTTCTGAAAACTCATATTTTTCCCTTTTTCAATTTACAATGCGCTTTCAATGGCTTTTTGAATCCATACCCAACATCTGTTTCAATTTCTGCAACCTGACGACCAGTCAAGATATTGTGTGAGGTCTTCGATCGGAACATACTTTTCGTTTGCCATGCGCAGCATGATTGCCAGACCTGCAAATCGATTGATGCCTTGGTTCATGGAATAAAGATTAATCTTCTGCCTCTCTCTGAGTTCCCTCCAGGGCTCCAACTCCCACTCCTCCACAACAGATGGCTAAAAGCAAAGTATGTTTTACTGCTCATAGTATTATCCCATGGTGCATCCTTCCGAATCCACACATATCAGATATGCTCCCTCATTATACACCTTCCTTTTAAAATTTCACAGCCTTCACAACCTGCTTTCGTGCAGAATATACAGCGCTTTCATCTGCCTCCAGGAGACCTCAGGGGAATATCCGTCCCATTTTCTATCAACACAAATAAAAAAAGTCCCAAAACCCGCATACACGCAAGTCTTAGAACCTTTAGTGCGCCGCCAGGGGCTCGAACCCTGGACACCCTGATTAAGAGTCAGGTGCTCTACCAACTGAGCTAGCAGCGCATTCATGATAAATGTTTTACAACGCAAAAATTATTATATTATATTGTTTTCTGAAATGCAAGTATTTTTTCCAATTTTTTTATAATTTAAAAATTTCAACCTTTTTTTCGACAAAAAATCAGTTTCAGCATTTTGTATAATTTCATTCTGCTGTTTTTATATATAATGCACATCATACTAAGAAAGCGCTACCTTTCCACCCGTTTTCCGTCTCTTTCTTCCGGCGCGCCTTTAAAGCTGCCGTTTCCGCCAGCCTTTGCGCCTTGTATCTGCCTCCTGTTGCCATTATGCCAGTTTCTCTACCTCCTCCGTAAACCGTTCTGCTGCCGTATGGTATCCATGAATACGGCGCGGGTAATTGTTTATCCAGTCCTCTATACTCTGTACCTCCTCCTCTGTCTTTCCGTCAAAATCCGTCCCCTTTGGTACTTTCCGGCGCACCATTTTATTTGTTACCTCGTTTGTCCCTCTCTCCCAGCTACTATACGGGTGGCAGTAATATAGCTTTGTCCTGTTGCCCTCTCCCAATACAGACTTTTCCAGCGCCTCACAATATGCAAACTCGCTGCCGTTGTCTACGGTAATGGTCTTGAATACCTGTTTAAAAAGTTCTCCCCATTTCCTTTCTAACCTATCCACTGCGGCTACTACTGCCTCTGCTGTGTGGTCTGGCAGTTTAAATATTATCTCGTCCCTCGTCTTGCGCTCTGTCAGTACCAGCAGGGTATTTTTAGACTTTCCGCGCTTTCCTATTACGCTATCCATTTCCCAATGCCCAAATTCTTCCCTTTTGTCTATCTCCTCCGGGCGCTTCTCTATACTCTCTCCGGCGTTGGCTCTGGCCTGCTGCTTCTTTACTTTATGATAGCCCCGCTTTTTATTCTTCTTTACTGGCAAATCTTTATTTGTCAGCTTAAGGAAAATCCCCTTATCAATGTAACTGTAAAGCGTAGTAACGCATATTGTAGTTGAAAACTCCCCCTCTTTCCCCTGCGCTTTCAATTCCCCCAGAACGGCAGCCGGGCTGTAATCCTCGTTTACTATCTTATCCTCTATGTAATTTGCATAGGCTATATCGTTGCCTATTTTAAGCTGTGTGCCACGCACTTTTAAATTTTCCTCGCAGCGTTTCTGGGCTATATCCGGGCTATACCGTTCTTCCTCCGTCCAGTCACTATTGCGGTGTATGTATCTGCCCCTCTTAAGCTCGTTGTAAATCGTACTGCGGTGTACGTGCAGCTGCGCGGCAATTTCCCTTTTGCTATGCCCCGCTTTTAATAATGCCTCTATTTTTATCCTGTCAGCTTTTGTAAGCTGCCTGCTCCCTTTCTTATTTGCCATTCTGGTATCCCTCTCTTTGGTAAATTTTTGCACGACAAAAGCCGCAGGCTCTTTTACAAGTCTGCGGCTCCCGTGGTCTTACTTACTTGCAGCATTTCCTACAAGGCGCGTATTTCTTTTTTGCTTGGCTTAATGGTATTGCTTTCGGGTTCTTCATCCCGGAACAATCAGGCTTAATATGGTACTTTTTACTGCTGCGGTCTACGTATACGACTGTTTCCCCGGCTGGCTCCTGTGCGCTGCCTCTCTGTTCGTCTACGATAATATCAAGCTCTATATTGCACCCAAACGTATGTACCCCCCCCCCAGAAATTTCTAACAATTTCGCTTCATATCTGGCGTTTGGGTATCTATTTGCTAAATCTTTAGACAATTCCGCAGACAGATAGCCTAAAACCTTATCGCCCCATTTTACATACGCGGCAGGCTCTCCATTGTATACGGTTTTTTCTATCTGTATTTCCTCGTCCCCTGTCATTCTGCTTAAAATATCCTGTCTGCTTTCTCCGTCGTCGTTGCAGTACGTAACTCCTACTACTTTTGTCCTTATTGTCTCCGCAATCCTGCTGCCGGATACCGGGCGCGTAGCCTCTCTTGCTGGCTTTCCCGTCTCCGTTTCTTTATCTGCGCTCTTTTTGCCTAAAAAAGCGCATACTGCTGCAATCACAATGCAGCCTACGCCTCCGGCTATATTCCCAGACGGCAGCGCCACAATACCGCTTACAGCAAACAGCGCCGCAACTCCATAAAGTACAATTTTTTTCTTTGCCATAATAAGCCCTCTCTTTCGCCTTTATTTCAATTCTAAAATTTCATCAGCAGAAGCGTTAAGCTCCCTGCATATCTTTGTAAATATTTCCAGTGTAGGGACGTGCGCCCCATTCTCCCAGCGACTTATATCCTTTTGGTGGACTTGCAGGCGTTCCGCAAGTTCTTTTTGAGAAACGCCCGCCGCTTTTCTTGCCTTTCTGATATTCTCGCCTATCATGTTTTCCCTCTTTTCTCTCGCGCTCTGATTATAAGCGCTACGCATAGCTTTATGGCTCCCGCAGTCACCAAAAAGATACCTAACTTTAAAATCATGCTCTTTACTCGGCTTTCCGTTTGTGGTATATTTTCTATAGGCGGCGGGCTTTCGCCCGCCTTGGTGCTTATTCTAACAGCTTTCCTATTATGATAAGTGCCGTTCCTACGATTAAGTCTATCAGTGCATTGACCGCTAAATCTTGCCACTTGATAGGCTTTTTCTTATGTTTCTTTTTCTTACCCAACGTGCCGTTTCTCCTTTCCAGTGCTTTGCACTTATTTGTTTTGTCCTCCTCTCTATGTTCTTTATTATATACCAACTTTGGTATATTGTCAACGTGTTTTTTTGCTTTCAGACAAAAAATAAGGGCGTGCCGCCCTCTTATGAACTACACGCCCGCGCTTATGCCAGCTTAGTACAGTAATCCAGAGATACCCAGCCTGCGCCGCTTTTCAGCCTGCCCCAGCCTGCGGTACTTCCCTGTCCGGCTTTCTCCTCTACAATCGTAAATACGCCTTTCCCGGTATATTCCCCGGTCTTTGCATAGTTCGTGCCCGCTCCTGTTCTGATATTCAAATCTGAAATATCTATTTTCACAGTATAAGGCACTGCTGCCGCTGGTTTCTGCGGCTCTGGTTCTGCCTCCTCGTTTTTCTTTCCTGCATATATATTGTAAAAGTTCTGGCCGTACTCTGCCCGCTTTTTCTGGACTGCTTCGCTCTGGTCTGCTGGTTTTTCGTATCCTAAAAGCACAGCGTCAGAGGCCGCCCGCACAGACGTTGCCGCCGTCAGCTTTTCCATAACAGACTTGTCCCCCTGCAATTCCTGCCATAGAAAATCAAGCTGCATATCCAGATTTCCGATAGACGCGCCCGCCGCCTTTGCATAGTCATATAAAGCCTGTTTCCGGCTGTAGTACGTCCACTGCGCCAGCCCGTAGCCTGCGCTGTCATGCACAAAATTAGTATAGCTGCCATTATCTACCGCAGCTGTATACTCCTCGTCACTCATTCCCAGCTTTGTACTGTAGGAATTTTGCAGGTTATTTGCTGCAAGCCCGCTTTCCGCGTACAGGTTCCCCATAAGCCCGGCAGCGGCATAAGCATTTAGCCCTTTTCCAGTCAGAAACTCCCAGATTATGCTTTCTGTGTCTCCTCCGTCTGCCGTTCCGGTTTCGGCCGTTCCCGTCTCGCTCCCTGCAATCTTTATGCAGTAATCCAGAGATACCCAGCCTGCGCCGCTTTTCAGCCTGCCCCAGCCTGCGG
>ERZ1643251.3784-NODE-3784-length-13651-cov-24.673801_pt1 | contig 13651 bp, 14 predicted proteins | sample MGYA00579261_ERZ1643251 | MGnify/ENA primary metagenome ERZ1643251 (study PRJEB29033, sample SAMEA4952267) | chicken gut metagenome | biome: Broiler Chicken; feature: Gastrointestinal Tract; material: Caecum | place: Ireland | collected 2018 | study: Broiler... | reverse complement strand
CCTCGCTGCGCGCGCCGCGCGCGAATGAAAGTTTCGCCCGCCTTTTCAAAGGCGGGCGAAACTTTCAAACGCGCTTCGCGCAGCGAAGGTCACACCGTTTCGGTCAGGAACACCTCGCGGCAGAAGCTTTTGGCGGCGTCGGCGGCGGCGGAGGCGGTCTCGCGGTTCGGGAACAGGCCGTACACCGCGGAGCCGGAGCCGCTCATCACGGCGCCCAGCGCGCCGTTATCCAGCAGGCAGCGCTTTATCTCGCCCACGGCCTGCGCCGCGCGGCGGTCCAGCGCGTCCTCGAACACGTTGTACATCCGCCGCGCCACGCCCGCCACGTCGCCCGCGCGCAGCGCCGCCACCAGCCCGTCCGTGTCCGGGCGGCAGCGCGTGCGCAGCGTGTCCAGCCGCGCGAAAAGCTCCGGCGTCGAGCACGTGAAGTGCGGCATGCAGATCACCGCGTCCGTCCTCGGCAGCGGCGGCAGCGGCGTCAGCACCTCGCCGCGGCCCGTCGCCAGCGCCGTCCCGCCCATCAGGCAAAACGGCACGTCCGAGCCCGCCCGCAGCGCCGCCGCGCACAGCTCGCCGCCCTCCAGCGGCGCGCCCGTCAGCTCGCCCAGCGCGCGGATCACCGCCGCCGCGTCCGACGAGCCCCCGCCCAGCCCGGCGCACACAGGGATGCGCTTCGTTATTTTAATGTAGGCCCCGGAGTCGATGCCCGCCGCCTCGAAATACGCCTTCGCGGCCTTCACCGCGATGTTCCGCTCGTCCGTCGGGATGTAGCTCCGGTTCGTCTCCGCGCGGAAAAAGCCCGGCTCGCGCAGCTCCACGTGCACCTCGTCCGCCAGCGCCGCCGCCTGCATGACCATCCTCAGGTCGTGAAAGCCGTCCGGCCGCCTGGAGAGCACGTCCAGCGAGAGGTTCAGCTTCGCCCGCGCCCGTGTGTCCAGCCCGCTCACAGCTGGAAGAGCCTCGGCATGAGCTCCACGCCGCTCTCAAGGAAGGGGCCGCTCTCGCCGTTCTTCTCCGTGTAGCCGAGGCCCGAGGCCGGGCCCGTCTCGCGGCTGTCGTAGATCATGTACGGCACCGGCGTCGCGCCGTGGGCGCCGTTCGCCATGAAGGTGCGGTGGTCGGAGAGAATAAGCAGGCGGAAGTCCTCCCCCCGCTCGCGCAGCGCCGCGCAAAGGGGCTTCGCCACGCGCTCCGAGAGGCACTCCACGCTGTATATCTTGTGCTCCAGGTCGTGGTTGTGCGTCGCCTCGTCCGGGCCCTCCAGGTGCACGGCGGCGAAGTCGTGGTCCTCCAGGACCTTCAGCGCCGCGGCGGTCTTGGCCTCGTAGTCGGTGTCCCACTCGCCGGTGGCGGTGGGCACGCTGATGGGCTCGAGCCCCACCAGCCGGGCGATGCCGTGGCAGAGCGGCACGGCGGAGACTACGCCGCCGTCCGCGCCGTAGTGCGCCGTGAAGTTCGGCAGCGCGGCGCCCTTGCCCTCGGCCCAGAACCAGATGCCGTTGGCGGGCAGCTTGCCCTCGGCGGCGCGCTTTTTGTTTATGGGGTGCTCCGGCAGGAGTTCCGCGGCCTTTTCCATCAGCTCCAGCAGCACGGCGGCGTTGGCGCAGCCGCGCGGCAGGATGGGGCCTATCTTCTCGTTGAGGTGGTCGTGCGGCGGGGCGAGGACTATGCCGTCGATGTCCGCGTCCGACTGCACCGCGAGGTGACGGAAGCTGGAGCCGGGGTGCACCGTTATCTTCGCCTTCTCCGCCAGCGCGGCGAACTCCGGCTCTGCAAAGAGCCACTTAATGAGCTCGTCGGACTCCTCGCCCTCGATGGAGCCGGCGCTGTGGGAGATCATCACCCGCTCGGCAAAGGGGCCGTGCTCGTCCCCGCCGAGGTTCACCATGTTGCAGCGGTAGGCCGCGCCGCCCGCGGGCATGACGCCGCCCGAGGCCGCGAGCTCCAGCGGCGCGCGCCCGGAGAAATACTTGCGCGGGTCACAGCCGAATATGCCCATTATGGCCGTGTCGCTCCCCGGCGGAAAGCCCTCCGGGATGGTCTGCACCAGGCCGAGCTCGGCCTTTTCGCAGAGGGAATCGAAAAACGGCTTGCGGCAGACCTCCAGCGGGGTCTTTCCGCCCAGCTGCTCTAGCGGATCGTCGGCCATGCCGTCGCCTATTATGAGGACATATTTCATGTGCTTTCCTCCTCTTTGTACTCATTTGAGCGTAGTATAACGCAAACTTCGGTCAAATGAAAGAGGAAGTTTCCCCTGCGGGGGCGAAAGCTTGTTAAAAATTTATTCTTCCCTTTACACGTGGTTTGTGGTATGCTTTAATGAGATGCGAAGAACGACATCCAGGGAGGTCGTCAGTTTGAATTCCATGAATCAACTCCAGGCGCAGCAGGAAGTCCGCGTTTCGCGCGAGGACGAGGCCCGGCGCCTCAAGCTGGAAGAGGAAACTTCTGCGGACATGGCGCTCCTTCGCGCCATTCTGGACGCGGAGCACCGCGCCCGGGAGGTGGAGGAGGCCGCTCAGCAGCGCCGCACCGGGCTGGAGGAGCGCATCCAGGGCCGCAAGGACGAGCTGCTCGAGCAGATCCGGCAGGAGACGCGCGCCGCCATCGCGGCGGACGCCGCCGCGGAGCACCAGCGCGCCGACGCCGAGATAGCCGCCGAGCAGGCCGAGGCCGCCGCGCGGCGCGAGGCGCTGCAGAAGAAATATCAGCTCGCGCGCGAGGGCTACGTGCAGCGGGTGTTCGACATAGTCACGGGTAAACGCGATGAATAACAGCAGCCTGCGCGCGCTGGACATCGCGCTGGCCACCGAGGCGCGCGCGATGTACGCGCACCTCCTCTCGCAGGAGGACAAGGAGAAGATAGCCGCGCTGCACAGCGCGGACGAGCTGGTGGCCTTTCTCGGCCGCAGCGAGGCCTGGCGGCCGGCGTCGCTGGCCCTGCCCCCCATCGGCGCCACGGACGAGCAGTTTTCAGAGGCGCTCTACCGCTGCCTCTTCGACGACTACGAGCGGCTCTACCGCTTCGCGAACGACGCCTCGCGCGGCTACCTCATCTTCTGGACCTATGAGATGGAGCTCAAGGTCCTGATGGCCACGCTGCGGCGGCTCTCGGACGCGGCCCTGACCGAGTTCGTGCCCCTGCCCAGCCAGGCGGAGCGGCAGATGCGCAGCGTGAACACAGAGCTGCTCAAAAAGGCCAAGACCTTTGACGAGGTCAAGGACGCGGTGAAGGGCAGCCTCTACTCCCCCATCCTCGAGGCGATGGAGATAGACCCCAAGACCGGTATGCCCGACCTCACCAAGACCTCGATGCAGCTCGCGGCCCACTTCTACCGCGCGCTGGGCAAGCAGCTGGCCTCCGGCTACCGGGGGCCCTCCAGGAAGGAGCTGCAGCGCACCGTCACCTTCCGGACGGACATGCTCAACATCTCCTATCTCCTGCGCCTGCGCCGCTTCGGCACGCCGGTGCAGCAGGCGATGGACATGCTGCTGCCGCTGGAGGGCGCGCTGAGCCGGGACATGCAGCGGCGCATACTCGAGGCGGACACGGACGAGGACGCCGTGGCGCTCATCCGCTCCTCGCGCCTGGGCAAGTGGCTCTCCGGCGTGGAGGACGTCACGCCCGAGCAGCTTGGCCGCGCGGCGGAGACCGCCTATTACCGCAAGGTCATGCACGGCACGCCCAACCTCTGCGCGGTGGACGCCTTCCTCACGCTCAAGGAGAACGAGGCCGACATGCTCCGCCGTGCCTTCGTGGCGCTGCAGTACGGCCTGAACCCGGCGAGGTATATGCTATGACACACTTTTATAATATCCGATGTACCCAAACCATTACCCGAAAGGGGGGTTGATGCTTGGCAACAGAAAAAATTCTGAGGGCCGTTGTCTCCGGCCCTGCTGAAAAACTGGATGAGGCCATACGGAGCCTTGTGCTCGGCATGGAGTTCCATCCCCTGCCCGCCTCCGAGGTCTTCGGCCGGGGCGAGCTCGACGCGCCCTCCGGAGACGACCCCTATCGCGCGGCGCTGAGCGCGGCGCTCTCGCTGCTCTCCAAGCTGGGCGTGGCGCCCGAGTTCCGGCCCTTCGAGGACCGGGGCTACGAGCTGGAGTCCTGCGAAAAATACATCTCCAACGCCTCGTCCGAGGCCGCGAGGGTCATCACTCACCGCAACGCGGAGATGAGCCTCGCCGCCGACAACGAGGAGCTCATCACGCGCCTGGAGCCCTTCTCCCTGCTGACAGTGGACCTGGAGGAGCTGCTGGGCGTTCAGCACGTGAAGCTCCACTTCGGCACCATCGAGGAGGACATCTGGGACGAGGTCCGCGCCGAGGCCGAGCACGAGCACGGGGTGTTCCTCTTCCGCTCCGGCTTCCAGGAGGGACGGGTCTGCTGCATACTGCTGACCCTGCCCGGCGAGGCCATACTCGAGGAGGACCGGCTGCGCGACTTCGGCTTTGAGAGCGAGGCCGCGCCCAACGCCGCGGGGCTCACCGGCGTGCCGTCGGCGCGCATAGCCGCGCTGCGTGCCGAGGCCGAGGACGCCCGCCGCCAGGCCGCGGACCTTGCAAAGGAGCTCGACGCGCTAAGGGAGCGCGAGCGGGAGCGGGCGCTCTCCTGCTACTCCTACCTCCGCTACATGAGCGAGAGCTTTGACCTGCGCCGCTTCGCCGCGATGGGCGCCGACGAGTTCTATCTCTGCGGCTGGCTGCCCGCGAGCGAGCTTGAAGAGTTCCAGACCGCGGCCGACGCGCTCGGCTGCATCTGCTCGCTGGACAAGCCCGGCCACGCGGACATAGGCCACGTCCCCGTCAAGTTCCGGGACGGCTTCTTCTCGCGCATCTTCGCGCCCTTCGTGAAGATGTACGGTCCCCCCGCCTACGGCGAGACCGACCCGCGCGTCTTCATGTTCATCACCTTCTGTCTGCTCTTCGGCCTCATGTTCGGAGACGTGGGCCAGGGCGCGGTGCTTGTGCTCTTCGGCCTCTTCCTCTACAAGAAAAAGGGCATGTGGCTGGGCCGCATCCTCGCCGCCGTGGGCTGCGCGGCCGTAGTGTTCGGCTTCGTATACGGCAGCGTGTTCGGAAACGAACACCTCCTCCCCGGCTTCAAGGTGCTCGAGGGCGACGGCGTCGTGACGATACTGCTCTCCACCGCCGGCGTCGGCGTGGTGCTCATCCTCATCTGCGGCGTCATGAACATACTCACGGGCTTCCGCCAGCGGGACTACCGCAAGGCCCTCTTCTCCGCCAACGGCGTGACGGGCGTGCTCTTCCTCGCGGGCATCGTGAGCTGCGCCGCCTCGGACGCGCTCTTTTCCACCGGCCTGCTCTCGAACGGGGCGGTCTGGTGCGTGCTGGCGCTGCTGCTGCTCACCATCTGGCTGGGCGAGCCGCTGGTGATGCTGCTCGGCCTCGCGCCGCACGGGCACGAAAAGACCTCTGTCGGCATGATGCTGCTCGAGGGCTTCTTCGAGCTCTTCGAGGCCTTTTTGAGCTGGCTCTCGAACTGCCTGAGCTTCCTGCGAGTGGGCACCTACGCCATCTGCCACGCCATCATGATGCTCATAGTCTACGCCCTCTCGGAGACGAGCGGGGGCTACTCCATCTTCGGCCTCGTGCTCGGCAACGTCATCGTCATGGGCATCGAGGCGGCCCTGGTGTGCATCCAGGCGCTGAGGCTGGAGTTCTACGAGCTCTTCGGCCGCTTCTACACGGGCCGCGGCAAGCCCTTCGAGCCCGCGCACATCGACTATTCCGCCCCCGCTCAGCGCGCGGCCTGACCGGCGCTGTCCGCAAATAAAGACTTTCATAATCGGAGGTTTCTAACATGCTTAAGCTCATCTGCCCCTTCATCGCCGTTCTCGTACTTATCGTCCTTCCGCTGTGGCTGATCGCGCGCCGCGCCAAGGCGGGCAAGAGCGTCAAAAAGCCGCTCGTAGCAAATCTCTGCGGGTTCTTCCTCGTCATGTTCGCGACTGCGGCCGTGTTCCTGAGCCAGGGCGTCGCCGCGGCGAACGACGCGGCCGAGGTCGCCGCCGTCGCCGGCAGCACCGACTGGACCAAGGCCATCGGCTATCTCGCCGCGGCGCTGGCCGTCGGCATCTCCGGCATCGCCTCGGGCATCGCGGTCTCGAACTCCGCCTGCGCCGCCATCGGGGCCCTGACCGAGAACGAGGGCAGCTTCGGCAAGTCCATAGTCTTCGTCGGCATGGCCGAGGGCATCGCGATCTACGGCCTGCTGATCGCCATCGTCATCCTTCTGTTCTGATGCGCTGCTTTTGCATCTCGGACGACCCCGACGTGCTCAAGGGCATGCGCCTTGCGGGCATAGAGGGGGCGCGCGCCGCCACGAAAAAGGAGGTGGACGCCGCGGTGAACCGCGCCTGCGCGGACAGCGGCGTCGCCATACTCATCGTCACGGAGGGCTGTTACGCGCTCAGCCGGGAGCGGCTCGATGAGCTCAAGCTCTCGGCGGGCCGGCCGCTGGTGAACATCATCGCGGACAGCCGCGGCTCCGTGCGCGCGAGGGACTACATCACCCGCCTCATAAACGAGGCGATAGGCATCAAGATTTGAGGAGTGGCCCAATGCAGGAAGAAAAGAGCAAAATCGAAGGCTTCACCTCCGCCGTCATCACCGCCGCCGAGCAGCACGCCGCCCGGATAAACGAGGAGACCGAACAGCTGGAGCGCGAGGCCATAGACAATTACGCCGCGGACCTGAAGGCGGCCGCAGCCAAGCGCCGCGCCGCGGCCCTGGCGGACGCCAAGGTGCGTGAGAACAAGCGCGTTGTGAGCGAGGGCCTCGCCGCGAAGCGCAGCCTGCTGCAGTTCCGCGAGGACTGCGCGGCGGACGTGTTCGCGGAGGTGCGCCGCCGCGTGCTTGCGCTGCACGACTCGGCCGGGTACGCCGGGACGCTGCAGGACCAGCTGCTGCGCGCGCTCTCGGCCGTGCCGGGGGCGCACAGCGCCGTCGTGGAGCTCAGGCACGAGGACATGGCCCGCGCCGCGGACCTCGCCGCCGCCGCGCCCGGCGTGGAGCTGAAGTTTGTCGAGGGCGCGTTCACCCTCGGCGGGCTGGTGCTCGACTGCGCGGAGGCCGGCCGGAAGATCGACCTCACCTTCGACGCGGCGCTGGAGGACCTGGAGGGCCGGTTCTCTGAGATAACCGGCTTCAGTCTGGAGGACGCAGATGGCAAATAAGACTGAGTATTACATCCACGGGGTCAACGGCCCCGTCGTCAAGGTGCGCGGGGGCCGGACCCTGCCGCGCATGAGCCTTGTCTATGTCGGCAACCAGCGCCTCTTCGGCGAGGTGGTCTCCTCCGCCGGGGAGGAGAGTATCGTGCAGATATACGAGGACTCCGGCGGCCTCTCCGCGGGAGAGCCCGTGTACCCGACCAACGAGCCCATGTCCGTCCGCCTAGGCCCCGGCCTCATAGGCGGCATCTTCGACGGCATAGGCCGCCCGCTGCAGGCCATAGAGGAGCGCGCGGGCAGCTTCATCTCCAAGGGCATCAACATAGAGAGCCTCGATGAGGAGAAGCTCTGGGACGTGGAGGTGCTCATAAAGGAGGGCGACGAGCTCAAGCCGGGCGAATTTTTCGCCCGCTGCCGCGAGAGCGAGATGACGGAGCACCGCTCCATGGTGCCGCCGCGCGTCTCGGGCCGCGCCGTGGACGTGAAGCCCTCGGGCAGCTACACGGTCGTGGAGCCCATCGCGTATGTGGACGACGGGCGCGGCAACCGCACGCCGCTGACGCTCTCGCAGCGCTGGCCGGTGCGCGAGCCGAGGCCCTTCACGGACCGCCGGCCCATAGACCGCCCGCTGGTCACGGGCCAGAGGGTCATAGACACGCTCTTCCCCGTCGGCAAGGGCGGCTGCGCGGCCATACCCGGCCCCTTCGGCGCGGGCAAGACCGTCGTGCAGCACCAGCTCGCCAAGTGGTCTGACGCCGACATAATCGTCTACCTCGGCTGCGGCGAGCGCGGCAACGAGATGACCCAGGTGCTGGACGAGTTCCGCGAGCTCAAGGACCCGCGGACCGGCCGCCCCCTCATGGAGCGCACCATCCTCGTCGCGAACACCTCCAACATGCCCGTGGCCGCCCGCGAGGCGTCCATCTACACGGGCATGACCATAGCCGAATACTACCGCGACATGGGCTACCACGTCGCGCTGATGGCGGACTCCACCTCCCGCTGGGCGGAGGCCCTGCGCGAGATCTCGGGCCGCCTGGAGGAGATGCCCGCCGAGGAGAGCTTCCCGGCCTACCTGCCCAGCCGCCTCGCCGGCTTTTACGAGCGCGCCGGCTTTGTGGACACGCTCGGCGGCGCGGAGGGCTCCGTCACCGTCATAGGCGCGGTCTCGCCCCAGGGCGGCGACTTCTCGGAGCCCGTCACGCAGAACACCCAGCGCTTCGTCAGGTGCTTCTGGGCGCTGGACCGCTCCCTCGCCTACGCGCGCCACTTCCCCTCCATCAACTGGACCACGTCCTACACCGAGTATTTCAACGACCTCATCCCCTGGTACAACGAGAACTTCGGCGAGGACTTCACGCAGCTGCGCGTGCGCATCATGTCGCTGCTCAATGAGGAGTCCTCCCTCATGGAGATAGTCAAGCTCATCGGCGCGGACATCCTGCCCGACGACCAGAAGCTCATAATCGAGACGGCCAAGGTCATACGCGAGGGCTTTTTGCAGCAGAACGCCTTCCACCCGACGGACACCTATATGAAGCCCGCCGACCAGATGAGCATGCTGCGCGTCATACTCCGGCTGTACGACGGGGCGAAGGCCCTGGTCGCGGCCAACATACCTCTGCGCCTGCTCACGGAAACGGGCGTGTTCGCCGCGCTGGAGCGCATGAAGTTCGACCTCGGCGGCGGCAAGAGCGCCGAGTATTTCACGGAGCTCGTGGACAACGCCATCGCCTCCGTGCGCCGCGCTAACGCATAGGGGGTGGCAGAATGCGCATAGAATACACGGGTCTATCCGAAATAAAGGGCTCCCTGATCGCGCTCGAGGGCGTGCAGGGCGCCACCTACGACGAGCTGGCGGAGATACTCCTCCCCGACGGCAGCCGCCGCCGCGGCAGGGTCATCCTCATAGAGGGCGACCGCGTCGTCATCGAGGTCTTCGAGGGCACCAGCGGCATAGATATGGAGAGCGCCTGCACGCGCTTCCTCGGCAAGCCGATGACCATCGCCCTCTCGGACGAGATACTCGGCCGCGTGTTTGACGGCACGGGCCGGCCCATAGACGGCCTGAGCGAGGTCTACGCCGCGGAGCGCCGCGACATAAACGGCGCCGCCATAAACCCCGTCTCCCGCGAGTACCCCAGGAGCTTCATCCTCACGGGCATCAGCTCCATAGACGCCACCTGCACGCTCATCCGCGGGCAGAAGCTGCCCATCTTCTCCGGCGCGGGCATGAGCCACAATGAGCTCGCCGCCCAGATAGTCCGCCAGGCCAGGGTCATCGCCACGGAGGGGGACGACGCCCGCTTCGTCACGGTGTTCTGCGCCATGGGCATTAAGAACGACACCGCCGACTACTTCCGGCGCGACTTTGCCGAGTCCGGCGCCCTGGGCAGGACGGTCATGTACCTGAACATGGCCTCCGACCCCATCATAGAGCGCATCCTCGCCCCGCGCTGCGCCATGACCGCGGCGGAGTACCTGGCCTTCGAGCTCGGCTACCACGTCCTCGTCGTCATGACCGACATGACCTTCTACTGCGAGGCGCTGCGCGAGTTCTCCAGCTCCAAGGGCGAGATACCCTCGAGAAAGGGCTTCCCGAGCTACATGTACTCGGACCTCGCCTCCATCTACGAGCGCGCGGGCCTCATCCGGGGCAAGCCCGGCTCCGTCACGCTGGTGCCGATACTCACCATGCCGGGCGACGACATCTCCCACCCCATCCCGGACCTCACGGGCTACATCACGGAGGGCCAGATAGTCCTCTCGCGCGAGCTGGCGCAAAAGGGCATCTACCCGCCGGTGAGCATACTGCCCAGCCTCTCCCGACTCATGAAGGACGGCACGGGCGAGGGCTTCACGCGGGCCGACCACCCGGACCTCTCGAACCAGCTCTTCGCGAGCTATTCCGAGGTCGCGAGCGCCCGCAGCCTCGCCACGGTCATAGGCGAGGATGAGCTCTCCGAGGGCGACAAGCTCAGCCTGAAGTTCGGCAACGAGCTCGAAAAGCAGTTCATCACCCAGGGCATGTACGAGGACCGCAGCATCCAGGCCACGCTCGACCTCGGCTGGAAGCTGCTCTCCATACTCCCGCGCGACGCGCTCTCCAGGGTGTCCGACAAGGTGCTCGACGAGCACTATGTCCAGGTCGAGCACAAGCTGTGAGCGGCGCCTGTTTCCTTGAGAGGGAGGTGAGAGCTTGGCGCAGTCAGCGCCCACAAAGGGCAATCTGAACGCCGCAAAGCGTTCCCGCGCACTGGCGGACAACGGCTACGAGCTGATGGACCGCAAGCGCAACATATTGATACGCGAGATAATGGACCTCATAGACGAGGCCGAGAGCCTGCAGCAGCGGATAGACTCCACCTTCTCGGAGGCCTATGCCTCCATGCGCCTTGCGGAGATCTCCATGGGCGGCTCTGCCGAGAGCGGCGCGAACGTCGTGCCGATAGACGACAGCTTCTCCATCCGCTTCCGCAGCGTCATGGGCGTGGAGCTGCCCGTCGTCAGCGCCGAGCCGGAGGAGCCCTCCGGCCCGCCCTACGGCCTCGCCTTCACGAGCTCCGATCTGGACGACGCGTACTTCAAGTTCGCGGAGGTCAAGGACCTCATCCGCGAGCTGGCCGAGACGGAAAACTGCATCTACCGCCTGGCCTACGCCATCAAAAAGGCGCAAAAGCGGGCAAACGCCCTGCAAAACATCGTCATCCCCGGCCTCAACGCCGAGATCTCCCGCATCTCCGACGCGCTGGAGGAAAAGGAGCGCGAGGAGTTCGTGCGCCTGAAGGTCGTCAAGGCCCGGGAGGACCACTAAAATAACCACGTGGAGGACATCAACATGAAAAAGCTGATATCTCTCGCGCTCTGCCTGGCGCTGATCCTCGGCCTCGCCGCCTGCGGAGGCAGCGATTTTGAGAACGCCATGACCAAGGCCCAGGCCGCCTCGGCCGAGCTCAAGAGCATGCACGTCGACATGGATATGAACATCTCCTTCACCATGAGCGCGGAGGGCCAGAGCGTTGAGATGCCCGTGACGATGACCATGTCCATGGACACGCTGACGGACCCCATGACCTCGGACAGCACCGTCAGCATGAACATGTACGGCATGGAGTTCAGCTCCCGCAGCTATATCCGCCAGGACGGCGACAAATACACGGCCTACACCTCCACCGACGGCGGCTCCACCTGGAGCGCCCAGGAGGTCGACGTGGGCGACATCAGCCAGTACGACGCGGCCAAGAGCCTGGACTTCTACCTCGGCGCGGCTGAGAGCTTCACGCTCACCGGCGAGGAGGAGCTCGACGGCGTCAAGGCCCTGCGCTATGACGGAGAGCTGACCGGCGACAAGCTCAATGAGGCCATGGCCCTCACCGGCGCGGACGACATGATCGCCTCCACCTCCGGCACCGAGGCCCCGAGCTTCACCGGCAGCATGCCCATGACCATTTGGCTCGACAGCGAGAGCTATCTCCCGCTGCGCTACGACCTCGACATGGGCGAGATCATGACGGGCTACATGCAGCAGAGCCTCGGCGAGACCGAGGGCGTCACGGTCGACTCCGTCACCGCCACGGTGAGCATGCGCCTCTCGAACTTCGACGCGATAAGCGAGCTCCCCGCCCCCGAAGGCGTCGCCTGAGCCCGCCCCCACCCCGGCAAGTAAACTCCTGCCTGCACACCGGGCAGGAGTTTTTTGAACATCGCTCAACAGTTTTCAACAGGGTTATCATCATTTTCGGACTTTTCCACAGGGTTTTCCACCGCCCCGGACCACGGCGGCGCTGTTGCTGCTGATGCTGATGCTGAAGATGACGTTGAGTTGGAGTTGACGTTGGGGTTGACGTTGGAGTTGACGTTGGAGTTGTTATTGGCAGGTTCCGCATCCTCGGGCAAGCCCTCGCATGCGTCGGCATTCCAGCGCTTGAGGGCCCGCTGGCGGTTCTTCTCGCACTTGGCAAGGTAGTTGGCGCGGTCGGCGTCTATCCGGCGCGCCACGAACGCCCAGAGCATGTTCAGGACGTCGGAGTCGAAGTCCGGCACCGTCCCGTCCTCGCCATAGGCCAGGATGGCGTCGAAGATCTCGCCCTTTTCCGCGTAAGTCAGCAGGTCGAGGGCGGGCCTGAGGTCGAAATAGAGCAAAACACCGGGTGCATTCTTGGTCAAAGCGTATCAGCCTCCTTTGGCCATCCAATATAGCGGCCCTGAGGATTTCCGCAAGTGCGCATCCGGGATGAAAGGAGAAAAAATATGGCAAGACGGAGGAGTGGGAAGCGGCGCGGGAGCGTTGTGGGGACGCTGGTGTTTGCGGCGGCGCTGCTGGTCATGTGGGCGGCCTCGCGGCTGGGGCTCGTCAGCTGGGGCGGCAGCGGTGAGGACAGGGTCGACCTCTCGGCCTCCCTGCCCGACGCGGGCATCTTTGTCTCGTACATAGACGTGGGCCAGGGCGACAGCGCCTTTGTCTCCTGCGGGGAGGATACGCTGCTCATAGACGCCGGCGTCAGCTCCGAGGGCGAGACGGTGGTCGACTACCTCCGCTCCCTCGGCGTCACGGAGCTCGACTACGTGGTCTGCACCCACGCGCACGAGGACCACTGCGGCGGCCTGGACGACGTCATCGAGGCCTTCGACGTGGGCAGGCTCTTTGCGCCCTACACGGAGTTCGACGCCTCCGGCGCCTTCACGCGCTTTGAGGACACGGCGGCGGACAAGGGACTCTATGTCACGGTGCCGGAGCTCGGGGCCGAGTTCACGCTCGGCGACGCGGTGTTCGAGTTCGTCGGGCCCGTCTCCGACTGGGGCGACGACCTGAACGACTCCAGCCTCGTGCTGCGCCTGGAGTACGGCGAGACGGCCTTCCTCTTCACGGGCGACATCTCCGCCGGGCCGCTCGAAGACTGCGCGCTCATCGGCGGCTACGACCTCGGCTGCGACGTGCTCAAGCTGGGCCACCACGGCAGCTCCACCTCCACCGACGCCGAGGTGCTCGACCTCACGCACCCCTCCCTCGCCATCGCCTGCTGCGGCGCGGACAACAGCTACGGCCACCCGCACCAGGAGGTGGTCGACCTCCTCGCCCAGCGCGGCATAACCCTCCTGCGCACGGATGAGGAGGGCACCATAGAGCTCGTGAGCGACGGCAAGACCGTCTCCCGGGCCGCATAAAGGCAAAAAAATCACCGCCCCGGATTTGCTCCGGGGCGGTTTTGTTTTTCTGCACAGAGAAATGCTATCATTTTTTCCGGGGGCGTGTACCTCGGAAAAAATACCTCTTGCGCGGCAAGTGTGCCCGCAGGGCGCGCGCAGACGTGCGGCAGCTCCCATCGGCCGCAGGCCGGGGGCCCTTGGCAGTGAAAGCCCGGCACGGGCTTTCACGCCAGACACTTATCTCTTGGCCTTGTCGTAGGGTATGCCCTCGGCCTTGGGGGCGCGGGAGCTCTTGGAGGTGA
>ERZ1643251.3779-NODE-3779-length-13673-cov-4.431928_pt1 | contig 13673 bp, 13 predicted proteins | sample MGYA00579261_ERZ1643251 | MGnify/ENA primary metagenome ERZ1643251 (study PRJEB29033, sample SAMEA4952267) | chicken gut metagenome | biome: Broiler Chicken; feature: Gastrointestinal Tract; material: Caecum | place: Ireland | collected 2018 | study: Broiler... | reverse complement strand
TATGCTCAACGCCGACAACGGCACCTACGACGCCTGGTACTGGGCTCATCCGCCTGCCTATATGCCCGTAAACTGTAACCTCGAAGACGTGGCGCACATTAAAAAATTCGTGGATATCCCCGTGGTATGCGCGGGCAGAATGACTCCCGAAGTCGGGGCGGAAGCGATAAAGGAAGGAAAAATCGACGCGATGGGAGTGGCGAGACAATTCCTCGCCGACGGAGAATGGGTCACAAAACTCATGGAAGACCGTTTGAAGGATATATTGCCCTGTATCTGCTGTCACAACGCCTGTTTCCCCCTCGCCCATTACAAGGGTGCGGCAAACGACGAAACTTTCGACGACGCTTCCCATATGGCTCGTTGCGCCCTCAATCCGACTACGATGCAGGGACACAAATACGATATAAAACCCGCTAAGAAAATCAAGAAAATCGCCGTAATAGGCGGCGGCGTGGGCGGTATGGAAACCGCCAGGATCGCCGCTTTACGAGGACACAAGGTAACGATCTTCGAAAAGGGCGACCGTTTAGGCGGAGTTTTTGTAGCCGCCGCCAACTTCTCTTTTAAGGAAAAGGATAAGGAACTTATCGAGTGGTACCGCTCGAAAGTCGCCGAACTGCCTATCGAAGTCAAACTCAATACCGAAATAAAAGACTTATCCGACCTTGCCGACTTCGACGAAGTGGTGGTTGCTACGGGAGCCAAACCCAGAAAACTCCGCCTGCCCGGGATAGAAAAAGCCGTGGAAGCGGTGGATTATCTGGAAGGTAAAAAGACGGTCGGCGAACGCGTGGCGATAATCGGCGGCGGACTGACGGGTTGCGAAATAGCCTACGAACTTTTCCTGCAAGGGAAAACCCCCTTTATCGTGGAAGCTAAAAACGACCTTATGGCGGTAAGAGGACTGTGTCTTGCCAACTCCTCTTATTTAAGGGACTTCTTCGATTGCAACAACGTTCCCGTATATCTCGAAAGCACGGTAAAGGATATAGGAGACGGTTTCGTTACGGTAAAAGATAAGAACGGGCAGGAACTCCGCCTCGACGTCGATGACGTAATAGTTTCGGTCGGATATATCCCCGCTCCGCTGTCTTTGGGAAGAAAAGTTCGTTTCGTGGGCGACGCCAAAAAGGTGGGCAACCTCCGCACCGTGGTATGGCAAGCCTGGAAAACCGCCCTTTCCATATAGCTCGTCCATATCCCTTTATTTTAATAGAATTTTAATAAGGGTATCCGAAATTTATTTTTCGGATACCTTTTTTAACGGAAACATCTGAATAAGCACTTAAACGGATTACAGAATGCGCTGCCCCGAACGCTACGAGTGTTTATCGAAAAAGGAAAACACGGGATACAGGGCGGCAACTTGATTACGACAGGGTTGTCCACCGTGGTTACGACGGTATTGCCGGTAGCGAACAGGGTTCCGTTTTTATAGACATAGGAAGTATTGATTATTTCTTTCATTATTCCGCCTCCACCGTAAAAACCACACTCACGCTCTCGCCTTGCGCAAGAACGGGTAAAGCAAAACCGCTTTCGGGATTGTAGGACGGGTAAGGGATACCGTCGATAACTACGCTGCCCTCGACAAAAGTCGCTCCCGAAGGAATCGGGTCGATAAAGACCAGCCCTTCCTGCGTGACCGTACCCGTATTCGCGATGACGGAGGTATATTGTATTATACCGCCTTTTTGCACACTCTCCCTGTCGGCACGTTTGGTCACGGTGACTTCTTCGCTCCCCACGGGTATGGCGACAAGATTGGTCCTCGCTTCGTAACCTACCTCTCCTCTTACGGGGTCGGTCACGGTAAACTGAGCCAAAGCGTCGTTTCTTATTTCGGGTAAAGTCGCAAGAGCTTTTATTATATACGTTACCGTGGCGTTTCCCGCCGAAATTATATCGGGCAAAACTATACCCTGCCTCATATCGCCGGCAAAAGGCACGCCGTTTACCGTTATGCTGTCGGTAACGTAATCTCCGCCTTCGTTCATAAAATCGGTCAGAAAAACGTTTTTTAAGGTCGAACTGCTGTTGTTTGCGATAACCACCGTCTGCGTGGCCTGTTGCCCTTTAGTAAGAAACGTCTTATCCGTGGATTTAATTCTCGACACGAGGGCGGAAAGATTTTCCGTAACAACCTCGTTACTGATACTCGTGCCGCTTCTTTGCGAAGAGTCGGGCAACGTATAAAGGTAATCGACAGTTGCGCTGTTTACTATTTTCATTTTTCCTCCGATTTTCAGTTTACCTTCACCTTGAAAGACAGTCCCACCGTATCGCCTGGCGCAAGTGTGCCGAGGTTTATGCCGTCGGGCGGAAAGGAAACGGGTCTCGACGCGCCGCCCACCGTGACGGAGCCTGTTTCAAAAGTCGTCCCCGTAGGTATTTCGTCGGTAAACACTACGTCGGAAAGGGCGATATTGCCGCCGTTAAATACCGTAAAGGTATAGAGGAGCGTTTCTCCCGACTGGGCGAAAGTTTTGTCCACCGCTTTGATAACCGTAAGAAGAGGAGAAATTATTTCCACGGAAACTTCCTCGCTTTGCGCTTCCGCGGAGACTACGATACCCGGAAAAGGCGAAAAATCGTATTCCGCAACGGCGGTATTCGGAACGGGATTGATAACGGGTAAAGCGTTTATCTTCGCTCGGTAGGTTACCGTTACCGAACCTTGAGAAGGGATATCGGGTAAGGACAGCGGAAATCCTCCGACGACGGGAACCGTATCTATCGTGACAGACCCGTCAACTAAACTTAATCCCGCAGGCAAAGGATCCTCCAGCACGCAATTAAACGCTCCCGACGTGCCGCCGTTGGAAATATTTACGGTATAAGTTCTTTCCTCTCCCACAAAAGCATAATCCTTATCTACGCTTTTTTCCACCGAAAGCACGGCTCCTTCGCTTTCTATCCTCAGTGCGAGCGCGTTGACGACGTAGAGGTCTCCGTTGGTGGTAAGTCTGACGAGAGATGAAGTCTGACCCGAAGACAGTTTGTCCGAAACGTCCACTGCGGTTATATCCCAACCCTGGCGACAAGCAGGCGTATTCCGTCCCGCAAAAGGTAATGCGTTAAGATTGCCGTTACTGCCGCTTTGATCCAGCAAACCGTCAGAATCGTTAATCTGCGAACCGAAAAAATTAGTCGCAGGATTATTCGGGCCCGAGAGATTTTGCAAGGAGGCCTGATTTGCCCCGAATAAAAGTCGGTCTCCGCTTAAAACCGCGTCCCCTTCCTGCGCGGAAACGAAAAGTTTACCCGACGGAGAGGAGGAAGGCGTCAGAAAACCCGTTATGGTAAGGTCGGTACTCCCCGCATTGAGCGAAACCGCAACCGCTCCGCACCAAAGGTTAATACTCCGTAGCGGCAAGGACGAATTTTCGTAAATGACGCAAAGAGTCCAACCTGCGTGGTTCGTGTCCGCCGCGAGAGAAGAAGGATTAGCCAAAAGCGCAGGTACCGCTCCTACCGAATAAGTCCCCGAACCGCCGTTCTTTACAAAATCGGTAACTATTGCGCTTCGGGTATAAAACCCTACCGTAATCTGTTCTGCCGGCAAAAGAAGGTTGTTTCTCGTGACAGGGTCTCCCGTTACGGTAAAGGTGCCTGCGGGAGTGGTAAAATTCACCGCGTTGTCGGTAAGAGCGGATATATCCGCCGACGCCGACCTGTAAAGTCCTCCCCAGACCAGTTCCGCATAAGCTACAGTCACTCCCTCGGGTAAGTTAAGAAGCGCCGAAGAAGAATTCAAACGGTAATCGAGGGTTGTTCCGACAGGAAAACCGCTTACCTGCAAAGAGGTATCGAGGGAAGCGAAAACCGCCCCCGACCCGGCTATATCGCCCGTGGTTGCCGAAAGCGGCGCAAGGCACAGAGTGTTTCCCGTAAATACGGCTTCGGCTTGTCTTACCGAGGAATATCTTTTAACAAAACTCATTCTTTCTCCCGTTCCGAGGGCGAACGTCCTTTATTACATAGCTATGCGCAAAAACCGTTCGGAGTGTAAAAAATGCAATAAAAAAAGCCCCCTTTCGAGGGCTTAAAAAATTTTGAAATCAATCTTAAGCCAATCGTAACAACAGACCCGTTCCCAGTCCGAGGAAGGTACCTACGGCATATCCTATGGCTCCGCAAATAAGTCCCGGCGCGGTAAGGTTGTCGTGTTTTATCTGGGAAGTGATCGCCGGCACGAACGCAGGTCCGTATAAACCGGCAGTCATAGTAACCATACAACAGTCAACGTCGATTTTCGCAAGTTTACAGACGCAAGCGTGCAAAATAAAGGAGCAAACCGTTATCGACCCGTATAAAAGCAGCATTTCAGGGAAATTACTGCCTATTTCGTTGAGATTGAGACTCATGGCAAGCCCGAAACTGAAAACGTTGATGAGGTATTGTCCTATTAAGGTATTGCCTTTGACTTCCCTTATTTTTTTATTGAAGGAAGCGATAAGCCCCGATACCGTCACGCCTATCATAAGCGCAGGCACGAGATAATCGTTCATTGTCCCCTGCTCGGCTCCCGTAAGAAACCAGATAAGTACTCCTATCCCCGCGCTCGCCGCCGCCATCAGAAACGCTATCAAAACGTTCCTTAGAAGCGACTTTTTATCGGGTAAGGTTTTATATGATAGGTCTTCGTAATTGTCGAAATCGGTATCGCCTTTCATATAACTTGCCGCAGGCGCCGCTTTCAGGAACTTTTTCAAAAGAGGCTTGCATAAGGTCAATAAAAACAGATAAAATACTCCTCCGATTATCATATCCGATAAATTAGCCAGACCGATAACCGTTTTATCCACTCCGAAAATAGCGCCTATGGCGTTAAGGTTGGGGGTGCCGCCGGTATAAAGTCCCGTCGCCATAGCCGAAAGTTCGGCTCCGTAGGAAAGATTCCGTCCGTAAATAAAAAACGCCGCTACCGCCACGACAAATACCGCTAAAATCAATAGCGAAAAAGCGACGACCACTTTTGCCGAAAGTTTTTTAGCTTCTTTGAGGTTGGCTCCGAATAAAAGCAAGGGTATGGCTATGCCGATGGCGGCGTGAGAACCTACTTTCTCCGACGGAAGCGTTAAGCGTGACGTTGGCTCCCGCCTTGTTTATCCCGAAAAAGATTAACGCAACGAGTATCCCGGCAAGATAACTCATACCTATCGAGCCGATACCTTTCACAAGCCCTTTGTTGCGGAATTTCATTATCAATGCGGGTACGGCGAGCATCGCCGCTCCCTGTAAAACGGCTACGAGCATTTACCCGTTCAACTCCTTTTTATACAATCGGTATACTTTGGTTATTTCCCCCCCGAATTTTTCCAGAACTCCGATACTCTTTTTATTGTCTTCCATAATCGTTCCGCCCTCGAACTCGGTAATACCGTACTTTTCGAAAGAGCGGTAAATTTCCTCGAACAAAACTCCGATAATGCCTTTCCCCTGATATTCGGGAATTACGTACTGCAACATCCCCCTTGCGGCGGTTATTTTTTTCTTTCCGAAAATAAAAGTTAAAGGTTTGAGTTTGCCGCCGGTTTTCCTTATCAGCTGATTGAAATCCGGCAGACACATACAAAAACCTATAGGTTCGCCGTTTTTATCTCTTGCGATTTTAATAAGGTCGGGATTTATGAAAAGCCTCATTTTTTTTGCAAGGCGGGCTATAGTCTCCACCGAAGGCGCTTCGCGGTAATTTATTTCGGTGGTGGCGGAAGCGAAAATTTTGGCTACGTCCGCTACGTCCCTGTCAAAACGGGAATAATCCAGACTGTCCACCTTTATATCGAACCTCTTACGCACTTCCGACGCCAGAGATTTCAGAAATTCCGTTTTCTCGCCCTGCAACTCTATCTTCAAAGCCACGACGTCGCAGTTTTTTTCGTAACCGGCTTTTTCCAAGAGTTCGCCGTAATAGGCATAATTGTAGGAAGTGAAAATCATCGCAGGATATTCCTGACCCTTGACGAGAATACCTCGGCGGTTGTCGGGGTCGTAAGGAGTGTAAGGACCCTCTACCGAAGTCGACCCGTTCTTGCGGGCAAGTTTTTCCGCTTCGGCTAAAAGTTCGGCCGCCGTTTCCGGTTCGTCGAAAACGTCGAACATCGAAAAATATCCCACTTTCCTTTTCTCTTTTTCGTTATACTCCGCGGTAAATAATATCCTGCCCCTTACCGCTCCTTCTTTCTTTGCCAGTAAAGCCGTATAACGGGCTTTTTCCAACACTTCTCTTTTAAGCTCCTTGTAAAGCACCCGATAAAAAGGAGGGGCATAGCGGTTTTCCCCGTCGTACAGTTCGGCGGTAAAATAAACAAACTCTCTTAAAGACTTCCTATCCGTTACTTTCTCTATCATTTTACTTTCCTTTATTTCCCCTTGCGGAGACAAATTATACATTATATATATTTTACACCGATACAGCTTTTTTTTATCTTAATTTTTTACTTAAATTATCCGAGCGAATTACCCTGCCGCAACGTGAATCGTATGGAAAATCCTTACTATAAAAAAATTCGCAACTTCCCGTACCGTATAAAAATATACGAATTAAAAAACAGGAAATTGCGATAAAAAACACTCCTCGCACGACGGCGAGGATATACCTATTTTACCAGGATTTTGAAATTTTGAAAGCAACTGCTTTCTTCGCTGGAACCACTATTTTTTCTTTGGTTCTGGGATTTATGCTTTCTCTTGCGGCTCTCTCTTTGACCTTAAAGGAGCCGATTCCGGTAAGATTTACTTCTTCTCCTGCGGCGAGAGCTTCTTTGATACTGCCCCAAAACGCTCCGAAAAATGCTTCCGCGTCCTTTGCTGTCAATCCGGTTTTTGCACGTATTGCGTTAATTAAATCGCTTTTGTTCATTATTTTGTCCTCCTTAACGACTTTGCTACGGGGAAATTCCCTCTATATTTTATATTTTAATTTATCCTTTAATCGGTGTCAATACCGAAATAAAATTTTTAGTTCAAAAAGGTAAAAAGTATAAAAAATTCAAGCTATGGACTTTACGATAAAAGCGTGGTAATATAATTATATCGAAAAACCCTTCGGAGGAATAAACCTTGTCTTTTGTTATCGACCAAAGCCGTTGCGTAAAATGCGCTTATTGCGAATTTCTGTGTCCGTTCAATGCCATCGTCCACACCGTAGAAAACCGTACCGATATTTTTACGATAGACGAAACGGTCTGCCGTAGCTGCGGACTGTGCGCCGCATACTGCGCCAACCTTTGCATTTCGCCGTCCGAAGGCACCCGTAAAAAGCGGAGAGTTTATATCGACGAAACTAAATGTATAGGCTGTTCGCTGTGCCAAAGAGCCTGTCGTTTCGGAGCGGTAAGCGGAGTCTTGAAAGAAAATTTTTCTATCGACCCCGACAGATGTATTTTATGCACTCTTTGCGCCGAAAAATGTAAAAAAGACGCTATCGTAGTGGAATACGAAGATTAAAATCGATTTTTAGTACGGAAATAAAACTTATTCGTAAAGCGAGTTAAGACTTTTTTCCCATTCGTCTATTCTTCGCCCGTCGTACTCGACGGGTATTTTTTTGGCAATGCGGTAGGCTTTTTTGCTTTTGTTCAGAAGTCCGTTCAACTCAAGCAATACCCCTAAGCGTTTTATTCCCGCCACCTTTATCTTCCGCAAGATCTCCTTGAAAGAAACGTTAAGCATTCCGCCGCCGGCAAGTTTCCCTATTTCCTCGTTGGTCAGAATATCCGATACCAGCATCCATTCCAACGTATTTACGTCCATTTTCAGTACGTTTCTTTTCAGAATATCCAGTCCGCAATGCTCCGCTCCGAACAAACGGTAAATTTTTACCTGATATTTCCACAGATTTTCTTTAGAAAAGGCCTTTTGTCTTTCTCCCGCCGCCAGGGCTTCCTTGACGGTTTCGGAAAGCAGAAAAGCGGCTTTCGTGGAGGACGCTATGCCGCTTCCCAACATAGGTATGGTCAAAAAAGCCGCGTCCCCTATGGAAACGTATCCGTCGGCAACCGTCCTCGTGGCAGGATAACGTACGGGAATGGCTACTTTTATCCCTCCCCGTAAAACTTTCTCTCCGATAATAGGATTTTCTTTACGGAGGCACGTCAAGGCGTCGGCAAGCGTTTCGTCGTCCAATTCTCCTATTCTGCCTATAAGCACGTCCACCATATTCGGGTCATTGTCGAGGATAGCCCAGCTTATCCCGTTCTGCCCTTGGTGCTTGAGATAAACTTTATTCGTATACTCGGGGTCGGGAATGGACTTATTTCTTTCAAAGAAAGCCCTGTACGCCATAAAAATCTCTTCCTTCCGGAAATCGGGCAGCAGTCCTTCCTTAACCAACGCTCTTCTGATACGAGAAAATATCCCTGCGCTGTCGATAACGAGGTCGGCTTCTTCCTTCCGTCCGTTTACCACCACCCCCGTAACAATGCCGTCCCGTATAACGGGAGAAGTGACCGTGGACGCGAATTCTATCTCCGCGTTTTTAGCTTTTTCTATCAAAATTCGGTTCAACGCCCGTCTTTCCACCGAGAAATCGGCGTCTTTTTCTTCCTGATAATATCTTCTCACCTTATCCGAACAGGGGGAAGCGAAACTCCAGTTTTTCTTGCGGAAAGCCCCTTCGGGAGGTTTAACGCCCAACAGCTCGAAATACTCTTTCTCCACGTCGTCGTGCCAGTCGTAACGCATATCGTCTTCGGACTGCGCCTTTTCGTAAACCGTCACCTGCAATCCACATTCGGCAAGCGCCGCCGCCGCAACCAAACCGCCTATCCCCGCACCCGCAACTATAACTTTCATAATACTTCTCCGTAAGATTTTAATTTAATTCAATTATATATTATAGAGATAAAAAAAATCTACTTCATTTTGATTTTGCTCTTAAATGTGTTATAATTTATCGGAAAATAATTTTGCAAGAGGACATTTATGAAAACGGAAAAAATGCTGGAAATTATCGGAAATCTTGCCGAACAAGGAATGAACGCCGAAAATACGCTTAAAGTTTTCTCTTTGCTCGGAATAAACGGTTTCGACGAAGAAAATCTTTCGGAAATTCGTTTATGGTCGGACTGCCTGCCGCTCTCCGACGAAATACCTTACACCGAAGAACAACGCAATCTGCATATTCTTTGGGAATGCGTGGACAGGGTCCCCTGGGGGATTCACGTTCCTTTTGCCGTGCCTTTCCGTCAGATTATCGCTAAACGCCTTTTCAAAAAATGCGGAGACGGCTTCGTGGCGCACGAAGGGTGCCGTTTCAATTACGGACAAAACATCGAAGTGGGCGAAAACGTTTCCTGGAATCAGGGAAGTTTTTTCGACTCCAAGGGCGGAATAAGTTTCGGGGACTTTTCCATGGCGACGGAATACTGTAAAATATTCACCCATTCCCATTCCGAGTCCGATCACATTATCCGCAGTTACGCCCCGGTAAAAATCGGTCCTTACGCCAAACTCTACACCAGTTGCACCATACTCCCCGGCATAACCGTCGGCAAGGGAGCCATCGTCGCCACGGGCAGCGTCGTCACCAAAAACGTGGACGACTACACCCTTGTCAGCGGCGTCCCCGCCAAACCTATGCGGAAAAGGAATACCGAAGACAGAACCGACTTCAACCACTATATGCTTAAAAACAATATGTTCCAGATATAGACGGAAATTTTTTCTATTTCGCCCTTTTCACGGTCAATTTTAAGTAGAATACTTCTATTTTGTTTTTCCCTATTGCGATTTTGTCGGGTTCGGGTTACCATAAAAACGGCATTTAGCCAAAAAAGGAGGAAAAACAATGAAAACTTTAGGCAATATCCTGTGGTTTTTACTTACGGGATTGTGGTTAGGGCTGTCCTATATAATTTTAGGACTGTTCTGGTGCATTACGATAATCGGTATCCCCTTCGGAAAACAATGTTTCAAACTGGCAGGGATAATTTTCTGGCCCTTCGGAAAAGAGGTCAAAGCCGATTTTTCCAAACACGCCGTACTGAACGTGATATGGATCATATTCGGCGGACTGGCTCTCTGCATCGGTTTCTTCCTGGAAGGACTGCTTTGGTGTATCACCATAATCGGTATTCCTTTCGGAAAACAGTGCTTCAAATTCGCTAAACTCTCCCTTATGCCTTTCGGCGCAACCGTAGAAAAAGCGTGATTTACGCCCGTTACGGTATTCATTAAACAAAAACGCCCTTCTCGTCGGAAGGGCGTTTTTATGGCTCTGTACCTTAATCGGACGGTTTTTTATTGCTTTTTATATCCGCATTTCGGGCATACGCCTTTATCGTTGAGCGCAATGCCGCACAAGGGACAACGGGCGATGTCGTTTTTGGTTTCGAATTCGCAACTAGCCGCATTGACTCCGCTGGTAAAGGTGATTTTTGCGATGTTGAGCTTATCTTTGAGCAGCTCGTAAACCATTTTTATCATACCTTCCACGGTCATGGTTTCCTTGGTCACTACCAGGCGGCAATCGGGATACGCCGTGCAAAGTTCGGTTTTGAAGGCTTCGCCTTTCATAACGTTATTCGGAGCGCCGTTTTTGATACCTTGCTTTTCGTAAACGTCCAAAATTGCGGGAAGTAACGGATCGTCTTCTCTCAAAACCAATGCGTGATCGAAATTTTTCAAAACAGCCCACGCCGTTTTCTGAATTTCGTTACAGGGAAAAACCATATTCACTCCGGGTTCGATACTGTCTTCCACTTCCAAAGTCAAAACTCCGGTATGTCCGTGCAAATATTGCGCCTCTCCTCTGAACCCGTAAAAACGGTGTGCGTACTGAATATCTAAAGTAGTAATACTTCTCATATAGGTAAACCTCCTTGAATTTGTATACCTACAGATTATCCGAAAGGAAATTATTTTTCCGTAACTAAGTCACTTTCCGAAAGCTAAGAATTTACCTATAGCTTCTTATCCCGAAGTTTTCTGGCGAAAATTTTTAAGGTATTATTTTTCCCGAATCGATAAACGTCTGCAATTCGTTAAAAAATCTGCAAAGATGAAATCCGTCGCAAACGGCGTGATGGATATTGACGCTTAAGGGCATTGTCAGCCTTCCGTTTTTTTCCTCGTACTTTCCCCAGGTCACTACGGGAGCGAGATATTTCCCTTCGTCGAAAACGTGAATGTCGAAACTTTTGTATTTTAGCCACGGCAGGCAGGACACGTTGAATACGTTTGTCGGGACTTCGGTAAAGTCGAAACCTCTGAGATCCTTATATCTTTCCCTGTCTTTCAAAAAATTGCCGTGGAAAGTCAATAAGTCGTCATTATACTCGGTATAAAGCAAAGTGAACATTTCGTCGTCTTTATGGAAATCTGCATAATAAGGCGAAATATAATCCCACCTGATGAGATTGCCTTCTTTATCCCAACCGTAACGGAATTCCTCTCGGGAATTGAATATCTTGGAAACCGCCCACATAAAGGATGGATAAAACTTCAATCCCTTCTCTTTGACGAATCGCACGAATAGCGTTAAGTCTATCTCTGCGGTAAGACTTAAGACGTTGCGTAAATTATCGATATAATGCGAAAAAAGTTTTCCTCTTTTCCATTTGTTTATGTTCATTATTTCGTATTTCATAATACACCCTAATTATAGATAAATAATTGTTTTTCAAAAAGTTCTGCCCTTAACCGTTTATCTTTTTTTCAGACAAACCAGCGTCTCAACGTGGCTGGTGCAGGGGAACATATCGTAGGGACAAACGTAAACGATTTCGTAGTTATGCAGACGGGCAAGATCTCGGGTGAGAGTGGCGGGATTGCAGCTTATGTAATAGATAGCGGCGACATCGGACGCGTCCGCCTCTTTCAGCACCCTTTCGTCGCAACCTTTCCGCGGCGGGTCTAAAATTAAATATAGGTTGTCCGTATTCGCTTTTTCGGTAGCCTTAAGTTCGCTTATTAAATCGGGAAGAAGTTTTGCCGCGTCGCCGTTGAGATTAGTTATTCTGTCGCTGAGCCCGTTGCGGGAAGCGATCTCTTCGCCGTCGGACGTCGCTTCGGGGACAATCTCTATATTATAAACTTCCGCTCCCCTCTTTGCCAGAGCCGCACCGAGTATCCCTACTCCGGCATAGGCGTCTATCACCGTCGGCTTTTTATTTTCTTCCGTGATTTCTTCTATTATACGTAAATAAATTTTATCCCTTATTTCCGAATTCAGTTGTAAAAAAGAATACGGATTTATCGAAATTTTTACTCCGATAACTTCGGTTTCAAAAGGTTCTGTCTTTATAGGAATTACGGTTTTACCCATTATTACGTTGGTTTTTTCGGGCTTGGGACTGAGGTAAAAAGAGTAATGCGGAAAAACTTTGTCCAGTTCTTTCACCAGCCACTCCGTCCCGTTAAGACGGCTTCCGTCCGTCACCAGCACTATGCACGCCTGACCGTCCAGATATCTCACCACGAGGTGTTTCAGCGTTCCTTTTCCCGTCTCCTCGTCGTAAGAAGCCAGACGGTATTTCTCGGCGTAGGCAAGAAAAACCTTTATCGCCTTTTCCGCCCAGTCGCCGTGGAGGAAACACTTGGTTATCGCCACTACCTTGTGGCTCTTTTCCCTGTAAAACCCCAGTACCGTCCTGGTGGTTTTCTTTCCGTCTTTGTACTCCGTCACCGTGCCGAAAGGTAAGGATATCTTGTTGCGGTAAGCGTAAGGCGAGCTACTCGGCACCACGGGGGGACATTCGATTTCCGTCCCTGCGTTCTTTTTCAGGAGCCGCTGCAAGTTTTTCCTCTTCATCTCCAACTGAAGAGAATATTCGGCGTGCATAAGGTCGCAACCGCCGCAACGCCCGAAACGGTTGCAGGGCGGTTTGACTCTGCCCTCGGAGGCCCTTTCCACGCTTAAAAGGTCGGCAAAAACAATGCTTTTCTTAACGTGCGTTACTTTCGCCTTTACCTTTTCTCCCGCCAGGCAGAACGGTACGAAAACGGTATAATCTCCGCAGGAAGCTATTCCTTCTCCTTCCATACCGTTGTCGTGGATCTCCGCTTCGATTATATCGTCCTGTTTCAGCTTGGGTTTTATTTCGTTCATCGTCTTTTTTACGCCGCCTTCTGCAAAGTTATGGTAAGCGGATTTATACCCAGTCTGTTGTTTTCCACGGGAACGTCGTTCTCGGGAAGAAAACCGAAATCGCCGTCGTCGTCAAGATATAAAACCACGTTGCCGTGACGGTTGGTTCTGTAAGTCACCGTCCCGAAAGCAAAAAGCGTATTCATCGTTTCGGCGTGAGGATGACCGTACGCCGTGCCGTTGTCGCAGCTTATCAAAGCATATTCGGGTTTAATTGCTTCCATAAAGGCTTGGGAAGTACAACTTTCCGAACCGTGGTGTCCCACTTTAAGTACGTCCACGTCGAGGTCGGCAACTTCCGGAAGAGAAATAAACCACTCCTCGGTCTCCACCTCCGCGTCGCCTGTAAACAGTACCGTCCTGCCGCCGTAAGTTAACACGCACATTATCGACATACTGTTCTTGGCGCTTTCCGCTCCTTCGAACCCGGTATTCCCGGGAGCGAATATCTCGAATTCGTATCCGTCGCCGGTCACGGTGTATTTTTCTTCTTCGGCGCCTATTTCGTAAAGCGTGGCTCCCGTTTCGGCTTCGGCGTCGGCGTCGTCCATAAACGTCTTGTACGTTTTGCTCCCTT
>ERZ1643251.3777-NODE-3777-length-13684-cov-49.457847_pt1 | contig 13684 bp, 15 predicted proteins | sample MGYA00579261_ERZ1643251 | MGnify/ENA primary metagenome ERZ1643251 (study PRJEB29033, sample SAMEA4952267) | chicken gut metagenome | biome: Broiler Chicken; feature: Gastrointestinal Tract; material: Caecum | place: Ireland | collected 2018 | study: Broiler... | reverse complement strand
AACTGTCACAACTGGTGGAGATGCGCATCAGTGATGAATGGGGTGAGGTTAAAGCCCGTGCGCAGTATGCGGATGGCGAAAACCAGTACTTGATCCACTACAAGGCAGCTGACGGCCGCGCCACGACGGAGTGGTTTGGTGAGTCAATGCTGGAAGCAACAGAAGATGATCGTCATCCAGGTTGCCCGGTATTTGCTGGTATGGAATTACCGGAAGGTGCAGTCGTTACTGAGTAACAGGCATTACAGCAGCTCTTCAGCGAGGGGCTGCGATAATGCAGGTGTTAGAGTGTGTGCAAATGATAATTGCTCCCATTTTCACGGGTCCTCCCGGTGGGGTACCCTTGCCACGGGGCGGGAGCGGCGCGGAAAAAGGCTAGTTTTTGCATTTTCATTCATCATCATCATCTTTTCAATGCATTGAATTTAAACGAATTTTATTTTTAGTATGTTAATTTTGCGTGTTTTTTGGTCAACATATAACGCACTTTATAACGCTTTTTGAAAAGGTGTTCGCAAGATGCATGTTTAAAACGTCAGGAGGGGATATGGATCGTGAGTTGAAAAATCTGATGCTGAACATTAACCAACTGGCGGCAATAGCAGGTATATGTCGTCAGACTGCGGCGGCAAGACTGCAAAACATCCAGCCCGCCGGAGGACATGACAAGTTAAAGCTCTACCGGGTGGCAGATATTGTGTCGGCATTTCTGGCATTACCACCGCCGGTTGCAGAAGGCGAAATGGACGCGCATGAGCGCAAAGCCTGGTATCAGTCTGAACGTGAGCGTCTTAAGTTCGAACAGGAAACGGCACAACTCATTCCGGCCAGTGATGTCAGACGGGAGTTTGCCATCTGGGCAAAAGCGGTCGTGCAGGTGCTGGAGACATTACCGGATATTCTTGAACGTGACTGCGGTCTGCAGCCTGCCGCTGTGAGCCGTGTTCAGTCCATTATTGATGATCTGCGCGATCAGATAGCCCTGCGGGTGACTGAAGCAGGTGCGGATGATGAGGAGGAATTACAGCAGGAGGAGTAATGCTGAATCAGGAAACCGCAAAGGCAGCACGAACCGATTCAGGTTATATCCTTCGCGCACCGAGACGAATGCGGGTTGCTGATGCCGTTGCTCAGTATATGCGGGTGCCTATGGGGGCAGGGAACTCAGTCCCGTGGGATCCGCTGGTGGCACCGTATGTTATTGAGCCTATGAACTGCCTGGCCTCGCGTGAATACGACGCAGTGATATTTGTTGGCCCGGCGCGAACCGGCAAGACTATCGGCCTGATTGACGGCTGGGTGATTTACAACGTGATTTGCGATCCTGCTGATATGCTGATCATTCAGATGACGGAGGAAAAAGCCCGCGAACACTCCAAAAAACGACTCGCCAGAACGTTTCGCGTCAGCCCGGAAGTGGTCAGTCGCCTGAGTCCGAACAAAAATGACAACAACGTTTATGACAGAACATTCCTTGCCGGCAATTACCTGAAAATCGGCTGGCCGTCAGTCAATATCATGTCCTCATCAGATTATAAATGTGTGGCGCTGACGGATTATGACCGTTTTCCGGAAGATATTGATGGTGAGGGGGATGCCTTCTCTCTTGCTTCAAAACGAACCACCACATTTATGTCCAGCGGTATGACGCTGGTGGAAAGTTCACCCGGCAGGGATGTGAAAGATGTGAAATGGCGACGGACTTCACCGCATGAGGCTCCGCCAACCACGGGGATCCTGTCACTCTATAACCGTGGCGATCGTCGTCGCTGGTACTGGCCCTGCCCACACTGTGGTGAGTATTTTCAGCCCTGTGGCGATGTGGTTGCTGGTTTTCGTAATATTGCCGATCCCGTGCTGGCAAGTGAGGCAGCTTATATTCAGTGCCCTTCCTGTTCCAGGCGAATTATGCCTGACCAGAAACGCGAGCTGAACGGACGTGGGGTCTGGTTGCGGGATGGTGAATCCATCAATGCAGACGGCAGTCGTTATGGTGAGCCCCGGCGCTCACGTATTGCGTCATTCTGGATGGAAGGCCCCGCTGCGGCATATCAGACGCTGTCCCAGCTGGTCTATAAGTTGCTGACCGCCGAACAGGAATACGAGGCGACCGGAAGCGAAGAAACGCTCAAGACAGTCATCAACACCGACTGGGGATTACCTTATCTTCCCCGGGCCAGCATGGAGCAACGAAAAAGCGAACTGCTTGAGCAGCGGGCAGAGCCTGTTCCTCCCCGAAGTGTGCCGGATGGCGTTAATTTCCTTGCGGCGACAGTGGATGTGCAGGCGGGACGTCATCGCCGTTTTGTGGTTCAGGTAACGGGCTATGGCAGTCGTGGCGAACGCTGGATAGTTGATCGTTACAACATCACGCAGTCGCTGCGTTGTGACAATAACGGAGAAAGCCTGCGTATTGACCCTGCCGGTTATCCGGAGGACTGGGATGTTCTGCTGACGGATGTTTTTTATAAAAGCTGGCCGCTGGCTTCTGACTCCTCTCAGCGCATGCGGGTAATGGCAATGGCGGTGGACTCCGGCGGTGAAGATGGGGTTACCGATAATGCCTATAAATTCTGGCGTCGTTGTCGTCTTGATGGTCTTGGCAAGCGTATTTACCTGTTTAAGGGGGACAGCATCCGGCGAGCAAAACTGATCACCCGTACATTTCCGGATAACACCGGACGAACGGGGCGACGGGCGCAGGCTTCGGGTGATGTTCCACTCTGGCTCCTTCAGACGGATGCCCTGAAAGACCGGGTGAATAACGCGTTATGGCGTGACTCGCCAGGTCCCGGCTATGTGCATTTTCCTGACTGGCTGGGGAGCTGGTTTTACGACGAACTGACGTATGAAGAGCGGAGCAGTGACGGAAAGTGGAGCAAGCCGGGTCGCGGTGCCAACGAAGCCTTTGACCTGATGGTGTATGCCGAGGCGCTGGTTATTCTGCATGGGTACGAGAAAATTCAGTGGCCGGATGCGCCGGAATGGGCATGCAGGGAAACCTGGCTGGAATACGTCAGTGACAACGCTGAGCAGGCTGTTCTGCCGGAACCAGTCTCTCTGCCTGCCAGAAAAAAGAAACGAAAAAAAGTGACGCCCGATGAGGATAACCCCTGGGTGACTTCCGGAGGATGGTTATGAATCAGAATGATATTGAAGCCATGATCCAGCGTTATATCGATGCGGAAATGGCAGTGCTGGACGGAAAATCCGTCACCTTTAATGGTCAGCAAATGACCATGGAAAATCTGTCCGAGATCCGCCGGGGACGTCAGGAGTGGGAGCGGCGTCTTGCTGCCCTGACTGCGCGGCGACGGGGGAACCCGGGATATAAACTGGTGAGGTTCTGATGGCAATTCTGGATGATGTGATTGGTGTTTTTTCTCCAGGCTGGAAAGCGGCGAGGTTGCGCTCAAGAGCGTTAATCCGCGCTTATGAGGCTGTGAAACCCACACGCACACACAAAGCCCGACGGGAAAACCGTTCTGCCGACCAGCTCAGTAAGTACGGGGCGGTTTCCCTGCGGGAGCAGGCCCGTTTTCTGGATATCAATCATGACCTCGTAATCGGCGTTTTCGACAAGCTTGAGGAGCGGGTGATTGGTGCAAAAGGGATTATTGTTGAACCCCAGCCATTACTGAAAAACGGTGGTGTGGCTACAGAGCTGGCAATGATTATCCGTCGTTTGTGGGCGGAATGGTCTGTCAGTCCGGATGTGACCGGGCAGCATACGCGCCCCATGCTCGAACGTCTGCTGTTGCGTACCTGGTTACGTGATGGCGAAGTGTTTGCCCAGATGGTCAGAGGCGCAGGTGCCGGGCTGGCGCGGACTGCTGGCGTGCCTTTCTGGCTCGAGGCTATGGAGCCGGATTTTGTGCCCATGCTCAGTGATGAGTCTGCGGGAATGAATCAGGGGGTTTTTCTGGATGAGTGGGGCAGGCCGAAAAAATACCTTGTTTATAAAAATTATCCGGTTACCGGACGGCAGAGTAATACCAAAGAGATTGCAGCTGAAAATATGGTGCATCTGAAGTTTACCCGCCGGCTGCACCAGACGCGTGGTACATCCATGTTGTCGGGTGTGCTGATGCGGATCAGTGCGCTTAAGGAATACGAAGATGCCGAACTGACAGCGGCACGCGTTGCTGCAGCACTGGGACTGTATATCCGTAAAGGGGACGGGCAGGATTATGATGAACCCGTGACAAATAAGGATAACGACCGGGAACTGCATATCACCCCAGGTATTATTTATGATGATCTGCGTAAAGGGGAAGATATTGGCATGATCAAATCTGATCGGCCTAATCCTAATCTGGAAACTTTTCGCAATGGTCAGTTACGTGCAGTGGCGGCGGGAAGCCGCCTGAGTTTTTCCAGTGCAGCACGTAACTATAACGGTACCTACAGTTCCCAGCGACAGGAGCTGGTTGAGTCCACCGATGGCTATCTGATCCTGCAGGACTGTTTTATTGGTGCTGTAACCCGTCCGGTGTACCGGGCATGGCTGAATATGGTGATTGCCGCGGGGTTGCTGAAAATTCCGTCGGATGTGGATATGAAAACATTATATAACGCAACATATTCTGGTCCGGTGATGCCGTGGATTGATCCTGTCAAGGAAGCTGAAGCCTGGAAAATCCAGATTCGTGGTGGTGCGGCAACAGAATCAGACTGGGTGCGCGCCAGTGGTCGTAATCCGGATGATGTTAAACGTCGGCGCAAGGCCGAAATTGATGAAAACCGCAGGCTTGATCTGGTGTTTGATACCGATCCGGCCTGCGATAAAGGAGGTGGTAATGCTGAAACAGAACGCGTGGTTCCGCGGCGAACCGAAGGCCAGCCTGAAGAATAATTCCTGGTTCAGGATGAAGGCGGGTCATAAAAGTGATGCGGATATTTATATCTATGACGAGATTGGTTTCTGGGGTGTTACGGCGAAACAGTTTGTCAGTGATCTGAATGCGCTGGGCAATATTACCCACATTAATCTCCATATCAATTCACCGGGTGGCGATGTCTTTGAAGGCATCGCCATTTTTAATGCGCTGAAAAATCACGGAGCGTCCATCACTGTTTATGTGGATGGCGTTGCCGCATCCATGGCATCGGTCATTGCAATGGTGGGGGATCCCGTCATCATGCCGGAAAATGCATTCATGATGATACATAAACCATGGGGAGTGAGTGGTGGCGATGCGGATGATATGCGCGATTATGCTGACCTGCTTGATAAAGTTGAGGCGGTCCTGTTGCCTGCTTATGCGCAAAAAACCGGAAAAACGACAGATGAAATTGCTGCCATGCTGAAAGATGAAACCTGGATGTCCGGAGCTGAATGTCTGGCACACGGATTTGCTGACCAGGTGACACCGAAAGTTAAGGCAATGGCATGCATTCAGTCAAAACGAACAGAGGAATTTAAAAAAATGCCAGAATCCATCCGAAATATGATTATTCCGCCACGCAACAGTGCAACGCGTGAACCTGAAAACAAATCTTCCGCAGATGAAAGCAGTATCCGTGCACAGGTGCTGGCTGAGCAAAAAGCACGCGTGAGTGGTATTAATGACCTGTTTGGTATGTTTGGCGGGCGTTATCAGACATTGCAGGCCAGTTGCCTTTCCGATCCGGAGTGCTCGCTTGAGCAGGCCCGTGAGAAATTACTTAACGAAATGGGTAAGGAATTTTCACCATCAAATAAAAACACCCCGTCCCATATTTATGCCGGCAACGGTAATTTTGTGGGAGACGGGATCCGACAGGCGCTGATGGCGCGCGCCGGATTTGCTGAGCGTGAGCAGGATAACGTCTATAACGGGATGACCCTGCGTGAATATGCCCGAATGTCACTGACAGAGCGTGGTATTGGGGTTTCCGGGTATAACCCGATGCAGATGGTGGGGGCAGCGTTCACCCACAGCACGTCTGACTTCGGTAATATTCTGTTAGATGTTGCGAACAAAGCCATTCTGCAGGGCTGGGAAGAAGCGCCTGAAACCTACGAACAGTGGACCCGAAAAGGTCAGCTGTCTGATTTTAAAATCGCTCATCGTGTGGGTATGGGGGGCTTCAGTTCTCTGCGTCAGGTGCGTGAGGGGGCGGAATATAAGTACGTCACCACCGGAGATAAACAGGCCACGATTGCACTGGCGACCTATGGCGAACTGTTCAGCATCACCCGCCAGGCCATTATCAACGATGATCTGAATATGCTGACCGATGTTCCGATGAAACTGGGGCGTGCGGCGAAATCCACGATTGCCGATCTGGTTTATGCCATTCTGACATCTAACCCGAAAATCTCCACGGATAATGTGAGCCTGTTCGATAAAGCGAAACATGCAAACGTACTGGAGAGCGCAGCAATGGACGTGGCATCGCTGGATAAAGCCCGCCAGTTGATGCGCGTTCAGAAAGAAGGTGAGCGTCATCTGAATATTCGCCCTGCGTTCGTACTGGTACCGACGGCGATGGAGTCTGTTGCTAACCAGGTTATTCGCTCCTCAAGTGTCAAGGGGGCTGACATTAACGCCGGTATTATTAACCCGGTGAAAGATTTTGCGACCGTTATTGCAGAGCCGCGCCTTGATGATAACAGCCAGACCACCTTTTATCTGGCTGCGGCGAAAGGTACGGATACCATCGAAGTGGCTTATCTCAATGGGGTGGATACGCCATATATTGATCAGATGGAGGGCTTCAGCGTGGACGGCGTGACAACGAAAGTGCGTATTGACGCCGGTGTTGCACCAGTTGATCACCGCGGTCTGGTGAAATGTACGGCGTAAACGTCGCAGACAACAACGCTGATGGCCCGTAAGGGCTTTTTTTGTACCTGAAATCAGCCCCGTTCAGGGGGCTTTGCGGAGGCAGTTATGGCAAAGAATTTTGTGGAAGACGGGAAAACGGTGGAGATTGTCGCTGGCGCAAATATCAGTAGCGGAGAGCTGGTACAGGTGGGCGATATTTTTGCTGTGGCACTGACCGATATTGCAAAAGGCGAAATTGGGGACGGCATGACTGAAGGTGTATTTATGCTGCCGAAACTGAAAACGGATGATATGAAAACCGGTAAGAAGGTTTATCTGAAGTCCGGAAAAGTTCAGCTGACTAACAGCGGCTCTGATCCGCTGGTCGGGGTTGTCTGGGCAGATGCCGGAACCAGTGCAGAAGAAGTGCCGGTAAAACTCAATGTCTGATCCCTTTTCCCGGCTGGCAGCGCGTATGGATGCTATCACGGTCAGAAAGATGGGAAAGACAGCCTCGATTAATGATGTCGATATGACCGTGATCCCGGGAGAAACACTGGCAGAGCTGAATGCTCTGTCCGGACCTGCGGTCTCTCTGGTTGTGTTTTCTTCGGGATACCGCCCACGGCGCGGGGATCGCGTTGTTTATGACGGACAACAATGGACGGTCACACGGCATGAACGCTTTAACGGTAAGCCAATGATCTTTATTGAGTAAAGAGGTGTGGGATGAAGGGGCTTGAGAATGCCATCCGCAATCTGAACAGCCTTGATACCCGTATGGTGCCACAGGCCAGCGCATGGGCGATAAACCGTGTGGCACAGAAAGCGGTCTCGGTTGCCACCCGGCAGGTTGCCGGGAATACCGTTGCGGGAGATAACCAGGTGAAAGGGATCCCCCTGAAACTGGTACGTCAGCGTGTCCGGGTGTTTAAAGCCAGTCCGTCAGGAAAAATGACGGCCAGGATCCGCGTTAACCGGGGCAATCTGCCCGCCATTAAGCTGGGAACAGCCCGGGTCAGACTGGCCCGGCGTGGTGGAAAACTGCAGTACCGTGGCAGTGTGCTGAAGGTGGGTAAATATCTTTTCCGGGATGCGTTTATTCAGCAACTGGCGAATGGTCGCTGGCATGTGATGCGGCGTATTGATGGCAAAAATCGTTACCCCATTGATGTGGTGAAAATCCCGCTGTCCGGACCGCTGACACAGGCATTTGAAGATGCCCGCGACCGCATCATTGCTGCGGAAATGCCGAAACAGCTGGGGTATGCACTGAAACAACAACTGAGGTTATGGCTGACCCGATGAACCGACATACACAAATCCGCCAGGCCGTACTGGCACGCCTTCGGGAACAGTGTGGAGACAGCGCCACGTTTTTTGACGGGCTTCCGGCATTTATTGATGCGCAGGAACTGCCTGCCGTGGCGGTGTGGCTGAGTGATGCTCAGTACACCGGAAAAATGACGGATGAAGATGACTGGCAGGCTGTTCTGCATATTGCCGTCTTCATCCGGGCACAGGCACCGGATTCAGAGCTGGATATGTGGATGGAGAGCACCATTTTTCCTGCCCTGAATGATATACCGGCACTTTCCGGACTCATCGACACCCTGATCCCACTCGGTTTTAACTATCAACGTGATAATGAGATGGCCACCTGGGCGATGGCGGAAATCACGTACCAGATCACGTACACGAATTAAGGAGGTGGCAATGACCACACCAAATCCACTGGCAAAGACGAAAGGTGCGGGAACGACGTTCTGGATGTATACCGGCAACGGCGACGCATTTGCGAACCCTTTGTCGGACACTGACTGGCTGCGTCTTGCGATGGTGAAGGATCTGCAGCCTGGCGAAATGACCGCTGATGCAGAAGATGACACTTATCTCGATGATGAAAATGCAGACTGGAAAACGACAACCCAGGGGCAGAAATCCGTCGGTGATACTTCGGCGACGCTGGCCTGGCGTCCGGGTGACAGCGGGCAGAAAAAACTGGTTCAGTTGTTCGACTCCGGTGAAGTCTGCGCGTTTCGTATCAAATATCCCAACGGCACTGTTGATGTTTTCCGCGGCTGGCTGAGCTCACTGGGTAAAACCATTGCCTCAAAAGACGTGATGACCCGCACTGTGAAAATCAGCGGTGTGGGGCGTCCGCATCTGGCAGAGGAAGGCACTGAAACCGTGAGCGTTACCGGGCTGACGGTGGCACCGGCATCTGCCAGTGTAAAAGTGGGAGCAACCACCACGCTGACCTTTACAGTAAAACCTGACGGAGCCAGTGACAAAGCGATCAGTGTGCATTCGACAGATCCACAGACTGCCACGGTGACCCTGAACGGGCTTGTGGCCACGGTGAAAGGCGTGAAGCAGGGCAGTGTCAGCATTGTGGGCATGACTTCTGACGGCGATTTTGTGGCCGTGGCTGCGGTGGCTGTCAGCGCCGCAGGTTAACAGGACGATACTCATCATTTGCCCCGGTTATCCGGGGCTTTTTTGCAAGTGGAGAACATGATGTTTCTGAAACAGGGCACGTTTAATTATGAAAAGCAGTCCGTGGTGCTCAGTGAGCTGTCCGGGCTGCAGAGAATTGAATATCTGGCGTTTGTTCAGCAGCGAACGGCAAAGTTTGATGCCGGGGAGGGAGAACTGCCGGAGGCTGAACGACAGATTGCTTTTCTGCGGATGGGGATGGATATCAATGCCTGGCTGGTTTCCCGCTCACTGTGGAATGCGGATCAGTCTAAGGATGTAGAGACGCTTTGCGCATCCGTTATTACAACATGGTCGTATGATGCCCTGGGTGCGGGGGCGGAGATGGTTCTGTCGCTGAGCGGTATGGGGGCCATTGATAATGCCGGGGATGATGAGCATGAGGTGCTGACGCCGGAAAAGTCCTGACGCGGGAAATGCAGTTTGTCATGCGGCTTGCCCGGGAGTTCCGGCGGGCAGACTGGCGGCGGATGCTGTCGGAAATGTCAGCCACTGAGCTTGGTGAGTGGGGCGATTATTTCCGGATGCAGAGCTTCAGTGATGTGTGGATGGATGCGCAGTTTGCCTCGCTGAAGGCATTGATCGTGAGAATGGTGTCCGGCAGCAGTGATGCTGCGGTGGCTGATTTCAGCCTTTTACCGGAAGAGAACGGGATACCGGAGCGAACGGACGAAGAACTGATGCATCTTGGGGAAGGTATTTCCGGAGGTGTGCGTTATGGACCAGATAGCCAACCTGGTCATTGATTTGGGGATTGATGCGGCAGAGTTTAAAAATGAAATTCCCCGTATCAAAAACCTTCTGAATGGTGCAGCCAGCGATGCAGAACGCTCTTCTGCCCGTATGCAGCGTTTTATGGAGCGTCAGACTCAGGCCGCCCGGCAGACAACGCAGGCGGCTTCTTCGGCTGCAACAGCCGCATCCGTCCATGCGCAGACGGTGGAGAAGAACGCACAGGTTCATGAACGCATGGCCCGCGAGGTGGAGAAAACCCGCCAGCGCATGGAGGCACTGAGCCAGAAAATGCACGAGGAACAGGCGCAGGCCATGGCTCTGGCGGAGGCTCAGGATAAAGCGGCTGCTGCGTTTTATCGTCAGATTGACAGTGTGAAACAGGCCAGTGCGGGGCTGCAGGAATTACAGCGTATTCAGCAGCAGATCCGACAGGCCAGAAACAGTGGCGGGATTGGTCAGCAGGATTATCTGGCGCTGATTTCTGATGTTACGGCGAAAACCCGTGTTCTTACACAGGCTGAGGAAGAGGCAACCCGACAGAAAGTGGCGTTTATCCGTCAGCTTAAAGAGCAGGCAACCCGCCAGAATCTTTCATCTTCTGAGTTGCTTCGTGCTAAGGCTGCCCAGCTGGGGGTAAGCAGTGCTGCAGAAGTGTATATCCGCAAAATGGAGCAGGCAGGAAAAGCCACGCATTCGCTGGGTCTGAAAAGTGCAGCGGCCCGCCAGGAGATAGGCGTTCTGATAGGTGAACTGGCCCGCGGCAATTTAGGGGCGCTGAGGGGATCCGGGATAACGCTGGCTAACCGTGCCGGATGGATAGACACACTGATGTCACCGAAAGGCATGATGCTGGGCGGGGTTATTGGCGGTATTGCCGCGGCTGTCTATGGTCTGGGTAAAGCCTGGTATGACGGTCAGAAGGAGGGGGAAGAATTTAACCGCCAGCTGTCGCTGACGGGGCATTATGCCGGAGTCACTGCCGGGCAGCTGTGGACGCTCAGTCGTGCTATTTCCGGGAATGGTATCACGCAACATGCTGCAGCCGGTGCGCTGGCTCAGGTGGTGGGGAGTGGTGCATTTCGTGGAAACGATATCGGTATGGTGGCGAGAGCTGCCGCACAGATGGAGCGATCGGTTGGCCAGTCGGTCAGCGATACCATAAGTCAGTTTAAGCGGCTGAAGGATGATCCTGTAAATGCCGCGAAGGCTCTGGACAATGAGCTGCATTTTCTTACTGCCACTCAGCTTGAGCAGATACGCGTCCTTGGGGAACAGGGGCGGTCCAGTGATGCGGCACGGATAGCCATGTCTGCACTGGCAGAGGAAACCGGTCGGCGTACTGCGGATATTGATAATAACCTCAATGCGCTGGGTAGTACGCTGCAAACCTTGTCTGACTGGTGGAAGCAGTTCTGGGATGCGGCCATGAATATTGGTCGTGAAGATTCGCTGGATGCGCAGATTGCCACTTTGCAGGAGAAAGTATCGCGGGCGAAAAGACTCCCCTGGACGGCATCATCTTCTCAGGTTGAATACGATCAGCAGCGTCTTAACGAGCTTCAGGAGAAAAAACGCCAGAAGGATTTGCAGGATGCAAAAGAGCAGGCAGAGCGGAATTATCAGGAGCAACAGAAACGCCGTAATGCTGAAAATGCTGCACTGAACCGGATGAATGAAACGGAAGCAGCACGACATCAGCGTGAAATTGCGCGTATTAATGCCATGCAGTACGCCGATCAGGCTGTCAGGGATGCGGCGATACAACGTGAAAATGAACGTTACGAGAAAGCCCTGGCATCCGGTAAGAAAAAAACACGCGAAACCCGTAATGATGAGGCCACCCGGTTATTGCTGCAGTACAGTCAGCAACAGGCACAGGTGGAAGGACAGATTGCTGCTGCCAGACAGTCAGCAGGCATTGCCACGGAAAGGATGACAGAAGCGCATAAACAGCTTCTGGCTCTGCAGCAGCGCATCAGTGACCTGGACGGGAAAAAACTGACGGCAGATGAAAAGAGTGTACTGGCCCGTAAAGATGAACTGATTCAGGCACTGACGCTGCTGGATGCAAAACAGCAGGAGCTGCAGAAGCAGACGGCGCTGAATGACCTGAAGAAAAAATCCATTCAGCTTGCCAGCCAGCTGGCGGAAGAGGAACGGGCTCTGCGTCAGCAACATGACCTGGATATCGCCACAACAGGGATGGGGGATAAACAGCGTCAGCGATACCAGACGCAGTTCAGTCTGCAACAAAAATATCAGCAGCAACTGGAACAGCTGGAGCGTGACAGTAAACAGAAAGGAACATACGGCTCAGATGAATACCGGAATGCTGAGCAGATGCTGACAGACAGTCTTAACCGGCAACTGAACGAAAACAGACGCTACTGGCAGGAACAGGAACTGATGCAGGCAGACTGGAAAAACGGTGCCATGCGGGCATTTCAGAATTTTACAGAGAGTGCGGATAACGCGGCAGGTACGGCTGAGCAGATGTTTACAGCGGCATTTAACAGTGCAGGTAATGCACTGGCGACGTTCTGTACCACCGGAAAACTGAACTTCAAATCTTTTACCGCCTCGCTCCTTTCTGATCTGGCAAAAATCATGTCGCAGATGGCCATGATGCAGGCAGTGAAGGGGATTGGTTCGGCGTTTGGCTGGGGGAGTGCAGCAGCTGCCAGTGTGACGCCCAATGCTGATGGTGGTGTTTATCAGTCTGCTGATTTGAGTCGCTACAGTGGCACGGTGGTTAACCGTCCGACGTTTTTTGCTTTTGCAAAAGGCGCGGGTGTGATGGGAGAAGCGGGGCCTGAAGCCATTCTGCCATTGCGTCGTGGTGCTGATGGCAAGCTGGGTGTTGTGGCGGATATTGGTGGTTCAGGTATGGTGATGTTTGCCCCGCAGTACAACATCGAGATCAATAACGATGGTACGAACGGGCAGATAGGTCCGGCTGCCCTGAAGGTGGTTTATGACCTCGGGAAAAAAGCAGCAGCGGACTTTATGCAACAGCAGTCCCGTGATGGTGGTCAGTTAAGCGGAGCATATCGGTAATGGAAACTTTTCACTGGAAAATTCGCCCTGATATGACTGTGGCATCGGAACCGAAGGTGTTGACGGTAAAGCTGGGGGATGGCTATGAGCAGCGGCGACCGGCAGGGCTGAATAATGTATTGCCCGTTTACAGTGTGACTATCCGGATACGTAAAGGAGAACATCAGTCGCTGGAGGATTTTCTGGTGCGACATGGCGGTGTCAGAGCGTTTCAGTGGACACCACCTTATGGCTGGAAACCTGTCAGGGTGGTTTGTCGTAAATGGTCGGCAAGCGTTGGTGCGTTATGGGTAACTGTAACGGCAGATTTTGAGCAGGTGGTAAACTGATGCAGGATATACAGCAGGAAACACAGAATGAGTGTACAAAATCGGAGCAATCCGCGCTGGTCGAGCTCTGGGAAATCGATCTGACTGAGGTCGGTGGAGAACGTTATTTTTTCTGTAATGAGCAGAACGAAAAAGGTGAGCCGGTCACCTGGCAGGGGCGACAGTATCAGGCGTATCCCATTCAGGGGAGCGGTTTTGAACTGAATGGCAAAGGCACCAGTACGCGCCCCACACTGACGGTTTCTAACCTGTACGGTATGGTCACCGGGATGGCGGAAGATCTGCAGAGTCTGGTCGGCGGAACGGTGGTCC
>ERZ1643251.3776-NODE-3776-length-13685-cov-10.946148_pt1 | contig 13685 bp, 11 predicted proteins | sample MGYA00579261_ERZ1643251 | MGnify/ENA primary metagenome ERZ1643251 (study PRJEB29033, sample SAMEA4952267) | chicken gut metagenome | biome: Broiler Chicken; feature: Gastrointestinal Tract; material: Caecum | place: Ireland | collected 2018 | study: Broiler... | reverse complement strand
CCATAAAGCCGCCCACGATCTCCGACGCCCGCCGGTGCATATCCCCGGTGACGTGGGTATAGGTATCCAGGGTGAAAGAGGTTTTGGTGTGGCCCAGGATGCCGGAGAGGGTCTTGGCGTCCACCCCGCTGGTGAGGGCGTGGGTGGCAAACGTGTGTCTCAGATCATGAAATCTCATTCGAGGGAGCCCGGCCTCCGCCAGCAGCTTTTTCATCCGGTTGTAGCCGCTGTTGGGCATGACCGGATCCTCCGGGTGTATGGGATTGGGGAAGATCCACTGGGAGATGGCCGCCCGCTTTCGCTCCGTCAGAAGCTGTACTGTGCTGGGGGGCAGCTTGATGATCCTCCGTCCCGTCCCAGTCTTGGTATCGCCCACATAGTAGCCGCCGCCTTCCTTTCCGTGCAGGGTCCTGCGGATGGAGAGCGTTCCCTTCTTCTCATCGAAGTCGCTCCACATCAGGCCGCACAGTTCTCCCCGCCGCAGCCCGGTGGTGATTTCCAGATAGAAGAAGTCGTGCCACCGCCGATCCTGCCGGATGGCTTCCATGAACCGCTCCAGCTGTTCGTCATTGAGGATGGTTCTGGGCGACGGTTCCCTCTTGGGAAGTGTCACATTGTCTGTGGGATTTTTTACGATGAGATGGCGATCTGCCGCCACCTTCAGCGCCTGGTGCAGAACGCCGTGGATCCTCCGTACCGAGGCCCCCGACAATGGGCCGCCTTCGGCTCCGCCCTCTTTCTTCAGCTTACGATACAGGTTTTGGATATCGTCGACAGTGACTTTTCGGATTTCCTTCTCACCCAGGTAGGGTGCGATCTTGTCCCGGACATAAGCGCGGTAGCCCCTGAACGTGGAAGGCCGCACGGAGGGCTCCGCGCACTCTGTCAGCCAGATCTCCAGCCACTCCCCCAGCGTCATCCGGCAGTCCTCTGTCAGCTCCGCCCCGTCATACTCGTCGATGCACCGGTGCAGTTTTTCCAGCAGCTCCTTTTGCGTTCTGGCGGAGAGGTAATGGAAGATCGGTGCCCCGTTTTCCTTGTGGCCGATGACGATCCGTCCCTCCCAGCGGCCGTCCTCCCGCTTGCGCACCATGCCGTCACCGGACGGCCTGCGCTTTGCCATATCAGTCCACCTCCAATTCTATCTTCTGTCTGGCCCGCTCCTCTTGGTCATAATCGAAGGAGTAGGGCTCCAGCTCCCCTGCGATGCCCAGCCCCAAGCGGAGGCCGGCGGTGAAACTCTCCAGGGAAGTGCGCTCCTGCCACAGAGATTGGGCGTTCACCAGGGCCAGGAGGAGCTTCCGTTGTTCCCGATCCAGGATGGCTTTCAGCGCCTGCTCCGCCTGCTCCATCTCCTGTTCTTCCTCTGTATTTTCCGGCTCCCGATAGAACCGCTGGTGCAGAGCCTTCGTGTAGTCGTTCATGCGTGCCGCCTCCTTTGCAGCAACACAACATACCGCAGAAAGAGAAAACTATCCAGCGGCAGGAGGCAGAGTTATCAAACAATTCACATTTTTCGGGAGCCTCACGCCGTGAGGAAAAGCCTTTTCTCTTTGATTTGCGACGCAATTCTTGGAGGGGGCGTCACATTCCGCCCATGACCATGCCGCCCTGGTTCTGCTCCTCCTCATGGTCGTCCGGCTTGTGGCCCATAGCAATTTTCTTCTTCTGGATTTTTCTTCGAAGTTTGCTGTCCACCTGGAGGCCGGTGCTGGATCGGGGCAGAGCGTGATCCTCGAAGATCCGGCTCATGTGGTAGAGCAGCTGAGTGACCGCCAGCATCACAGAGGGCGGGCGAAGATCGTTTCTCTGCTCCAAAAAGAACTGAGCATACTGATTTCCCTGGGCGGCGGAGCGGCTGAACCACACCATCGCCTGAGTCTGGTCTTGTGGAAGCCCCTGTCCCGTCAGGCACAGCTTGCCCAGCATATACTGGGCGTACTGGTTGCCGGTCTCCGCCGGTTTTGTGAACCAATCCGCCGCTTCGGTAGCATCCTTTGACACAAATTCGCCGCTGAGATACTCTTTCCCAAGCCGGTAGGCGGCCCACTGGTTTCCGTGCTCCGCCGCTTCCTTCAGCCAGCGGATGCCCTTCTCCGGGTCGCGCACCTCCCAATCGTCAGAGAGAAGCAGCTTGCCAAGGGCGTACTGTGCCTCCGGCAGACCACGCTCTGCCGCCTGAGCGAGCCAGGCTTTCGCCTTTTGACTGTCCGGGATCAGCAGAGGACCGTCCCGGTAGAGCTGTCCCATCAGGTACTGAGCGTGGGCGTCACCGAGTCGGGCAAGCTGTTCCAACTCCTCTACCGCGCCATCCCGCTCCTCCAGCGAAAGTCTTTCGTCCCGGATGATCCGCCGCAACTCCCAGCAGGCATAGGACTCATTTTGTACCTGCTCCGGTTCGTCATGCCCAGCCAGGTCAGCGTCCTCGAAGGTAATATCCCCCAACCGGAAGCCGTGAGGACGAATCGGCATACAAAAAAGAGCCACAGGGCAAGTCATCTCGACATGCCCTGCGGCTCTCTCATTGATTCAGCATGGCAACCCATGTGTTTTTAAAGTTAAGCATTAGTCACTGCGAATTTGATTCCGATACACACAGTACCTCATCAATAATCTGAACCATCTGCTTATTGTTGATTTGATCCCGGAAGTAGACAGTATATCCTTCTTTGGATAATATCTCGAAAAACACACGGGCGCATTCGATTTTGGCAGCTTCAGTACCTCTTAGTACATCTTTGCCTTCGACGTCTTTCGTTTCAACGACAATGTTGAGTTCCTTTTTGCCAGATGACTTCTTTACCACATACATAAAGTCAGGGCTATACATACTGCCGGTAATCGTAGGAATTGCAATACTACTGCGTGGGATCTTGCCATACACAACAACCTCTTCAATGTCTGATGTAATATTTTCCCTTTCCAGCGGTGAGTCGTACGCAAAAACATCATACAGATATTTGCTACTGGGTGTCCCTGGAATAATTTTGGTGCCGATACGGCCTTGGGCAACGTCTTCTCTTGGGGTGCCATCAGCATAGGTCAACGCAGTAGCGCCGCACGGTGCATTGCTCTTGATATAACGGAAGCGTCCCTGTAACTCAGTAACTTTCCAATTCTGGAATTCGGCGCAGAATGCGCTGGCAGAACTTTCGTTGATGTACTTGGCATCAATCACTCCGTGTCTTTTGCTATAAGCAACCAGCGCCTTATGAAGATCCCTAATTGGAATACTGGTTACGCGCATAATACGAGTCAAAAATATGCCGTATGGAATGGGGCGTGTAATCGTATACTGTACGCCTGTTCCCGTTGACGTACTCATCTGTGCACCATCGCTATGAACAATATCACGACTGCTGGTCATTACAACATCTGTGAATACCCCCGGCTTTTCGAATAGAGCGAGTGCGACATCTACTATATTGGCATCCAAGTCAGCGTCATAGAACAGCAAATAGCGCTGATTGATATGCTCCCAAAATTCTCGCATTTCATTATAAACGGCTTTGCGGATTTTGATGGGCCTTGGCTTTTCTTTGTTTCTGTCTTTAACCTTGCCCTCTGATAAGCCAGATGCAAATGCAGGGTATTCTTCAAAGAACTGTGTCCTTGTTTCCGAACGGATGTTGTTGTGCCGGTCGATGTAGCGTTTATCGTACAACTCGTCAAACAAATCATCTGCGCTCATACCGAGTTTCTGGGCCACCTGAGCCAAACGTTCCTCTGTAATAATAGATGTCTGTGGTATTTCACCATTGATTTGATCTACCAGGCGTTGCGCAAAGTCTGCCTCCGTAAAGTCGACGATGTAATTTAATTGGAACTCTTCGTTGGAAATACGGTTGCCGTTTTCATCTACAGGTAGGCGCAGTCCTCTGCCAACTTCCTGTAGCTTGCTATTTTCACTACCGCTGGAACGCAATTTAGCGATTGTAAACACATTAGGGTTGTCCCAGCCTTCTTTCAGAGTCCATTTAGAGAACAGGAACCGCAAGGTGTTGTATGTGCCATCAGCATTGCGGAAAGATAGCAATTGCTTTTTGCCGTGAAGAATCACATCCACCTCTTTGGCAATGTCCTCATCAGAATCACTATTGTCCTGTGCGAAATAGCCCGCATGGCAAGCGGAAATATCAGCAAGCGAAGCCTCCAGATACGCACGATATTCCGTATCATGCTCTGTGAGCATGGAAATAGTGAGTTCAATTCGCTCTTTCAAAAGTCGCTCAAATGCGGTAAGCAGATAAGGATTCTTCCCTTCGTCATTTGGACGATAGGAGGAAATGTCATCAATGAAGAACAATGCCAGCGTCTTGATTTTGAATGTGCGATTACAGAAATTCTCCCGCTCGGTTTCAAAATGCCGTTCCAGCGCCAGGCGCAGCATCTGCTCCTGATAGGAGGACATATACACATCAACATCCATTTCTTCGCCGGAGGTCTTAATCACGCCATTAGAGAATTCGACGGTATTGGCAGTAATCGCAGTAATTGTTATACCTTCAAAGGCATCACTGATAATAGCCAGAGAATCGCCTGTTTTCAGGACGAAGGTTTTTGTTCCCTCCTCTCTTTTCTTTCGCTGGAAGGTGACAGAATCCTTGCTTGCAATGGAGAGAATTTTTACCTTTTCCTCCTGTTTGGATAACGGATTAAAATGCTCCTTTGCCACACCTTTGATTAGTCCTTGGTTGAAAGACTCGCAGGCGTTGAGATCGTATAGAAGATTTTGATAATCTTTTACTGTGATTTTACTCCTGCCGCGCCCAGTGGTGATATCGGGAAATGTAGCGCCATAGCGAATGATGCACTGCGGCTGAATTTCATCCATAATGACCTGAAATGCCTTCTGGTCACGAGAGAAACGATGCGGCTCATCAATCATGACTACAGGCTTTGTTGCACGCAGCGCATCAAAAGGGCGATAAAAGCCTTCTGCACCATAGTCGTAGTCATCACGCCACAGCATACCAGCATCTCTACCGTTACGCTTTGAATTGCTGGTTAAAAGCTGCATATTCACCAGAAGAACATAAATCTTTTTAGTGTTCTGACAACTCCCCTTAATAAAATCACTTACTACGCTCGGGAAATAGCTTCGCCCCTTTTTCTTGTTTTTCGGCGCTTCCAATACACCAAGTTCAACCTCTGTGCCATATCCGCAACTATCGGTGAAATGTCTGCGGGCATATTCATCTCGCATAAACTGTGCTGTACCAGCTTTGATGGCCAGGGAGGGAACAGCAATTATAAATTTATTGATTCCGTAACGCTTATGCAGCTCATAGATAGTTTTGGTATAGACATATGTTTTACCGGTACCTGTTTCCATCTTGATGTCTAAATTTAGACATGTACCAATTGGCACAGAACTCCGATATTCTGCAGGAACTGCTTTTTGCAGGTCGTGCAAATTAGCAGCCAGCCTACTGTCTTCCAAAGCAATCTGTGGATTTTCATAGAACTGCACAGGTGGCGTGAGCGTCACCCCTTCCAATGCATCGCATACCGCATCGATTGCTTTTTGCTGATGAGGTAGACCTTGTTGGAGGATTAATTCCATGCTGTCACTCCTCCTTAATAGCGAATATCATAGTTGATTCGCAAATTCTTCTCTGTGTCCCTTAAGCGGGCCAGATTGGTTTTCAAGGATTCCATCTCGGTCCATTTAAAGCTATAGCCAAACAGGACTACATTCTCTGGATTGAATGCGCCGTCAGTTTCATATTTTTCCGTGATGGCCGTAATTGCCTCATTACTTAGATCTTGGTTAATAAGATACAAGTGCTTACCCATGTAATAGCCGGTGTATCCGGCGAAATCGATGGCTTCCACTGGCGCGGTAAATCCATACCCATCTCGTACAAGCCAAGTCGCCAGAACAGTGGGCACTCCAAAGTCCTCTAAAATAGTATTGGTGACATACATTCCAGCGTCATCTGGTGAGAATTCCTCCAGCTTGTCCAAGGTAGTGCCAGAGGGCTCCACCAGTGTGTAGTGTCGGAATCCCAAGTCTGCTATAGTTTCAGGAAATTGCATCCTAATTTTTGCTGCTGCACGTACAATTCGCTCTATGCCCAATGCGTCAATGGTGGCATAGCCTAACTCCCTTGCCTCACTACCAATTTTTGTTTTTTCCTCAATCTGAACTTGAATAAACGAGATTGATTTTCCCTGGACAATTGTGCGTAACGCTGCCTCAGCTGATGTTCCAGAACCGCTAAAAAAATCCACGAAAATATCGTCATCTTCAAGGACAAATGACATCAAGCGCTGGAGTAATTGTACAGGTTTGGGATTTTTAAATAGTTGCTTTGCTTCAGGAAATAGCGCTTTCATATCATATGAGCCTAAGCGACCATCAAGTTCATATACACTCGACAATTTATCCATGTATTCTTTAGCATAAACCTTTAGCTCGATGATTTTATTTTCATCGGAGCCAAATATAACTCTTCCTTCATCAATTAGAGTTTTCATTGTTGCCTCAGGAAAACGATATCCCATCAAAGGTTGGACGCATGGTTTCTTGGTTATTGGATGAATAATGTCATATCTATATCCTTCTTTCCCCGGGTTATGCACACTTTGACTACCAGTATATACACCGCCTCGATCAATGTACTTATATCTATCCAACGGTGATAGTTGATCCTTATGTTCTTTATACCACTTGTCCCATGCAGCGTGAAACTCGCTTTCATCGGGGTAGGTATTTGACAGATTTTCTCCAATCTCTATAAGAAGGTCCTTAACAGCAGATACATTAGATTTCCATATTGGTTCAAGTGCAGACTTGTTTCTGGCATAGACCATAATGTATTCATGTTCAACTGCAACATTTGTAGGATTGTTATCTGTCGCATTTTTCCAAATTATGGTGCCAACCAAGTTTTCCTCTCCAAATACATCATCCAGAATTAACTTCAGGTTAGCCTGTTCGTTATCATCTATAGAGACTAAAATTACACCATCACTGTCTAATAAATCTCTGGCTAACAACAAGCGAGGATACATAAACAACAGCCATGCCGAATGAGAAGATGATCCCCGTTTAGTTAAATCCATAATTCTTTTTGCATCTTCCTCACTAATGCTTAGCTTTTCAGAGAGCGTTTCGATAGAAAAATCAAAACGATCGTTATATGCGAAATCGTCTTTTCCTGTATTGTATGGTGGATCTATATAGATGCATTTTACATTTTTGGGATAGGACTTCAGAAGATGTTTTAGCCCGTCCAGATTGTCTCCGCTAATATATATATTTTTGCTTTGCGCATTTTCAGGTTTGCTGTTATGCTCCTCATCTGGCACAATTACTGTCGTAGTATCTATAGAGGCCAGTAAACGGGCATAGTTCTTTCCGAGAAATTTCAACTCATACCCCTCATGGGCAACAGCAACCTTATCATTTAAGAACTCTTGAAAACGAGTCAAATCAAAACTCCCGTCGCTATGAAAACAGGATGGAAAGTATTCTTTCAAAATATCCATTTCACGGCTGTTGGGTGCAACTGACTCGTTCGCCGCCATTATATCTTTGATCATGATAACTCCTCCTGCTCGGTCAAAGTGCCGTTTTTGATATGATACGCAATATTATGCTCCTCGCAATACGAAATGACTTGCTTTGCACACCTGCTGTAAAATGCTTTATGATTTTTATAGGACGAGATCTCTTTGCTGTAGTTTGTCCGCCCGAAAATAATCTTGTCGGTAAAAGACACTGCATCAAGCAGTTCGGAGAGATCTTGCTCAATCAAATTTGGTGTCGGATACGGTTCGATGCTGACCCAGGTTTTACATCCTGCGTCGTGCAAAGCTTTCAACGCGTTAAGTCTCTCCCTGTAGGACGCTGCACCCGGTTCCATTCGTACTCTGTATGTTTCATCCAGTGAGACAAATGTAATACCGTATTCATTTTTCCTTGAAAGGTTTGCTAATTCAATCGGTAAAAGGCCTTTGGTCAATGCTGTGCATTTAATTCCATTTGCATTGAGTTTCTGGATAGCCTTTAGACTCATTTCTGTTATTTTGTGATAGCCATACATGAACGGATCCGTAGTGAAACAAAGTTGGACAGATTGAATTTTTGCTTTTAAATGTGGGATTTCTTTATCTAAGAGTTCCAATGTATTACTTACCAAGATAGGTGAACACCATTCTTCATAAGAGTGAACTTTTCCGAAGCGCTTTGCCATCAGAAAAGCATAGCATGGATATTTGCATCCATGCGAGCACCCCTGGACATGGTTCATCGTATAGTCGCCATATTCAACTCCAGTCTTGTACAACATTGATTTTCGTTCCATAAACTTAAGTTCCGGTGCCACCATACTCACCTCTTTTTTCCCAAAATGTGTTCAGCAATTTTCAATGCCAGTTTCTGCGCTTTAGGACTTTTATTAGAAACTGCAAAGCAAAATAGAAACATTGGAGACTGTTTTTCGTTGACGAACACCTTTGGATTTGCGGCGACCGCAGGGAACACATCCCCCAAGCGTTCAAGGATATAATTCTCTATATCTTTAGACGACGCATTCTTGATGACTTTACTGTCACCAAAAAGATCCATTTGGGGATCCTCTTTGTAGAACACATCCATCCAATTACTGTCCCCAAGCAAACGATTGATACGGTCAATCCATGATTGCTCCATGTGCCCATCCCGCCGAAGCATTCTGTTTAAAGCAGAAAACGGGAATAGATACCACACATCAAATGCTTCTGTTTTAGCTATAATCTCGAGGGTTGTCCACGATACTTCGGTGGCATAGGGATCAAGAAATAACAACGCCCGATTAAATCGCCAATCAATTGCAGAACAAATCGTATAGAGTTCCTTATTGGCGTCACCTTGTCTGATGTGCACGTGTTTTGAAAGTTCAGGAAACTCTGTATTAACCATTTGCTGCAGTTGAGTAGCCTTCTTCTTATCCTTTTCAATAAAGTAATACTGGTCAAAATGGTTATTGGCGAGTAAAGCGAGCCTTGCTGATCCTGCAATTTCTCGTTGCCCATCACAGGTAGTGATGCTACCGGTGCCCGCAAAAGCATCAACATAGATTTTTTTGAATTTCATGTATTTCAGGGCAACTAAATATGCATCCAAATATCCGGTCAGGATATCAAGTTTTTGGATGGTCCACTCACCGCCAAATTGCTGCAACTCACCCATACACATCCTCCATATCCCCAAAGAACCTGTCACGAAGAAACATTTTGTAAGCCTATCATAAATAGTATCCATTATACAGGACTGTTAAGATTTCAGTCTATAGGTTCTGTTCCGGTTGCCGCCCTCGGCCACAACGGTCTCCTCCGCGATCAGTTCCGAGAGGAGCTTCTTGGCCCGCGTGCTTTTGACGCCCAGGAGTTCCGCGATATCGGAACTCTTTGCGGAAACATGATCCGTCAGGTAAGCGATGATTTCCTCTTTCTGCCGCGCTGATTTTATCGTCACCTTTTTATCGTCGCTTTTTATCGTCGCTTTTTTGTCGCCTTTTTTTGAGAATAAGAGCGTCAGTACCGTCCGCTCCGGCTCAAGCTGTTCTGTGATCTCGGGCGCCGCCCAGCCCCGTTCCCGCCAGACGCGGAAGATGTTGGGGATGCCGCTCCCAGCGCGCTCGCCGATATCGATCAGGTTGAACATCTTCAGCATGGTCCCGTTGCGAGGGTCGGAGACGCCGCCGCTCTTGGCCGCGTCGATCTCGATGCGGAATCCGCCGGGATTGGCCATGGTGATGGCGTCCCGTTTCTTGATGATGACCAGGCCCTGCCTGCCGTAATAGTCGGCGTTGACCAGGCAGTTGGCCAATGCCTCACGGAGCGCCTGGTGGACAGCTGTATCGTCCACCCGAACGCCGCCCTCCATTTTGAAGGGCACCTTGATGTCCTGAATCAGCTTGTTATAGACGCGGAAATAGAAGTCATACACATTGCCGCTCCAGTCCCCGGAGGAGGAGATGATCCGGTCTGTCCATCGGGTATCGGCATCATACTGCTCCTGATAGTCCAGAAAGTAAGCGTTGAACTCTCGGACGATCTCATACTCGTTGCCGAACATGAGAAGTCCCGCGGAGGTAGGGTGCTTCTTCCCGTCGGAGCCGATGCCCACGGCTCCCAGCTTCAGGAGGAAATCCTCGTCCTCCAGTGCCTCCCACACATGGCCGGGGCGGGAGAGCCGCATCCTCTGGCGGTAGCTGCGGACGCTCTCCTGATTGAACACGTCCACATCCATTTCATCAAGGACCAGCATATCCTGGGTCTTGACGGAGGCGTCCCGCACCATGGCCTGGTACTCCTCTCTGGTGCAGCGGTAATCGCCCTCACCGTTGCGCCGGTAAGTGTTCAGGGGATTCCCATCCACATAGACCGGCTTGTAGGAGCGCTCCGCACGTGGGACGTTGATGACCACGATGTGGTCGCCGTCCACCTCCTGAACGAACACATCCTTGGAGGACAGCACGTTCACACTGGTCTTGTTGGGGTTGTTGACGATATCCCAGAACTCCTTGATGAGCTTTTCCGGGGCGGGCAGGTCCACCGTGCAGAAGGACTTGTCCGCCAGCTCCTCCACGCCCAGAAGGATGATGCCGCCGTAGGTGTTGGCAAAGGCGGAGTAGGTCTCCCAGACGCTCCTGGGCAGGCCGCCGAGGGCTTTCTTGGCCTCAATGCGGTTGTTCTCCCGATACTGCTCGATCTTGGAAAAGTCAATCATGGGGCTCCTCCTTCACCAGCTCGATGATGTCGCAGAAGTCGCAGTCAAGAACCTCACAGATCTTGGTGAGGATCTCCGTGTTGATATGCTCGTTCCGGCCCAACTTGGCAAGGGCCGTGGTGGACATGCCGGTGGCCAGACGCAGATCCTTCTTCTTCATATTCTTATCGATCAGGAGCTTCCACAGCTTGTTGTAGCAAACAGTCATCCTCAACACCTCACGCATAGAGTTTACACTGATATATGTTATATTTTAACACAGCAAAGCCAGTTTATCTATTATTCGTCCAGTTTTCAGATTTTCGATTTTATTTCCAGAGTTGATTTTCCGGGAGGAACCGCAGCAGGGCCGCGCTCGCCCTATTCCTTGATTCAGCATAGCACCTCCTGCGTTGCTGTGAGCAGAAAATGTTTTGTCATGGTGTACTTGTCACTGCCAGCAACCTCGTCATAAAGAGGTTGGGGAATAAATGCATGACGATATGCCTGATTCATGATCTTTACATTTTTTGCAATGATATAGTTCACTTCATCTAACACCATTTTCTTTCCGTCATATTTATCGCCCGCTATGCCCAATATCCCATATCTCGAATATATTGCCACCGCAATCGCAGGGCTTAATGGGTAAAAGATGCAGGTGGTAGGACTGGCGAGTCCGTTGAAAAACAGCCCTGTTTCCGTTTTGCCAATACCCTCAACAAGCACTGGATTATCACTCGTCATAAAAGGTATACTGTCATAGATTGCATTTACATATATTACCCAGATACCGTCTTGCAAGATTTTGCAGTATCGATCAAAGTTCTTAGTTTCAAACGTGTGATTAAGGACAAGTTCCTTCTGGTACTGCGGGGAAAATTCCATATTTCTTATCTGCTCCCCATGCTTATCAAGCAGAAATTGGGGCAACAACGATGTAATCTCTTGCTTAGTCTGCTTTGATACTCTGGGGTAAATATGTCCAGTCACATAATCAATGCTTTCAGGTATCCGCATCAATTGTGCGACAATAACTTTTGATAGCGTTTCTTTATCGGAAAGGGAGAGAACCGTTGCTTTCCATTGGGATAAAGTCACCTTGGCGATTATGTTCTCCATATCACATCCGCATAGGGTGTCAATTTCTTTTGCAAAGAAATGCTCCCAATATTTTGGATCATCTTTATCTGTTACATCGTAGTAATTTTTGATGTATCCGACATTGTCTGTCGAGGTAGTAAAGAATTTTACCTCCCCTTTCTCAAGGATTCGTGTCCCTATAATAGTGGTTTTCCTGTCTTTGATACCAAATCTGTCTAAATACCGTTTGGGGACAATATGTTGATTAGTAAAATCTTTCGCCATTATGTCGTCTCTTTCCTTCTAATGATGTGTGTGCAGATTAGCGATCTTGATGCCATTGCAACAGGTAAATCAAATATCCAAAAACCGATATAAGCCCTATCCCAAAAAGTCCAAGGAATATTGCTTTAGCTATAACAAAATCATTGTAACTTTCTGTTGCAAATGGTGAGGCAACAAGCGGAGCAATAATGCAGCAAAATGTAAACAACGCAAAGATAAGCAACCCAAGTTTCATGCCACGGGGCCTTTTCAGTGCCAAAATCTGCTCATCACATTGCTTTTTCTGGAGTTCTAACAATGCAATGGCGGAATTATGCTCTTGTATGCTATCGCAGTTCTTGTGATAGGTGTATCCACCGCCAGTAACGGTGGATATTTCCAAATCATTTATGTCCGATACTATGAAGCCCAATGGATTATTTGCCTGCCCTCTTACCCGCTCGGTTGTGCGGCTTCTTTTTCTTAGTTTCTTCCCCATCGCCAGTAAAACCTCATACCCAAAATCGTCTTCTTTTACGGTAAAAAGTAAGCTTTCCGGGATATAGTCTTCGTTCAAAGCATCATGTTTCTCAACCTTTTCTCTAAATTGCTCCTTCAAAGTTACAGCCCTGTCCCAGTACGGTTTTAGTGATTCCATCGAGATACCCGGGTGATCTACATTTAAATATACATTTTCCAAACTATTATCGGCATAGAGGTCGTCTATGGCATCCCGTATAAAATCGAGGGCATCGTCCTCATCGTTTTCTGCCTGGATCTTATCTCTTTCAGATACATGGAATTCCAGTTCCTTGTTAATTTGTTTGAGATGATCCAGCACAGCAGACCGTTCACTGCTGATTGCAATCAGTTTGCTGGCAATAAATCCGCCCAAGATGGCTACGATACTGGCAGATGCAGCGGCTATCGTTGTTAACACTGCTGTAAGATCATAAGACATTATCACGCATCCTCCTTGCCGGTGACATACTCATAAATGAGGGACTTTTTGTATTCATTCAGTTTGTCAAGTTTGGTCTGGTTGATGGCAATAAGTTGATCAATCTTATCACTTTGTACTTCCAACACATAAATAGCTCTGGGCTTTCAGATATTGCTCCATTTGTCAAACTCTCGACAGCTACAATATTACATCTATACAAATTTTATTTTAACACAACAGAGCCAGTTTGTCTATTATTCGTCCAGTTTTCAGATTTTTAATTTTATTTCCAGAGTTGATTTTCCGGGAGGAACCGCAACAGGGCAGCACTCGCCCTATTCCTTGATTCAGCATAGCACCTCGTGCGTTGCTGTGGGCAGAAAACTGTTGACGAACCCCTCGTTCAGAGGTGTCATCAACACGCAGACAGCAAACGAGCCTCGCCGGAGCGTTCCAGCGAGGCTCGCTTGCTGACCACAACACATACCACAAAGGCTCCCGGAACACGCGGAATATTGTGGTCACGAGAGGCTTGAAGACAAAGTGATTGTTAGCGGAAACTGCCAAAAACGGCCAAATCCAAGTACAAACTATACCCGTTGGCTCGTTCGCATCCGTAAGGTCGAGAGTTCGATCCTCTTCGTCTCCACCAAAAAGAATACCCACTTTGGATACCATCGGCAGAAATGCCGA
>ERZ1643251.3775-NODE-3775-length-13686-cov-5.546915_pt1 | contig 13686 bp, 8 predicted proteins | sample MGYA00579261_ERZ1643251 | MGnify/ENA primary metagenome ERZ1643251 (study PRJEB29033, sample SAMEA4952267) | chicken gut metagenome | biome: Broiler Chicken; feature: Gastrointestinal Tract; material: Caecum | place: Ireland | collected 2018 | study: Broiler... | reverse complement strand
GGGCGCGTCCTACTGCTTCGCGCGCAACCGCTCGAAGCTGTCAAACGCGATTTTCTTCATATATATAATACTGATGCTGATGCCGTATCAGGTCACGCTCGTGCCGAACTACCTCGTCGCCGAATGGCTGCACCTGCTCGACACACGCTGGTCGATAATCCTGCCCGGCATATTCGCGCCCTTCGCGGTATTCATACTCGCGAAGTTCATGCGGCGCATTCCGACCGCGGTCGTCGAGGCTGCCAAGCTCGACGGCGCGAATGAGTTCCAGATATTCACGCGGATATTCATGCCGCTCTGCAAAGGCACGATATATTCGGTCGCGATACTCGTATTCATCGATTATTGGAACATGGTCGAGCAGCCGCTCATCATGCTGTCGGATAGCGAGACGCACCCGCTCTCGGTATTTCTGTCGAAGGTCAACACAAGCGACGCCGGACTCGCGTTCGCGGTCGCCACGGTATATATGATCCCGACTCTGCTCGTATTTCTGTACAGCGAGGATTACCTCGTCGAGGGCATCGCCTACTCTGGCGGTATCAAGGGATAAACTCTACTATAATCAACCGAAATTCAACAGGAGAACAAGAAAATGAACGAAAAATCCTACAAACGCCGCGCGTGGGTGAAGAATGCCGCGATAATCTTCCTTGCGATCATGCTGATTCTCACCTTCTTCTCGAACACTATCATGAACTATTCGCTGCCGGAGGTCGCCGCGCAGTATTCGCAGAGCGGAAGCATCACATCTAAAATTCGCACGACCGCGAATGTCATCGCGAATTCTACATATAAGATAACAATCGAGGAAACCCGTAATATCCTGTCGGTAGCTGTCAAGGATGGCGACATGGTAAAGAAGGGAGACGTTCTCTTTTACCTCGAGGACGCCGAGTCCGAACAGCTCAAGACCGCGCGCGACACGCTCGCATCGCTTGAAAAAGAATATCAATTGAAGCTGCTCGAATCCGGCAATGATTACTACGCCGACGAGCTCGCGATAACCCAGAAGCGCGACGAGCTTAAAAAGGCGCAGGAAAAGCTCAATAACATCGGCTCGAACGATTCGCTTATCGAAAAGCTTGAAGCCGAGATTAAGACGCTCGAATCGCAGCAAAAGGAACTGGCAAAGAAAATCACCGCATATCAGAACCAGATATCGAAGCTCCAGGGCGAAGCCGCCGATGTGTCGCTTGACGGCACTCCCACAGCCGACCGACTCGCCGCGGCTGAAACCAAATACAACGCCGCAAAGAGCGCGTATCAGGCTGCCGAGGCATTGAAGGCTCAAACCGAAGCCGCGCTCGAAGCCGCCGAAGACGCGTGGGAAAAGGCGAACTCGAATTACGAGTCGCTGGGCAGCGATGGAAGCGAGACTACCGATTCGCTGACCGACAAGATAAACGAGCTCAATAAGACGATCCGCCGCTACAAGGAGGACTACAAAATCAAGGTAGACGGCTTGCAGACCACGGTCGACAACGCGTATGACGCATGGGTCGACGCCGACTACGCATACCAGAACGCGCTGTATCTCTACAATCAGGGACAGGGTTCAAAGGAAGCGGTTGACGAATGGTATCAGAAGAGCGAGACCGCAAGACAGAATTACGAAAGTGTAGTCAGTGAAATCGGTCCGCAGAAAGACGCGGCTAAGCTCGAATACGACCGTCAGATGGAGGACTACAGCGAGGAGCTTGCAAAATTGCAGGAGCAGCTCGACGGCATCGCCGGCACCGAGAGCGCGAAGAAGGCGCTCGACACCGCGACCAAGAATAAGGATACCGCAACCAAGAACGCCGAGGACGCGTCCAAGGATTTCGATGAATCGAAGACCGAGCTGACCGAAGCCGAAACCGAATACAAGGCTTTGCAGAAATTACAGCTGCTCGAGGAGTGCGAATCGATACTCGATGGTCTCAACACTAAAAACGACAGCATAACCGACCAGCTCGAGGAAAAGAACGAAGAAAAAACCGAAATTTCCGAAGGCGCGGTATCTGTAGAGGATCAGCAGGATGTAGTCAAGACTCTGACTCAGGAGCTTGAAACGCTCCAGCACAACCTGGCAGTAAAGAAGCAGGAGGCCGGTTTGCAGGATCAGCGCGATCAGATTGAAATTGATGAGATGCTCAAAAAGATTGACGAGCAGAAAGAGCTGGTTAAAAAATACGAAGCCAACTCGGTCGACGCAAAGATCACCGCTACGGTTGACGGACAGGTCAACTCGATCTCGGCGGTCGCCGGCTCGGAGACGACAGTCGGACAGACTCTCTGCGAGATTGTCGCGACCGACCTCGGCTATTCCTGTGAGGTTCCGTTGACACTCGAACAGTCGAAGCGCGTGCGCGTCGGCGATTCGGTCACTGTTTCAAACTCGTGGTGGTCGGATATCCAAGCGACCATCGTATCAATAAAGAACGACCCAAAGAATCCGGGCAACTCGAAGATAGCGTCTATATCGCTGACCGGAGACGTCGTAGTCGGTCAGAGCTTGAATCTGACTATCGGTGAAAAGGGTCAGAATTACGACTCGGTCGTTCCGAATTCGGCGATTCGCGAGGACAACAACGGTAAGTTCGTACTTGTAGTCGAGTCGAAGTCCAGCCCGCTCGGCAACCGTTACATAGCTAAGCGAGTCGACGTCACCGTGCTTGAAAGCGACGACACCAACTCGGCTGTCAGCGGACTGATGGGCAGTGAATTCGTCATCACCACATCGACCAAACCGATTTCGGCGGGCGACCAGGTGAGAATGGCAGAAACCTCGAAATAATTAGTTAACCTTGCGCCATGACGGGCTGCCTGTCATGGCGGCAGGGCTGACAGGCTGTGAAAGGAACTATCAAGTTGTGAAGAAATTCCAAATAACGGCGGGAATACTCGCCGTGATATCAATTGTCCTTATCGGCGTGTTTTCATTGATACTGAATTCGCTGGCGGGGAAGCTCGATTCACAGCGGGTGTGTGAGCGCTGGGCGTCGGACGGCACGAGGTACGCGCAGATTTCGGCGTTCATCTCGCCATACGCCGGCTTCGACGACAGCTTCGCGGATCGCTCGCTGACCTCATCGCTCGACAACGCGTTGACCACCGCGTCAATAACCCCCGCGAATGAGGATGCGAGCCTGTATACCTACGCTTACAGCTCAGAGACGAATGTGTCGCTGTCGTATCAGTCGCCAGAGACCGGACAGACCGTAAAATCAGGCGTCAACGCTGCGACGCTCGGAGTGGGCGGTGACTTCTTCATCTTCCACCCGCTGAAGCTGTTGTCCGGACAGTATTTTGACGCTACCGACACGATTCTCAACGACCTTATTATCATCGACGAAAATATTGCATGGCAGTTCTTCGGCTCGTACGACGTCGCCGGATATGAGCTGATGGTCAACGGCAGACGCTGCTTTATCTCGGGAGTCTGCGAGGTCGACGAGAACTACTCGAAATTCTATGGCGACGGCGGGCGGATTTTCATGTCTTATTCGCTGCTCAAAGAGCTGAACGGCGACGAGCTGCCGATAACCTGCTACGAGCTCTGTATACCCAATCCGGTCAGCGGCTTCGCGCTCGATATACTGAATAAGAATTTAGGCGTCGACGAGTCGGAGGTAGAATTAGTCGAAAACAGCGACCGCTTCACAAACTCTGCGCTGCTCGAACGGCTGACGACCTTCTCCGAGCGTTCGGTCAGACAAAAGCTGGTATCATACCCATATTGGGAGAACACCGCGGTCATGCTCACCGACAGCGCGGCACTGCTGTTCATATTCAAGCTCGTACCGGCGATAGTATTGGTATTGCTGCTCGCGGCGGAGATAGTCATCGCGTATGTGAACCGCGCAAAGATCTTCCGTTTTGTCGCCGACCATGGAAGAGATATCTTTCGCGAATACAAATACAAGCGCGATTCAAGACCGCCGAAAGCACCCAAGCCGCCTAAATCTCCGAAGCCGCCGAAGCCTGATAAGCAAAAGCGCGTGATGAAGAAGAAAACCAATGATTCAACCGCAGCCGACTCTACGTCAACAAGCATTTCGGACTCGGCTGACACTGATTCCATTTCATCCGGCGGCGCGGCGCTCGACAAAGACAAGCAGCATGACACCACATCGCTCGTCTGATTGTTTTGATCAATACAGCAATTACATTCGTGAAAGGAATGGTATTTATATGAAATTAGTCCTCCGTCTGACAGCAGTTATCCTACTGTTGTCTATGCTCGCGGTACTTCTGCCGTCCTGCGGCAAGACCGAAACACAAAAGCTGACCAATGTATTCAGCGAAACGCCGCTACAGCTTCCGGCTGAATACGCGGAAAATGAAAATTTTAATATAAATGAGCTCTATTCAAATGGAGATACGATTTACGCCTACTGCTACACCTGGAATAATGAAACTTATACCAGCGAATCTTTCCTCCTCCCGATAGACGCGGAAGGAAATGTCGGCGAAAAGATCAGCTTCCAGCTCGATACGTCCGAAAACTCAAATCAGAATGTATCATCGTTCTGCTTTGCGAGCGACGGCACTATCTGGGCTGTGATCAACTCATATAATTATTCTGAAACCGACGGTTATCAGGAAACCTACGAGCTTCGTCATTACTCGAACGGCAGCTACGAGACAATCAATCTCGATGGACTGACCAACGAGGAGACCGGCGAGACCTTCTATATAAATCAAATGGCAATCGCCGCCGACGACACGCTGATACTGATGTCGTGGAACGGCGTCAAGCTGATGGGCTCGGACGGTACGCTCAAGGATCTCGACCTCGGCACCGATACTAGCGATTACAGTATCAACGGTATGATGACCTTGCAGGATAAAGTCTATCTGCAAATTTATTTCTACAGCACCGAATCTTCATCCGAGCAGCTCTGCGAAATTGATACAGTCAACTGCAAGCTCGGCGAAACGCTTGAAATCCAGAGCAATAGCTCTATGTACGGAATGCTGTTCGGACCGGGCTACGACTACTACTACCGCGATTCATCGTCGGTTTACGGCTGCACGCTGGGCAGCGATGAGCGGGTCGAGGTTTTGAATTTCATAAACTCGGATATTAACTCGAACAACCTCAACTATATCCTGCCGTTGTCTCCCGACAAGTTCGTCGCAGTCAGCTACGACACTACGACATATATGCAGGAATTGAGCATATTGAACCGCATCCCCGACGATCAGGTCGCCGAACGTCAGATAATTACGCTCGCGGTTCCATATCTCTACTACAATCTCAACGAAGATGTGATCTCGTTTAATAAATCGAACGAACAATATCGTATCGTAGTCACCGACTATTCACAGTATAATACAAGCGAAGACTACAGTGCCGGAACAACGCGGCTCAACAACGACCTCATCTCTGGAAAAATCCCGGATATACTGTTGCTCGATTCAGAAATGAATTATGACAGCTATGTATCAAAAGGATTATTCACCGACTTATACGAGCTGATGGACGCCGACCCGAGCTTCAACCGCGCCGACTACCTCGAAAATGTATTCAAGGCTTATGAAATCGACGGAAAATTATATTCGCTTGTACCTACCTTTAACATTCTCACCTTGGCGGCAAAGGCCTCGAATCTTGAGGGAATCGAGCACTGGACTGTCGACGAATTTATGGAATTTGCGGCGGCACATCCGGATATGCAGATGTTTGATTATGACTTCAACCGCGAAAACTTCCTGATGATGCTGATGATTTTCGCACGTGACAGCTTTATTGACAATGAGACCGGTGAGTGTCACTTCGATTCGGAGGAATTCATGAAGATGCTCGAATTCACCAAAACGCTTGAAAGCGACGATTTCTGGTCAAGTGTCAACAACGGTGATGTAGGCGAAGAGTTCTGGCAGGAATATGAAAACCGCTTTGTCGAAAACAGGGTGCTGCTTGCAGCGTATTCGATGTATGACTTCGAGAACTCGTATAAATCGCTGATCAACTATACGTTAAAGGACGACGCAACGTTTGTCGGATTCCCGAGCGACTCCGGCAACGGCGCGGTAATATCCGGAGACACCGAATACGCGATTGCCGAGAAATCGAAGGTCAAGGAGGGCGCGTGGGAATTCTTAAAGAGCCTGATTGACGAGGAATCGCAGATGCCGACTATGACGAAATGGGGCTACTACAATTATCCGAACGGACTGCCGATTCTGCGCGCCGGACTTGATAAACAAGCCGAAATCGCGATGACCAAGGAAGAAGAGGACAGCGTCTCTTCCGAAACTGAAGACGGCGTTATTGAAGACGGCGTTATCATTGCCCCGCGCAGCAACACTGTCAGCAGCGATATCGCGGTCGCTCTTCCGGTGACCGAAGACCCCTACAACCGCCCGCTGACTCAGGATGAGGTTGACCAGATTATGGCGCTGATCGAGGGCACGACACAGGTTATGCGTAACGACACCAAGCTCAACTCGATAATCACCGAAGAAGCCGCGGCATACTTTGAAGGTCAAAAGACCCTCGAACAGACAGTTGATATTATACAGAACCGCGCAAGCATTTACATCAACGAGTCGAGATAATTATAGTCTGGTAAGTACAAATAAATCTGCTGTAAAGCGTATGCTGCTAAGCGTATGCTGTAAAGCGTATACAGTTAAGCCGACTTCAAACACAGTTTGAAGTCGGCTTATTTTATTTGATTTTATATATGTGCTTATATAAAATCAAACTCATGCCAAAAGGCGCGCCCGCGGGCGCGCCTTTTGTAATTAGCTTAATCATTGTAGAATCCGGCATAAAAAGTGGTAGTATCCCCACGCACCTTCGCGTATCCGGTGTCGGTTTTTAAGAGCGAGTAGCTGTTGTTCTCCTCAAAGCGGTTTTCGATACTGCTCGCGCAGAAATAGTAATAGTTGTCCGCAAGTACAGTGACGCCGTCGCACAACACCTCGCGCGCCGCGGTAAGTGCTTCGTCTGTCGGCGTGCAGGTGTCAAGCACGGTAGCGGGCGAGAACTGGTAGTAGGTTTGACCGTCGATTGTCACCGAATCGAGAATTACTTCCTTGATCGTATCCGGGAAGTGCGGGCTCTCGGCGCGATTCCGCACGCACATCGCGACCGCGAGCATCTCCCAATATTTGAGCGTCGTGTCGTCGAAATGCTCGAGCTCGGAGCCATTTCCCATAACCTCGAGTTGAATAATCGCCGCGGTCAGCTGAATTTCCTCGTCAGTTACTGATACAGTCGGCGTGACGATATCGTATTCGATGTTATACTTGTCCACAAGCCGGTCGCTCGCAGCTGTCGGAGCTCAATTGACTTCGCTTGGCAGTGAATTCGTATCCTGCGGGGTAGGGGGTGACGCGGGCTGTGTTTCTGTAATCGTTTCAGCGGTTGTCTCGGGAAGCTTCACTGTAGTTGTCTCTGTGACTGTCTCGGGAATTATCTCGGCAGCCGTTTCAGTGATTGTCTCGGGCATTGCGAGCGTCTCAGGTATGGTATCGGGCAGAGCGTCGGTCATGTCCGCATAAGATGTCGTATCGGCAGCTATTGTCAGCAGATCCTCATTCGTATCGACCAAGGGAGCGGCTGTAGTCACCGCTGGCAGAATCAGCTCAAGACAATCATTTATAACTGCCGTGCCCGATTCCGGCAGACTGTCCTCGGCATATGTATCAGCGCCAGATTCAACAGCGTTGAAGGTTGGAGCCTCGATCCTGGTCACATCCGCGCCGTAATATCCGGTGCTGCCGGACAGCAGCACCGCTTCAGTTTTGCGTTGCGATACTCCGACGACCGAGAATGTGACTATCGCCGCGAGCAATACAACCGAGATCACAACTGTCGGTGAGGTTACGCGTATACCGGTAGTATTTGTCCGGGCTTGCCTCGCGATGTTCGGTTTAGCCGGACGAATACTGCCCGTGCCGACTGCCGCTTTCCCGACAGTCGCGCCGCCGATAATCTTGACCGAATTCTTTTTATCAGCGGCACGACCAGTATACCTAACGCTTAAATCGCTGAACCGCGTATTCCGCGTACTCGTCCGCGCACTCGAATGAGCGGTATTGCCCACCAGCTTTCCTATTGCGGTTTTACACTCCGCGAATTTGCGCTTCAAGCCGCGGACGATCCGGACGATTTTGTCCGCAATCAGATCTCCAATGCTGTCTTTTGTTTTTTTTCTAACTGGCGTTTTGCTTGACGCGGCTGAATTGACTGCCGTATTATTCAGTTTGACAGTGTTGGTTGTCGAGGTTTTCGACATTGCGGTGTTGGCTGCCGCGGTACCAGCTTTGTCGCTGTCTTGCGATTCACTGATTGACGACGCCAATTCAGCGCGAGCCAATTCGGCGCGAGCCGAATTGATAACAGTATCGTCACTCACGGTTTCATTTCCAGCTGTCTTGACACCGATGTCCATATTATCTTTATTATATGATGATTTCATACCGTAAGTGTCCCTCCGTTGTCAAGTTTTTCAGTGTCAGTTCCGACCTGCCATAAGAATCCTCGCGCCGCCGGACGATCATAAGGAATAATAACCGCCGAACGATATATTCCATGTCCGATTCGCGACCCGACGTCAAAATCGGGCTTTGCGATTACGCATACATTGCGCGATACATTTGTCAGCCGGAGCTTCACCTCTTCACCATCCGCGACAGCGGACGGGTGAAGCATCAGCTCTGATTCGCTGCCGGGATATTCCGAGAGCCAAAGCAGGTTGTAATTGTCGTTGTCGACACTGACGCCGCAGTCGATCTCGGCGGTGTCACCGGGGCGTATCACAAGATGATCCGAATCAAAGCAGGGATAGAACAGCCACCCGGGACGGCTGTCAGCCGTATGTGGGTATTTTGCTTCACGGCTGGTCAGCTTGAATTTAACAAAACTCATAAAATTGCTTCCTTTCGTTATGCCTTGCCGCCGTGTAACCTCGGAATGCCCGAAAGCTGCAAACCGATAAGGCGGATCTCGGACGGGATTTGCCGTGCAATTTAATAATATAATTATATGCGGCGTCATGGTTTTGTATGACTGCCTTCCCAAAATAAAATTCGATGAGCGGAAATCTAAATTTTGGCATAGCTATCCTGTCCGTTGAAAGCATTACTATTATACTATTAATTTTAGGATTTTTCAAGTGCTTTTCGTCAAAATGGTCACTCTGCATTAAACATTATTCATATCGCGGGGCTTAATATGCAATTTATACAAAATATTGGCAGTATATTTGCCATTAACTGGATTAAAATGTATATTAAACATTTTTGACATAATATTTATAACTGTATATGCAAAAGCGTTATATGTGTTCACGCTTGTTACCGATTTCGCAATAATGACAACCAAACGCTACGTTATTTATACATTGATGTGCAAAGTGCCGATTGTGCGTCTGCACTATTGACTTTTTTCCATTTATGGTGTATAATATAATCAGTTGAACAATCATTCATATGAAAGGAGCTTCAAATATGCCTGACATCATTGAAAATCACCCCTGCTCGGAGCACGAAGCGGCTGTCCGCGAGCTGACTGCGCGTTTGCCCAGCGAAAATCGCCTCGATATGCTCGAGGAGCTGTTCAAAATCTTCGGCGACAGCACGCGCATTAAGATATTGTATGTGCTGCACGAGGGCGAGCTCTGCGTCTGCGATATCGCGGCCGTGCTGTCTATGACCCAGTCGGCCGTGTCGCATCAGCTGCGCATATTGCGGCACAACCGGCTTATCAAGTCGCGCAGAAGCGGCAAGAACATTTACTACTCTCTCGCCGACGAGCACGTCCATACAATCATCTCAATGGGAATAGAGCACATCGACGAAATCGGCTGACCATACAATCAATATAGATGTCACAAGATTCCGAAAGTAAACGCTCGATTTGATTTTCCATTGGATTCAGCTCCACGGCAAACGCCGCTCATAGCCACTCCAAAGCCAATAATTAATTTTAATAATGAAAGGAATACCTCACCATGAAGAAAACCTACCGAATCAACAACATCGACTGCCCGAACTGCGCCGCTAAAATCGAGAGCCGCATCAAGAAGCTCGAGGGCGTGCTGTCCTGCGAAATCAACTTCCTGTCCCAGCGTCTGACGCTTGAGACCGAGGCTGATGACCAATCGAAAATAATAGAGGAGGCAGTTCGCATCAGCCGAAAGGTGGAGCCGGATTGCGAAATTGTGTGATATGAAACTCGCTCTTGACAAAAAGCAGAAGCGCTCACTGCGCAACATAATCATAGCCGCGCTGCTGTTCGCCGCCGGATTCGCGCTGAGACTCATCCCCGGATCGGCAGCGATGATAGTATCGTCCTGCGTATTCGCCGCCGCGTATATTGTTGTTGGACTTGAGATACTTATAAAAGCTTTCCACGGTATCATCGCCGGCGAGCTGCTCGATGAGAATTTCCTGATGTCGATAGCGTCGCTCGGAGCGTTCATACTCGGAGATTTCGCCGAGGGTGTCGCGGTCATGCTGTTCTATCAGGTCGGAGAGCTGTTCCAGTCCTGCGCGGTATCAAGCTCGCGCAAGTCGATATCCGGACTGCTCGAGCTGCGCGCCGACCACGCCAATCTCGAACAGAATGGCGAGATAGTTAATGTCGACCCCGAGAAAGTCAACGTGGGCGACATTATAGTAATCCATCCCGGAGAGAAGATACCGCTTGACTGCGCGATAATCGAGGGCAGCACCTCGGTCGACACATCGGCGCTGACCGGCGAGAGCCTGCCGCGTTATGCTGGGGTCGGCGATATGCTGCTCGGCGGCTGTGTCAACCGTGAGGGCAACGTCCGCGCCCGAGTCGAGAAGCCGTTTGGTGAGTCGACCGCCGCGAAGATTCTCGACCTTGTCGAGAATTCGAGCGCGAAGAAGTCGAAAAGCGAGAATTTCATTACAAAATTCGCGCGCGTTTATACCCCCGCGGTTGTCGTCGCAGCGCTGCTGATCGCGGTAATCCCGCCGTTCATATTCGGCTTCGACAGCTTCCCGAAGTGGATTTTCCAAGGGCTTAGCTTCCTTGTAATTTCCTGTCCCTGCGCGCTCGTAATCAGCGTGCCGCTCGCGTTTTTCGGCGGCATCGGCAGAGCGTCGCGTCAGGGAATCCTCGTCAAGGGCGGCAGCTACATCGAGACGCTGGCGAACCTCGAGACGGTAGTGTTCGACAAGACCGGCACGCTTACCCGCGGCAACTTCAAAGTTACCGAAATCCATCCCGAGGGAATCGACGAGCACGAGCTTATCAAAATTGCTGCGGCTGCCGAATCGGCAAGCTCACATCCGATAGCGAAGTCAATAATCGAAGCCTGCCGTGAAAAATGCGGCGACGAAGCTTGGTATGATGTAAAATACATCACCGAGGTCGCCGGAAACGGCGTGACGTGTATGTATAACGGCGAAACGATCGCGGTCGGCAACCGCCGGCTTATGAAAATGCTCGGTATTGAGCGCGACAACAAATTCGAGATTCCTCAAACTGTAGGTACAGTGATACACGTAGCCGAGACCTCGGGACAATCGGACGGCGGCAAGCACACAATCAGCCGCTATCTTGGGTATATAGTCATCTCGGACGAGATCAAGGAAAACTCGGCCGATGCGCTGACCGAGCTGCGCGCCTGTGGAATCAAGCGGCTGACTATGCTGACCGGAGACTCTAAGGCGGTCGCCGACGCGGTCTCAAAGAAGCTGGGACTGGACGAATATTACGCCGAATTATTACCTGACGGCAAGGTCGAAAAATTAGAGGAGCTGTTAAAAGCTAAGTCAGCAGGTTCGACGCTCGCGTTCGTCGGCGACGGACTCAACGACGCGCCGGTTCTGTCGCTCGCCGACGTTGGTATCGCGATGGGTGGTATCGGCTCGGACGCGGCGATTGAAGCCGCCGACGTCGTCCTGATGGACGACAACCCGATGAAGATCGCATACGCGATAAAGTCTGCGCGCAGCGTCATCAAAATTTCGCGTCAGAACATCATATTCGCGATTGGAGTCAAGGCGCTGATACTCGTCTGCGGCGTATTTGGAATTGTGAATATGTGGCTCGCGGTATTTGCCGACGTCGGCGTCGCGGTGCTGGCAATACTCAATTCCATGAGAGCCGGCAAGGTCAAACAAAACTCGAAATAATCTAAATTTTCGAAAATAATATTGACAAATCAACGCAAGTGTGGTATACTATAATAAAGGCTGCGACGGGAAGGAGTAGGTCATAAAGGGTGCAAAGAGAGCCGTTCATATGGTGAGAGAACGGAGACCTGATGTGACCGAAGGTAGTCCCCGAGCCGCGCCGGTGAACCCGATATATCGAAAGTAGCCGCCGCCGCGTCCTCGCGTTACAGAGGAGGGAAGTTTTTGCTTCCAAAGAGAACCAATTCAGGTGGTACCGTGCGTTAATACGCGCCCTGACGATAAATGTCGTCAGGGCTTTTTCATTATTAACATCCAAAGAAAGGATAATGTTATGAACACCGAAATCAACCTCGCGAAAAACTACGCGCCGGGCGAATTCGAAGATCGCATCTATAAGAACTGGTGCGACAAGGGCTACTTCACGCCCGACCGCGACGCCGACGCGAAATCCGGCAAAACGCCGTTTACAATTGTCATCCCGCCGCCAAACGTCACCGGTCAGCTTCACATGGGTCACGCGCTCGACGAGACCTTGCAGGATATTTTGATTCGCTACAAGCGTATGCAGGGCTTCTCGACGCTCTGGGTACCCGGCACCGACCACGCCGGCATCGCGACTCAAATCAAGGTCGAGGAGAGTCTGCGCGTCAACGAGCACCTCACCCGCTACGACCTCGGCCGCGAGAAGTTCCTCGAGCGGGTCTGGGACTGGAAAAAGCAGTACGGCGACCGAATCATCAGTCAGCTTAAGAAGCTCGGTTCGTCCTGCGACTGGACGCGCGAGCGATTCACGATGGACGAGGGCTGCTCGCGGGCGGTACGCGAGGTATTCGTAAACCTCTACAACAAGGGACTCATCTACCGCGGCAACCGCATAATCAACTGGTGCCCGCACTGCATGACCGCGCTTTCCGACGCGGAGGTCGAGTACAGCGAGCAGGACGGACATTTCTGGCAGATTCGCTATCCGTTCGCCGACGGCTCGGGCGAGGTTATAATAGCTACTACCCGTCCCGAGACAATGCTCGGCGATACCGCCGTCGCGGTCAACCCCGAGGATGAGCGCTACAAGGACAAAATCGGTAAGATGCTGATACTTCCGCTCACCGGCCGCGAGATTCCGCTTATAGCCGACGAGCACGCCGACATGGAGTTCGGCACCGGCTGCGTCAAAATCACGCCCGCGCACGACCCGAACGACTTCGAGGTCGGTCAGCGGCACAATCTGCCGAGCATACTCGTCATGAACGGCGACGGCACGATAAATCAGAACGGCGGCAGGTACGAGGGCATGGACCGCTACGAAGCCCGCCGCGCGATTGTACGTGACCTCGAGGAGGGCGGCTACCTTGTCAAAATCGAGCCGCACAAGCACAATGTCGGCAGCTGCTACCGCTGTCACAACACGGTCGAGCCGATGACGTCGAATCAGTGGTTCGTCAAGATGAAGCCGCTCGCCGAGCCGGCGCTCGAATGCGTCAAGCGCGGCGACACGAAGTTCGTGCCCGAACGCTTTACCAAGATATACACAAACTGGATGGAGAACGTACACGACTGGTGCATTTCGCGTCA
>ERZ1643251.3772-NODE-3772-length-13691-cov-11.732620_pt1 | contig 13691 bp, 18 predicted proteins | sample MGYA00579261_ERZ1643251 | MGnify/ENA primary metagenome ERZ1643251 (study PRJEB29033, sample SAMEA4952267) | chicken gut metagenome | biome: Broiler Chicken; feature: Gastrointestinal Tract; material: Caecum | place: Ireland | collected 2018 | study: Broiler... | reverse complement strand
GAGCATTTGACTTTTAATCAAAGGGTCTCGGGTTCGAATCCCGAGCGAGCCACCAATGTAGTATGTAACCTCTTTAAAGAGGTTTTTTTGTTGCATTTTTTTTAATGAAAGCATATAATGTTATTACATTAATTGTTCTTTGATAATTAGATAATGAACCGTATGAAAAACAAGGAGGCAACCTTGTACGGAATATATCTCGATCTTATTACTTGAAAGAGCGGTTTTTCGAGGGATTGAGTGAAAAATAATAGTAATATTGTTTTTGGAACTTACAAAGTAAGGAAAGAGATATAGGTCGTTTAGATTAGCGGTTTATAAGGCACAGTCCTAATCGTGATCACCATAAACTTCTTTGGTAGGAAACAAAGAGAATAACTTTAGTTTTTACTGATGTGGCAATTAGAAAAAATTAAAGAATGCCAAATAAGTCATTTGCAGTTGATGTTTAGCAATAAACTATAAGATTAGAAACTGGTTAAAGTAGCACAAATCTGCAAGAAAGATAGTCTTTTCCGACTACATTATTGGAATTGGTTACCTAAGCGTGTGAAATTTAGAAGTGCAAGTCTTCTGTAGTGGTTGTAGGTAATTGAAGAATGAGAGTCGCTATCTCATGAGGGCAATTACTGGCTAGTGGCTGAAAGAAAAAATAAGCTGTTTTTTTAAACGAATGAGAGAATCATCTTTATCTAATTATCAAAGAACAATAAAAACGAGTCATTTTAATTTATGGCTCGTTTATTTTTTTGCTAGTTTATATTAACATACAAATTTAGATATTTCTACTAGCCTATATATAAGAGAAGAATCTCTAGGTACAAAGAAATTGTAAAATAGAGAATTTACAATAAGCTTTGTACATTATTAGTATATAAAATATTAAATATTTTATACATTAAATTTAAAAAAAATCTATCTTTTTTCGACAAAATTTTTGATTTGTATTTGTTAAAATCCTTTTTAGAAGGAGGAAATCCTATAAAAAGTTGTAATTTTTCGCAATGTTAACGGTGCGTGGTTAATAGTTTTTTTCAAAACATTGATATACTTTTTGTAGGGTGGTAAAACATGAAACTATCAAGAGCTATTTCAATTAAAATGAACAAATTATGTAGAGAAAAAAATATCACACCTAACAAATTAGCTAGTCTGTGTTGTTTGACACAAAGTACGGTTCAGAATTTGATTACTGGAAAATCTAATAACCCAAAACTATTAACTATTATTCGTATTTGTGAAGGACTTAATATCTCCTTGAAAGACTTTTTTGATGATGAAATCTTTACAAAGGTGGAAAGGGAAGATTAATGAAAGATAAGAATAGAATTGTTTTTTTAGATGAAGGAGATACACTGGAGGTGGCCTTACGTCAAAATAAGAATGTATGTATACAAATTAAATGTTTGAGTAATAAGTTATATGTTGAAGATATTTTGTATGAGGAATTGGAAGAAAGCAGGCAAGAGAAGGAAGAAGTTGAGAAAATGAAGAGATATTTAGAGGGCAAGAAAAGTTGATTAAGCTTGCTTTTTTATCCGGCTATGTGATATAATATCAGTGCTTTTAGAAAAAGCGATGTATTATCCGCTGGTTTGAGACTATGATGATATGTAATAGGTATATAGAAAGGAAGAAAATTGCATGGCTAATTTAGTTGATAAGATTAACCAAAAGCATATTCGTAAAGACATTCCAGAAATTCGTGTCGGAGATACTGTACGTGTTGATGTATGGGTTAAAGAAGGTAAGAAGGAACGTATTCAGGCTTTTGAAGGCTTAGTAATTGCTAAAAAAGGTGGAAGTGTTTCTGAAACTATTTCTGTACGTAAAAAATCTGGTGGTGTTGGTGTTGTTCGTATTTTCCCTGTTAATGCACCTACTATTGATAAGATCACAGTAGTGAAGAAGGGATTGGTACGTCGTGCTAAACTTAACTTCATTAAGAATATGCGTAAAGAATATAAGGTTAAAGAAAGAAACGACGCAAATAAAGGCAAATAGAAAAGGTATCCGTTTTGGATATCTTTTTTTTGGAAAATTAAGGTTTTACGTTGCTTTGATGTTTTTGAATTTTTTTGATGTATTCATCTAGGTCTATTTTAGAAACTTTATTAATGAATGCATCTATCATTTCTTTTGAAAGAATGCAATCTTCGTAAGGAACACCAGGATAATATTCAGTTGGATAAGCTTTATAATCTTCTTTCGTAATGTGGTATTTTTGGGTTAAATATAGGTTTAAATGATTATAAGCATAATATAAGTCTTTGCAAAATTCTTCGTAACTATGGTTTTGGAGATATTCTATAGTAAAACATTCTTTAAAAAACAGATAGTCTGTTACTAAATGTAAAAACCAACCTAATTTGAAATCGTCTAATGTTTTGTGTTCGCTTAAAAACGCATAGAGGTTTACTTTACCTTGTAGGTGACTCAAATTATCTTTGCCACGGTTTGGATTTGTATAATGGGCTTGGTCTTTATTTTTGGTTGCATCGGGATATAGTGTTCCTGTAATAACTTTTTCAGCATTTAAATTTTGGTGATTCTCTAAATATTTTTTTGCAATTGCTAGATGTATTGTTGCGCTTGCCATAATTTTTATCCTTTCTGATTTAATTTATTCATAGCATAGCATACTAAGAAGAAGGTTACAAGTAAGTGTTCATTGTTTAGTAGTGAAAAAAATTTGTGTTATGAAATGAAAAAAACAATCTTTTGCTGATTGTTTCTCTATTAAAAGTTCGAATGGATCGAACATATTTTTTAAGTGGTGTCCTGGGCGAGATTCGAACTCACGACCGATCGCTTAGAAGGCGATTGCTCTATCCAGCTGAGCTACCAGGACAATTTAACTAACAAAATGATTATAATATAAAACATCTTGAATTTCAAGATGTTTTTTGAGAGATGCTTCAATTCGCAAAATTTAGTTTTTAAGAAAAAATAAGGGATTTTATGAACAAATATGTACTAAAAACTTATATAAGTTAATGAAAATTTAGTATGATTGGCTTCTGGTTTAAAATAAAAATTAGTGAAATTTTCAGTTTTTTTACATTCAAAATATTTTTATCCCTTTATTTTCCTAGATTTTTTAACAATTTATGAATTTTGCGAATTGAAGTGAGAGATGATGTATTTTTATTCGGCCGGAGTAGTGTCCTCTGTAAATACGACATTTTTAATGTTTAGGGTATCTTTTAATGAAAGGGAAATTGAGTATTTTACAACTTCAGTCATTTCGGTGTTGGCAAGCCCTTCATATAGTAAAGGGGAGAAGCTTAAGTAAACGGTTTCTTCTAATATTTCGTAGTTAGATAGTTCGGTTGAGGCATTGAGATAACTCATAAGGTTTGTTCTGAGGCTAGGGTTGCTTTTTAATCTTTCAATGACGATTTCAATTTTGTTATTGTCGTTGTTTTCTAAAAGAGTTACTGGAACGTAATAAATTGTATCGTTTTCTTTAGCAATGTAATAAGTTGTAGTTTTACTAACATTTTTGATTGAATTTAGATTATACATTTTGTTAACGCCAATATCACGTGTAAGTAGGCTTGGTAAAGCGGTAGCTGTATTAGGGATTTTTTGGAGCATATTTCCTTCAACGTATAAAATAACGCCTTTTATGTCTTCTAGTTCTGTTAATGAATAAACAAGACATTCAATCATTTTTTCTTCATATCCTTTGGCTACATTTAGAAATTCTTTACTAAAGTTTACTTTTAAGACTTGATCTTGAATGTCAATGCTAAGTAGGGTGGTGTTGTTTGGAATTACTGGTTCAAAAGTGGCAGGAATATAAGCGCTTTTAGAATTATTGATGGTTAGAAAAGTAATAATTTCTTTAGCTTGTTCTATAGTAGATGTTTCTTTCATGGCTAAGGTTGTGCGCGCTACTAAATTATCTTTGTCTAATAAATATATAGGAAATGTATTTCCTGATTGATAACTTATTGTTACATTTTCGATTTTTTCTTCTACTTTTGGAAAGGTTAGCGTAATTAAAAAGACAATTAAGGCAAAAGTGGTAATAATTAATTTTCTTTTAACACATTCCCGAATCACATAAATCACCTAATAAACTGTATGATTGGACAAGAAACTTGATGACAAAAAAAGAATCTTTTAGAAAGACTCTTTTTAGATGCTAATTTCTTTTAAACGAATGAGTTCCACTACGGCACTAGCTCGTCCTTTTACTTCAAGTTTTTGCATTGCGTTTGAAATGTGGTTGCGAACGGTTTTTTCACTTATGTTTAATTTTTGAGCAATTTCTTTTGTTGAGTAATTTTGAACGAGCATTTCAAATATTTCTTTTTCGCGGTGTGTTAGTATTTTTCCACTCATGTTTTCACCCACTTCCCCATAGTTCCTTAGTAGTATTTTATGAGGCGTTTAGGGAAATGGACCTAGGCATTTTCAAATTTTACGGTAATATATTTGTTTGTTTCATAAAGAGTTTGAACACTGCGAATAATGTTGTTGGCTAATGAAGTGGAGTGGTCAGTGCTAGCTATAGTTATGCTAATGGTATCCTCTTTGATTTTAACAAAGCTTTCTAATTGGAATTCTTCTTTGATTTTAGTCTCAATTTTTTCTTCGTCAGCCTTTTTTTGGTTTAATGCTAAAAGTGAATTGTAGGCATTGTTTTTTTCTTCAGTGGTAGATGTGCTATCTAATAAAATGGATTGATAGTCATTCATTTCTTTTAAAACGCTTTCATCTTCTTCAATGCGTAAGGAGACAAGTAGACTACTTTCTTCAACGTCAACATTTACTGGTGTTGTATTTTCAGGAGCAGTGTTTTCAATTATGCTTTTTAAACTGGAATCGTTTAAAGTGACATAATAAATGGATAATACTAAAATTAAACTAAATAGGGTTACAAACCAAACACTCTGTTTATTAATCATTACATTTTCCTCCTAGTCTTTATTACATTCTATGGCAATTAAGAAAATTTATTACATGAATTAAAAGGATATATGCTATAATAAAAATAGCTAGGAAGTTGGGATATTATGTATCAGATCTCTTTACTTTTTATGAAGTTTATTTTATTTAGTATGATTGGGTATGTAGCAGAAATGATTTTTTGTGCTATTATAGATAAAAGGATAACCAACCGTGGTTTTTTTTGTGGTCCTATTATTCCAATCTACGGTGTTGGAAGTTTAGCTTTAATTTGGATTTTAAAGCCTTTTATGCATAATGTCTTTTTGGTAATTTTACTAGGTATGGTCGTAACAGGGGCTATTGAGTATATTACAAGTTATGTTTTGGAGAAAATTTTTCATAATAAATGGTGGGATTACAGTGAGGAAAAATTTAATATTAATGGCAGAATTTGTTTAAAGAATTTGATTTGCTTTGGTTTGGGCTCACCAATTATTTTGTATATATTAAATCCTTATATTACTGATTTTCTTTTGCAGGTTAAAGATGAAGTTTTGATGGGGACGGCTATTGTCTTGTTTATTATTTTTGTTTTGGATGTTGTTTATTCTTGTTTAGTTGCTTATAATTTACGTAATCGAATTATTATTGTTGAAGATTTGAAAAATGAAAAGTTAGCTAGAATACCTGGTATGTTAGAACGGATGCTTAATAAGAGAGTTAAAGGCATTCGAAGATATCCTAAAAGATTACTTAAAGCTTTTCCAACTTTATGGAAAACAAATGAAAAAGAATTTGAGATTATGAAAAAGATTGATCAGAAATCTCGAACTAATGCTAAGAAGAAAAAGAAAAAAACGAAATAGGTTGAAAAACTTATTTTTTTTTATGTGAAAAAGAAGGAAATTGGCTCTTTTTAGGGTATATATTTGTGAGGGAGGTGAATAAATGAAGACTATGCAACAAAGAGATTTACAGGATTGCGGTGTGACTTGTTTGGAATATATTATTGAATATTATCATGGTCATGTTCCTATAGAAAAGCTCAGGGAAGATACTTGTACTGATAAAGATGGAACGAGTGCATATCATCTAGTAGAAACGCTTAAAAAATATGGATTCGATTCCTTTGGAAAAAAAATAACTTGTAATGATTTAAATCAAGATTTACTTCCAGCTATCGTTCATATTGTTCTTCCTAACGGTTTAAATCATTTTGTTGTACTAGTAAAGTCAAGAAAATATGAGGTTGTTCTTATGGATCCGATGATTGGGAAAAGAACAATTTCTAAAAAAGAGTTTGAATATATTTGGGACGGGGTTATTTTGTTTGCGATTCCTCAGCAGAAAATTCCCGTTGTTCCTAAAGAAAAAAGCATTTTTTCGGTATTGTTTTATTTTGCTAAAAAAGAGAAAAAAATATTTGGTTTGATTATCTTGTGTAGTGTTTTGACAACTCTCTTAACAATTGTTAATGGAACTTATTTTAAAATAGCTTTAGAAAGCCAAGTTTCATTTGATAGAAATACTTTTTTAGCTATATCATTCGTTTTTTTTATTGTTTTTATTTTTCGATTTCTTTTTGGTTATTTTAAAAATTATTTGACTATTTTTTTAAATAAAAATATTGAAACAAATTATATTTATGCTTTTTTAAAGCATGTGTTTTCTTTTTCGGTTACAAAATTTTTTTCTTATCATGAGGGGGATATTATTACCCGTGTTCAGAATGCTTTTGAGATTAAAGGACTTTTTCAAGATATTTGTATTACTTTTTTTCTTGAACTTATTATGATTTTATTCTCTTTCTTCATTTTATTTTGGTTAAATTGGCAACTTACGTTAGTTCTTTTAATAGGAATGTTGCTTTATGTCGGGATTAGTTTAATCATAGCTAAGCCTTTTTATTTTATGATTTTAGAGATGTTGGAAGAAGATAAGAAATGGCAAGAAAAGTTATTAGAAAGTATTCGAATTTTTTTGACGATGAAACATCTTAATCAAACATCTTATGTTATGAATCGTGTTGAAAGTGCTTTTTGTGTTTATGAAGAAAGTCAGTTGAAATATCAGAAAAAGTTGATGTTGCAAAGGGCTTTGCGAGAAAATTTTTTGGAGTTTTTATTTTTTATTCTTTTGACTTATGGAGTATGGTTAGTTTGCCATGGTGAAATTACTCTTTTAAGCTTTATAACTTTTCAAAGTTTGTATGTTTATTTTGTCAGTCCATTGAAGGCAATGGCCGACATTGCTCCAAAGTTTTGTTATATGAAAGGGGTTATAAAGAAGATTAGTGAAATGGCTCATTTAAAGGTAGAGTGTTCTTTGGAAAAGGAGTGTTCGCTTAAACCTGCTTCGATTAAAATTAATAAATTAAGTTATTCTTATAATCAATGTAGTTTTGTTTTAAAAGATATTCAGTTTCAGATTAAAGCTAAAGAACATGTCTTTTTGCAAGGCCCTAGTGGGTGTGGAAAGAGTACTATTTGTAAGATTTTACATGGTGAAATAAATGATTATAAAGGAGAGGTTTTATTAGACGGGAAAAATTTGAAAGATTATAGTTTGGCAGATATTCGCAGTTCGATTCTTTATTTGAGTCAAAAAGAAAACATATTTATGGGCAGTATTCGCGAAAATATTTTGTTTGGTAGTAAAGAGGATGAACGTTTTTCGAAAGTTTGTAAGATTTGTCGACTGGAAGAGGTTGTGGCTAATAAGCCTTTGCGTTATGAGACTTGTATTCAAGATTATAATGTGTCGGGTGGTGAAAAACAACGAATTGTTTTAGCGAGGATTTTACTTAAAGAAGCAAGTTTTTATTTGCTTGATGAGTGCTTAAGTGAAGTGGATGAGGATTTGGAAGTGGCTATTATTAAAGATGTTCGTAAGTATTTGAAGGGAAAGAATATTTTATATATTAGCCATAAGAATCATCAGGATTTATTTGAAAGGAGTATAAAGTTGTGACAAATCGGAGTATTTATCATAATGTATATGCTCTTTTACAGAAAAAGCATAAGCATTTATGGTTGTTATTTTTTAGTTTGGTTTTATTTGGGCTATTTTTAAAGTTATTATTTCAGGAAACTGTACCGTTGCTTGGGACTTATCAAGGTTTATATCAGTGTGGTAAAACTTGTACTTTAGAACTCACGATGTCAGTAGATGATGTCAGGTATTTTCAAAAGGAATTAGAAGTATATGTTCATGATGAGAAAATATCAGTTCAATCTATTGATTTTGGGGAGGTAGAGGTGATTTACAATATTCCGGTTCAAACACTTAAGTTAGTGATTTCCAAGCAAGATTGGTATAACAAGCAACCAGTGGAAGTTAAAATTGTTTTAAGAAGAGAAAGTATCGGAAAAAAGATTATTGATGTTTTGAGAGGAGGTGATGATCGTGCTTAATCAGTTGGAATTGCAAGAGATTCGAGGTGGATCGGCGAATTGGCTTTGGATTGGGGGTATTTTTGGGGGACTATTTACTTTTTTGGCTGGATTTATAGATGGCTTTTTAAATAATAATACAAGTTGTTCAAAGGAGGGTTAAGGATGATTTTGAAAAGAAGTGAGTTATTAAAGATTAAAGGTGGGGCATGGTCGGCATCAATGGTTAATGCTATTGTGAATTGTTTTGAAGGATTGTTTGAGCTCGGGAAAAGTTTAGGAAAGAATTTTGCTTTATGGTTAAGTAAGTGTTAAAAAAAGATGCTTTTAGGCATCTAGTAGGTTTTTAGGTATAGATCGTAATATTCATCAAAGTGAAGTCCTGATTCATGTATTTTGGTGGCAGCTTCAACGCCAACATAACGGATATGCCATGGCTCTTCCATATAACCAGTGATTGTTGAACCGTCTTTTGGATAACGGATAATAAAACCATATTTATAAGAATTGTTTTGCATCCATTCATAATCTGCATCGGTTAGACTATCCGATAAAACGCTGCTACGAATATCGATCGCTAATCCAGTTTGGTGTTCAGAGTGTCCTGGACGTGCTGAATAGGTATCTACTTCGCTTTGAGGGTCTCTTCCTAAATAATAATTATATAAGGAATCTTGATAGTCGTAGGAACGGTATGTGCTATAAGGGATTAGATTTAAGCCATCTAAGGTTGCAGCTGCAATAAGATTTTGATAGTCATCTAGGGCAACTTGTCTAATTTGAAGAGAAGTTCCTGGAATGGTAACGAGGTCACTAGGTACATAGTCACTTGGTAGTGCATGGTATTTATTAACAAGCACGGTGATGCTTTCAGGATCAGTAATTTCTTCTACTTCAGAATAGAAGGGTTTGTCTAAATTTAGGTTTACACGAGTTACTGCGTCACTCATTTCTAAATTTTCTAAAGATTGATAAGCAAGATAGCGATCTATTTTAGAAAAATCGAAATTAGAGATCTCATAGAAAGCAGATAAGTCTTTGTAATCTTCTAATAAAATAAGATCTAGGTTACGATCACTCATATATTCATAGATTTGATTGATTTCTGTAGCTGAATAACCTTTATCTAATAATGTATTAGCTTCAGTTGTAAAGTTTTCTTTATCTACATATATGATACCTTTTTCTTCAAGAATTTCTCGCTCTGTTTTGACTGGAGCTTCTGTTTGTTTAAAAAAATTTACGGATATGAGGGCAATTAACATAATTAAGATTAGAACACCTGTAATGCTGAAGAAAATCGCCCAGCTTCTTTTTAATTTCATTTCTACCACCTTACATAATTCATTATATCACCTTTTTTGAATAAAAATACAAAGTAGACATATTTTTTTAGTGAGAGGTGTTAAATGAAGAAAGTATTATGTTTATTATTGGGTATTTTATTTTTTATTCCTGTTGCGTCTGCTGAGGAAATTAGTGATGATTTGGCTTTTAATAGCAAAAGCGCTATTTTAATGGATTTTGACAGTGGTGAAATTTTATATCGAAAAAATGAGAATGAAGCTCTAGCTCCAGCTTCGATGACTAAAATTATGAGTATGCTTTTGATTATGGAAGCAATTGATAATGGCAGTATAACTTTAGATACAGAAGTGACTATTAGTGAAAATGCCGCTAGTATGGGAGGAAGTCAAGTTTTTTTGGAAGCTGGCGAGGTTTATAAAGTCGAGGAACTATTAAAAGGTATTGCCATTGCTTCCGGTAATGATGCTGTTGTAGCTATGGCTGAAAAGATAAGTGGTAGTGTTTCTGAGTTTGTGAATAGAATGAATGAGCGAGCTAAAGAATTAGGACTTAAAAGTACGACATTTAAAAATCCTCATGGGTTAGATGAGGAAGGACATGTGTCTAGTGCTTATGATATGGCTATTTTGGCTCGAGAATTGATTTCTCATGAAAAAATCTTGGAATTTACAAGTATTTATGAGGATTATTTACAGAAAAATGATGGAACAAGTACTTGGCTTGTCAATACAAATAAGTTGGTGAGATTTTATGATGGTGTTGATGGCTTGAAAACTGGCTTTACGGCATCTGCAGGTTATTGTTTAACAGCAACAGCGAAGAAAAATAATTTGCGTCTTATCGCAGTTGTTATGGGCGCGGATACAAGTGATCATCGGAGTAGTGATATTTCTAGTTTGCTAAATTATGGTTTTAATACCTATAAAACAGAAATTTTGTATGCAAAAGATAATACTTTGGGAACAAAAAGAATTGAAAATGGTACGATGGAGACGACTGATATTGTCCTTACTGAGGACTATGTAAAATTACTTAAGCAAACACAGGCGAAGCCTAATTATTCTTATAATGTTAAGGTTGAGGGTTTAAAAGCTCCTGTAAAAAAGGGCGATATCGTTGGTAATGTAGAAGTTGTGGACGAGTCTGGAAATGTTGTCGATACTTTAGATGTTACGGTTAAAGAGGATATTTCTAAAGCAAGTGTATGGGATTTATTTGTTCGTAATTTGAAAATGGTTACAGCTGGTAAAGTATTAATCAAATAAATGTAAAATCATGGGGAAATGGTTGTATTTTCCCTCTTTTTTTATATAATTTTTAATAGGTGAGCATAGTGGAAACAAAGAAAAAAAGAAAATTGAAAAAGAGTGTTGTGTTTAAAGGAATTTCGCTTGTTGTGGCGGCAATTAGTTTGCTTATGTTTATTTTGCTTGTGCGTTTAGATATTTTTCCTTTGAAATATCTTATTATAGCTTTTGTTATTTTATTGTTGATTGATTGTGGCTTGTATTTTTTAATGTCAAGAAAGAATTATAAGTTGCGTTTGAGTGGAACTATTTTATCTATTGTTCTTGTTATTTTCTTTAGTGTGGCTATGCATTATCAAAATGCAACTTTAAGTTTTTTTGAAAGTATTCAATTTTTGAATATTCAAACTGAAAATTATTACGTGGTTACTTCTAAAATGAAGAGCTATGATTCTATTGATGATTTAGCAGATAAACGGTTGGTTTATGTTGATGATCGTAAGGGAGTCAATAAGGCAGTAGATGATATTGATAAACAGGTAAAACTTACTAAAAATACAGTTTCAGATAATAGTAATCTATTTAATGCGCTTTTTAATGAAGATTGTGAGGCTGCTTTGATTGAACAAGGGGAGTATAAGCTTTATGAGGAAATGAATAGTAATATTTCTTCAGAGCTAAAGGTAATTTCAATTATTACGGTTCATGTGGAAGGAGAAAACATTACAAAAGATGTTAAAATTACCCAAGAACCTTTTAGTGTTTATGTAACGGGAATAGATACTTATGGAGAGCTTAATACGGTTAGTCGTAGTGATGTTAATATGGTTATTACGGTTAATCCAACAACGCATCAAATTTTACTTACTTCTATTCCACGAGATTATTATGTGTCTATTGCTGGATCAACTGGCTTAAAGGATAAGTTAACACATGCTGGCTTGAAAGGCGTTGAAACTTCGGTTAAAACGATTGAAAATCTCTTAGAAATGGATATTAATTATTTTTTACGTATTAATTTTACTTCTTTAGTAGAAATTATTGATGCTATTGGCGGGGTAGATGTGGACAATCCATTTGAGTTTACAGCTGATTATGAAGAGAATAATGAGCATATATATTACGTATTTCCAAAAGGCACTAATCATTTGGGTGGAAAACAAGCGTTGGCTTATGTTCGGGAACGTTATGGGCTTAGAGAAGGAGATGTAGCACGGGCAAGACATCAACAGCAAGTTTTAAGTGCGGTAATTGAAAAGATGTCTACGTCGACGATTTTAACTAAATATTCACAAATATTAGGAAGCATTGAGGGTGATTTTACGACAAATCTTTCTCTGGCAAATATCACTGGTTTTATTGAATGGCAATTAGATGGCATGCCTTCGTGGACGGTTGAAAGTATGGTATTAACTGGTTCAGATGCTTCACGAAAAACTGCTTCGATGCCTGATCTTTATTCTTCGGTGATGATTCCAGATGAAGAAGTAGTACAGGAAGCTATTCAAAAGATAAATGATATTACGGGACAAGTTTAAAAAGTGAGCAATCACTTTTTTTGTTTTGTTTTGTCGAATATGTTTAAAAAATTCAAAAAATTCTCTATATTAAAATAGGCGAGGGTGAGAGAATGCTAATTTTAAATTTAGATGTTCAAGGAGAAAATTTATATGCTAGGTTAGTTGGAAAATTAACAAAGAAAGAAACCTATAAGTTTCATCATTATATTATTCCTTATATTCAAAAAGAAAAGATTAAAAATTTTATTTGTGATTGTAAAGAACTTTCTAAGATTGATAGTGAGGGAAAATATGCTTTGTTAAAGACAAAAATTACAATGAAAAAACAGAAAGGAAATTTTCTTCTTTGTGATGTTAAAGATGACATAAAGAAAAGTTTGATTGGATATCGTATGCGCATACACTAGAAAGTGGATGATGATTTGAATTGTGAGGATTTGATTAGGGAAAATATGCCTTTAATCAAACATGTAGCTGCGAAGTTTTACCAGGTTCCTTTTGAAGATTTAATTCAAGCTGGAAGCATGGGGGTGCTAAAAGCTTTGAAAAAATTTCGCCAAGATGGAACTTGTAAATTTTCTACTTATGCTTATGATTATATCTTTGGAGAGATGTATGATTTAGTTATGAAGGAAAGAAAAATTAAGGTAAATAAGGATATTTTAAGATTAGCAAAGCAAATTGAAATCGCCAAGAATACTTTGTCTTTGAAAATGGGGCGTTCTCCGAATTATGAGGAAATTGCCACGTTTTTAGGACTTAGTACGATGCAAATCGCAGAGATTGCCTCTTTGACTGCAGAGATGATCAGTCTTGATAATAACACCGAGGAAGCAAGAGAGCTATACGAGACCATTCCGTTGAAAGAAAAGATATCTTTGGAAGATAAAGTTGCTTTACAAAGTAGCTTGGAAGCACTTTCTGCCGATGAACAGAAAATATTAGAGTATCGTTATTTTGAAGATTTAACCCAAAAGGAAACGGCCGAGAAAATGGGAATGACTCAGGTGATGATCTCAAGAAAAGAAAAGAAAGGCTTAGAACAGTTAAGAAGTTTTTATGAGGTTGTTTAGGAAAGATCCTTGATAAGGCTTTCTTTTTTTGTTACAATTAACTTACGTTCCCTTAGTAAAATGGAAATTACAAAATCCTCCTAAGATTTAGTTGTAGGTTCGATTCCTACAGGGAACGCCATTTTGATATTCATCCCTTTATCTAAGGGATTTTTTTCTTGTATAAAAGGAAAGCAATACAATAACCCACAATTTAGCATTGACAAACATATGTTTGTATTATATAATTTGATTCATCAGGAGGGAGTT
>ERZ1643251.3771-NODE-3771-length-13693-cov-7.210441_pt1 | contig 13693 bp, 12 predicted proteins | sample MGYA00579261_ERZ1643251 | MGnify/ENA primary metagenome ERZ1643251 (study PRJEB29033, sample SAMEA4952267) | chicken gut metagenome | biome: Broiler Chicken; feature: Gastrointestinal Tract; material: Caecum | place: Ireland | collected 2018 | study: Broiler... | reverse complement strand
TTCAATTCCCTCCAAAGCGTTTCAAACCAGCCGGAAAACTGCGGCGACTCCCTTCTTTTCAGCGGCACGGTGCTGCCGAACCCGAGCTTGTGCGAAGAGGTCACCCGCGCCGGCCGCGCGCTCAGAACGAGGATGCGGTCGGCAACGGAAATCGCCTCGCTGATGTCGTGCGTGACGAGGATGGCCGTCTTTTTTTCGCTGCGGATGATGTTGTACACGTCGTCGCACACCGTAAGGCGGGTTTGGTAGTCGAGCGCGGAGAACGGCTCGTCGAGCAGCAGGATTTCGGGTTTGGCGGCGAGGGTGCGTATCAGCGCGGCGCGCTGGCGCATCCCGCCCGAAAGCTGGTCGGGCAGGTGCTTCAAAAACCCGCCCAGCCCGTATTTTTCCGCGAGCGCAAGCGCCTGTTTGCGCCGTTCGGGCGTGTTCATCCTCTTGATTTCCAGCGGCAGAACGATGTTGCTCTCCACGCTTCGCCAGGGGAACAGTTCGTCCTTTTGCAGCATGTAGCCGAGGTATTCCGCGCCGCGCGCGGGCGGCTTGCCGTACACGAGCACCTCGCCCGAGGAGGGTTTCAGCAGCCCCGCCGCGAGCGAAAGAACGGTCGTCTTGCCGCACCCCGACGGGCCGATGACGGCGACGAACTCTCCCTCGCGCACCGATAAACTCATGTGTTCGGCGGCGAGCGTTTCGCCCGTCTTTGTGTGATAGGTCAGGCTCACGTCCTTGAATTCCAGGAGCGGCCCCGTTTGATGTTCGTTCATTTGCGTTTCCTCTAAATAAGAAGCGCGGCGGGCAGAAATTCCATTCCGCCCGCCGCGGCAATAGTGTGGTTTGGTACAGTTTTTCAGCGGACGTATATCAAAAATCTTGTCATGCGTTCAATTCTTTGTAGATGGCGGAGGAGTAGGAGGTGTCCACCAGGTCGGCAAAATCCACCCTCCGCTCCAGCTCGCCCGAGTTGTCGATGATGTCCTGCAGACGGTTGAACGCGTCCTCGGTCATCGTCATGTCCGTCTGCCACGCGTCGATGGACTTGTAGCTCTGGAGCGACGTTTCGAGGGAGGAAAGCTGTGTGCCGTCGAAGTAGGGTTCCAAAAGCTTCGCCGCTTCCGCATTGTCGGCGGAGTTCACATAGGCGATGCCGCGCATCACCGCGCGCAGGAATCCGTTGATGATGTCCTCGTTGTCCTCGATATAGTTCTCGCGTGCGATGTAGCAGGTGTAGGGCACCTCGCCCGACGCTTCGCCGACGGAGGCGACAACGTACCCCTTGCCCGCCTTCTCGTATTCGGAGGCGACGGGTTCGAACATGGTGCAGTAGTCCGCCGTGCCCGACTCGAAGGCGGCGGTCATGTAGTTGAAGTTGATGTCCTTGTTCAGGGTCACGTTCTGCCCGTCGTACAGCCCCGCGTTGTTGAGCACATATTCGAAGGTCATTGCGGGAACGCCGCCCGGTCTGCCGGCGAGGATCTCCTTGCCCTCGAGGCTCGTTTTCCAGTCGAAGGTGTCCGCCTCGTCCACGCGGGAAACGAGGAAGGAGCCGTCGCGCTTGGTCAGCTGCCCGAACACGGTCGGCACGTTGTTGGAGCCGCCGACGAGCACATACAGCGCCGCCTCGGGGCCGCAGAAGCCGATGTCGCAGCTGTCGGAAAGCACGGCCGCCATCACGGCGTCGGCGCCGCCGCCGTTGGTGAGTTCGATTTCGATGCCTTCTTCCTCGAAATACCCGAGGGCGTCGGCGATGTACATGGGCGCATAGAACACGGAGTGCGTCACCTCGTTCACGCGTACCCGGGTCAGCCCGTCTCCGCCGGTATCGTTGCACGCGGAGAGCGGCAGAACGGCGAAGAGGGCGCATAAAATTGCGGTCAGAATCTTTTTCATTTGGAATTCTCCGTAAAAAATTTTTCAATACTACATGGTATGCGGCGGGCGGAGAATTTGACAGGGGTATTTGCAAGCCGGCGCAAACATACGGGCAGAATGTTCTGCGGCGGCAGGTGTTTGCGCGAATATTTCTGCGGCGGCGCGGCAGGGGGCGCGCGGGCGCCTCCCGCAAATTATTTCCGCTTCCGCCTCGCCCGTCTTTTCGGTTGACAAGGCGAAGGGTTTTTATTATAATAAATAGCGGAATATTTGCGGCAGGTTTACGGCTACTTATACGGCGGTAAACTTGTTTTTTTCACGAGGAAAGAGAGACATGGAAATGCAGAAGAACTACAACCCCAAAGACTTTGAGGACAGGCTGTACGCCGAATGGATGGACAAGAACTACTTCCGCGCGGAAGCCGACCCCTCCAAAATTCCGTTTACCATCGTCATTCCGCCCCCGAACATCACGGGTCAGCTGCACCTAGGTCACGCGCTCGACAACACCATCATCGACGCGCTCATCCGCTTCAAGCGCATGCAGGGGTATTCCGCCCTGTACCTGCCCGGCTGCGACCACGCTTCCATCGCCACCGAGGTCAAGATCGTCGAACAGATGAAAAAAGAGGGCCTCACCAAAAACGATGTGGGGCGCGAAGGATTCTTACAGCGCGCCTGGGCGTGGAAGGAAAAGTACGGCGGCCGCATCGTCGAACAGATGAAAAAGATGGGCGTCTCCTGCGACTGGTCGCGCCTGTCCTTTACCATGGACGAAAAGTGCTCCCGCGCCGTGCGCGAGGTGTTCGTCAACCTCTATAACAAGGGGCTCATCTACCGCGGCGACCGCATCATCAACTGGTGCCCCGGCTGCAAAACGGCGCTCTCCGACGCGGAAGTGGAGTACAGCGAGGACGCGTCCTTCTTCTGGCATCTCAAATACCCCGTCAAGGACAGCGACGAGTCCATCATCGTCGCCACGACCCGCCCTGAAACCATGCTGGGCGATACCGCCGTCGCCGTCAACCCCAAGGACAAGCGGTATAAAAACATGGTGGGCAAGACCCTCGTTCTGCCCCTCGTCGGCAGGGAAATCCCCATCGTCGCCGACGACTATGTGGATATGGAATTCGGCTCGGGCGCCGTCAAAATCACGCCCGCGCACGACCCGAACGACTTCGAGGTCGGACTGCGCCACGATCTGCCCGTCATCCGCGTCATGAACGACGACGGCTCGATGAACGAAAACGCGGGCAAATACGAGGGATTGGATCGCTTCGAGGCGCGCGAAAAGATCGTCGAGGACTTGAAGGCGTGCGGCGCGCTCGTCAAAATCGAGCCGCACAGCCACAACGTGGGGCATTGCTACCGCTGCAAGAGCACGGTCGAGCCGATCGTTTCCAAGCAGTGGTTCGTCAAGATGGAGCCGCTCGCCGGCCCCGCCATCGACGCGGTCGCCCGCAATAAAATCAAATTCACCCCCGAAAGATTTTCGAAGATTTATTATAATTGGATGGAGGGCATCAAGGATTGGTGCATCTCCCGCCAGCTTTGGTGGGGGCACCGCATCCCCGTGTGGTACTGCCAGGACTGCGGCGAGGTCATCTGCTCCAAAACCGACCCCGCCGAATGCCCGCACTGCCATAGCGCAAATCTTAAGCAGGACGAGGACGTGCTCGACACCTGGTTCTCCTCGGCTCTGTGGCCCTTCTCGACCCTCGGCTATCCCGACAAGACGGAAGATTTCAACTATTTCTACCCGACCGACGTTCTGTCCTGCGGGTACGACATCATTTTCTTCTGGGTCGCCCGCATGATCTTTTCGGGCATCGAGCACACCAAAAAGGTGCCCTTCCGCGACGTGCTGCTGCACGGAATCGTGCGCGACGAGCAGGGCAGAAAGATGTCCAAGTCCCTCGGCAACGGCATCGACCCGCTGGAAGTCATCGACGAATACGGTGCCGATTCCCTGCGCTTCGCGCTCATCACGGGCGTCGCGCCCGGCAACGACAGCCGTTACAGCAAGGGCAAGGTCGAGGCGGCGCGCAACTTCATGAACAAGATCTGGAACGCCTCCCGCTTCGTGTTGATGAACGCGGAAGGGGTGGAGATCCCGCCCGTCACGGAGGTCAAATTCTCCCCCGCGGATAAGTGGATCATCTCCAAACTCGAAAGCTGCATCCGCGAAGTTACCCTCAACATGGGCAAATTCGAGCTGGGCATTGCTGCGGGCGCGCTGTACGACTTTTTGTGGAGCGACTTCTGCGATTGGTACATCGAGCTTTGCAAGAGTTCGCTCTACGGCGACGACGCGACCAAAAAGGCGGCAACGCTGTCGGTATTGTGCTTCGTTTTAAAGACGTCGCTCAAGCTCCTGCACCCGTTCGTTCCCTTCATCACCGAGGAAATTTATCAGAATATCCCCGGCGCGGAGGGGAGCATCATGGTCTCCGAATTCCCGCGCTACAATTCCAAGTACGCCTATAAGAAGGAAGCCAAGGCGTTCGAAACGGTCATGGACGTCATCAAGGCGGTGCGCAATATCAAAACGCAGGTCAACTGCCCGCCCGCCAAAAAGGTCAAGCTCTTCCTTGCAACGCCCAACAAGCGGCTCATCTCCGCCAACGCGAACTCCATTTTAAAGCTCGCGGGCGCGAGCGAGATCGCCTTCGTCGAAAGCGGCGCGGAGGTAGGGGAAAAGACCCTTTCGCAGGTCACGGAGGGCTGCACGGTGTTCGTGCCGCTCGGGGAACTGGTCGACATTGAAAAGGAGCGCGAGCGCCTCTCCAAGGAGCTGGAACGCGTCATCGGCGAAATCCGCCGCGCAGACGGCAAGCTGCAGAACCGCGGCTTTATCGACAAGGCGCCCAAAAACCTCGTCGAGGCGGAGCGCGCGAAGCTGGATAAATTCATCGAAATGAAGGAAAAGATCGAGCGCCAGATTGCGGAGCTCGACGCATAATTTCACATATTCGCAAGTGTACAGGAAAGTCCGCGCAAGCGGACTTTTTTGTCGCTGAAAAGTTATTTTTTTTGATTGACGAAACGTTCACCTTGTGATAAAATATTAAAAAAATCAATCAGGGGGAGAAATGAAAAAGCAACTGGAACAGTTTGCGGCGGAGCATACGCTTTCGCGCAACGGCAACGACATGTACGGCAGCTATAACGGCTACCAGGTGAGCATACGGTGGGGAGGTTGGTCGTCGGCGTCGTTTTACGTCGGGTTCCACGTCAACCTGGGCAACAAGATGAACGAGGTCGTCAACTGGCTGAACGTTGCACAGAAAAAGCAGCTGCGCATCGCGAACGTTACCATCGACGGCAGCGGGCTTTATTGCATTTTCACCAATATGACGCTCGGCAGTTCTCTGAAAAAGGCGCACGAAGTGCTGTACGCCGTCACCGAATATCTGAAAATGCAGGGGATTCCCGGAGACGTATGCCCTTATTGCGGGCAGCCGCTGGAAGAAAAGAAGCTCGTGGAGGACAATTATTGCCTCTTCTATGCGCATGAAGCGTGTTTCAATTCCAAACTTTCGCAGGTGGAAGGGGTTGAATCGGCGGAGGCGAGTATGCCGAATAATTACCTGCGCGGCTTTCTCGGCGCATTGATCGGCGGCATCGTGGGTATGCTCATCTTCTGGGGGCTTTTCCAGCTCGGATTCCTCGCGTCCATATCGTCGCTGATCGGGGCGGTGGTCGGCTCGCTGCTGTATACAAAATTCGGCGGCAAGAACAATAAAATGAAGATCGTTATTATTGCGTCTGTCGTTTTTGTCCTGACGGCTGCGGCGTTCTTCCTCTGCTACCTGCAGGTAGTGAGCGACGCGATGGCGCAGGCAGGAGTGTACGGCAGCGCACTGGAAATGCTCGGGTATCTGCTGGAAACGGACGCGGATGTGCGCGGGGCATTTTGGAGCGATTTTACCATGTCGATCATCTTCACCGTCGTCGGAATCGTTGTCGTGGCGATGTCGATGGTGCGCCAGCAGAAAAAGGTTTCCTCGGGCATGAAAAAGCATTCTTAACGGAACATACCGGGCGTCGGACGGAATACGTCCGGCGCTTTTTTTGCCCGCTGTTCCCGCGCCATTCCGCGCGGGAACAGAGCGAACGGAGCAGAACGCCCGCCCGCATTTGCGGCGCGGCGGCAGGTGCCGCCCGGAAAGGTGCGGCGTTCCGGCGGAAGGGGTAAACGGGCATAAAAAAGCGGCGCGGAAATTTCCGCGCCGCACCGTTTTTTACAAAACGTATTCGATTATTTGAACAATTTTGCGATGGTTCCTTTGAAGAAGCACGCGACCGCGCCGATGATGGAGAAGATTGCGCCGAGGATAGCGCCGATGCCCATGCCTTTCGTGCTGTCGATCGCTTTATACAGTTCGTCAAGGACAGCGTTCACAGCTTCGTTGATGATATTGCCTTCTTCCAACGAAACCCTGCCGATGCCGCTCAAGCCGACGATGCTGAACAGCAGCACCGCGCCGACCACGAAGCAAGCCGTGGTAACGATCTTCGTGATAAGACCGTTTTTGAAGAGGAGCGCGAGGATGCCGCCGACCAAGGGCAGCAGGAAGGCAAGGAATACGAGGAAGTTAAAATTCAAAACAGTAATTTCCTGCCCGAGAAAGCTCTCCTTATACCCGAAAGCGATCTGCGCGCCCGTCCAGCCGTCGGAAGAACTGTCTCCGGCATTGAAAGTAATGGCGGGCAGGAACATCATGCAGAACGCGACGATGCCCAGTACCAACGCGATTGCCCCCGGAATAAAGTATTTCAGATTCTTTTTTGCCATAAAAGCCTCCTGAATTTCCGTTCCAAAGGAACGGTTAACGTTACTCTAATTTTAACACACAATAATCAAAAAATCAATACTTGTTCCGCTTTTTTTATAAGTTCGACTGTTTGCCCGAATCCGTTGATTATTTCGGAAAGACGGTGTATAATGGCAGAAAGGAGTGCAAACGTATGGAAAAACCGATCGGAAAGGAAGAGTTGCTGCGCATGGCGGACGGGTTCGGCTGCGCCCTGTGCGATCACCCGTTTGAAAGCGACCCGGACATAGCGGTGCTGCGCCGCAAGGACAACCGCAAGTGGTTCGGCATCTGTTTTTGCGTTCCGCTCCGCACGTTCGGCGGGGGAGACGGGAGCGAATTGGCTCTGAACGTAAAGTGCGACCCGGCGCTGTCGCATATGCTGTGCGAAACGTATGCGGGCGTAGCGCCGGGATACCACATGAACAAGCGGTACTGGATCAGCGTCCGGCTGGACGGAAGCGTGCCGCGGGCGGAGGTTGCGCAGCTTCTGCGCCTTTCCTGCGACATTGTTGCCCCGAAGCCGCGCGCGTATGTGAAAAACAAGTGACGAATTTGCGGAATATTTTCAATTTCGTTTGCTTTTCGCCGGCTGTTATAGTACAATAATAAGGACAGTGTTCCCGCGTCAGTCGGCGGCGGGAAAAATGCGGCAATGTTCCGCGGCATGCCGGCGGATACAAATATATTTATAAGGGGTTTTTACCAATGAACCTGATTTACGGAGTAAAAGACAGACCCAAAGCCGGGCAGCTGATCCTGTTCGCGCTGCAGCAGCTGCTCGCAATCCTCGCCGCGACGATCGCGGTGCCGATGCAGGTCAACGCCACAACGGGCAGCGATATGTCCATTTCGGCGGCGCTGTTCGGCGCGGGCGCCGGAACGCTCATCTATCTTCTCTTTACAAAATTCCGCAGCCCTGTATTCCTCGGCAGTTCGTTCGCGTTTATCGGTTCGATGTGCGCGGCATTCGCGGGCGGGGTCTCCATGGCGATGGGGTACCTCGGCTTGCTGATCGGCGCCGTGTTTGCGGGGCTCGTGTATGTCATCATTGCGGTCGTCGTCAAACTTGTGGGCGTCAAGTGGATCGATAAAGTCATGCCCGCGGCGGTCATCGGGCCGACGGTCGCGCTCATCGGTCTTTCTCTGGCGGGCAGCGCTATCCAGAATTCCCTCGGCGGCATTGCCATAGGCGATGCGGGCAGTTACGTTATGGATCTCAAATCCATTCTCTGCCTGATCTGCGCCCTGTTTACTCTCGCGGTCACCATCATCTGCTCCGTCTACGGCAAAAAGATGATGAAGATGATCCCGTTCATCATCGGCATCCTCTCCGGTTATGCGCTGGCGGCGATCTTTACGGCGTTCAGCTACATCCCCGGCGCAGAGGCAATGCGCATCATCGATTTCACGATTTTCCAGACGATGGACTGGGTACCCGCGTTTACCTTTGTGGAGATTTTCACGGAAGGAGCATTGACGGCGGAAGGCGGCGTCGGCGCGTATATCGGCACCATTGCCGTGGCGTATATCCCCGTGGCGTTCGTCGTCTTTGCGGAACATATCGCCGATCATAAGAATATTTCTTCCATCATTGAAAAAGACCTTCTCACCGACCCCGGTCTCTCGAGGACGCTCCTCGGCGACGGCGTCGGCTCGATGGTGGGCGCCTTTTTCGGCGGCTGCCCCAACACGACCTACGGCGAATCGATCGGATGCGTGGCGATTTCGGGCAATGCTTCCGTCGTTACCATTCTCCTGACGGCGGCGCTCGCAATGGTTTCCGCGTTCATCGCGCCCTTCGTCACCTTCCTGTCCAGCATCCCCGGCTGCGTCATGGGCGGCGTGTGCATCGCTTTGTATGGTTTTATCGCCGTCAGCGGTCTGAAAATGGTGCAGAAGGTCGACCTCAACGACAATGCCAACCTGTTCACCGTTTCCTCGATCCTGGTCGCGGGCGTGGGCAGCCTGGCTCTTACCTTCGGGCAGATCACGATTACCAATATCGCCTGCGCGCTCATCCTCGGCATCCTTGTCAACGTACTTGTCAACATCCGCTCGAAAAAGAAGGAAGCGGAGCAGGGCGAACCCCCCGAAGAGATCCGCGAAGGCGCATCTGCCGACGTGTGGAAGGGGATGGAAAAACTGCAGGAACTCTGCGAGGCGGGCATTCTTACGGAAGAAGAGCTGGCAACGTTCAGGCGCCGCGCGGAAGAGAACGCGCAGGGCGGCGGGGAATCTTCCGGCACCGTTCCGCCCGAGAATAAAGAATAAAAGATCTGCCGCACCTGTCGGAAGGCGCGGCGCAAATACAGGCAAAGCCCCACCCCCGCAGCGCGGGGGTGGGGCTTTGCTTTGCAGCATCTCTTTTCAGCTGTGCAAAAGTCCGTCGGCGAGATCGAGTATCTCCTTCGCGTACTTGTGCCTGCGCGACTTCAGAATGGCGCGGTAGATAAAATAGTTAGCCGTTACCATCGCAATGCCGACGACGCCGACGGCGATGCCGAGCGGCATCATGCCGGCGATCACTTCCATCGCGAAGCACATGCCCACGCCCAGCACCAACGCGCCGAGAATCCCGAACGCATAGGCGAAAATTTCGGCGGGGCGGCGCACGGCCGAATCCAGTTTGCGCAGCTTTTCCAGCTTTGTTTCGCTTTCGCTTTTGTCCGCATAGGCGCGGCGGATTTCCTCCGCGTACTTTCTTTCTGTTTCCTGCATGCTTTTATCCTCCTTCCGGAAAATCTTTATACATGCAGTATACCGTCCCGCTGTTTCCGAAATGCGAATTTTTTGTAAAGGAAATGTAAAAAAGCGCGCGGCGGATTCCGTTCAGGAACTTTCTCCGCGGTTTTGCGCCGTATCGGCAGGGGTGCCGGTTTTGCCGAGCAGTTCTTCGGAGAGACGCAGGATTTCGGGGCCGTACTTCCGGCGGAGCCGGCACAGCACGCGGTTGTATACGGGGATTGCGGCAAGCATGGGCAGAATCCCGCAGGCGGAGAGGATAATCCCGCCGACCCAGTTGCCGCCGACGAGCGTCATGCTCATGCCCCCGCCGAACAGCAGACAGCCTGCGATGCCGAGTGCGCACGTCGTACCCGTCGCCGCGTGCCGCACCCGCGCGTTCAGCCGCCGCAGCCGCGAAAATTTTTCGGCGCGTTCGTCCGTGCGGTATGCCGCGCGGATGCGCTCGATCTCCTCCCGCTCCCGCTCGTCCGGTGCGGAATAAGAGTATCGGAACCGATTCCCGTTCATACGATTTCCCTCCTTTTTTTCAGTTGCACAGATCGTGCGATCATCCAGATCCCCAACCCGAGCGTCAGCGCGCACACGCAAAAACCCACGGCGGCGTTCAGGGGCAGCATCCGCTCCGCATCTCCGTCCGAAAATACGCTCACGAGCGTCGTTTGCAGGGCGAACAGGGAGACCGCCGCATCCGTCAGCCCGATGCTGCGCACCGCCTGTAATGCGGGGTCGTCGAGCTTGCGCACTTTCAGTTGGTTGACGATGGCGAGAGTGATTTTATAGAACGCGTACGCCGCCGAGGCGATCGCCGCGATCTCCGAATGCGGAATCGGATCCTGCCGGCAGACCATCAGCGTCACCGCCGCACCGAGCGCGACGTCGAGGGGCAAAAGGGCAATCCCGCAGCCGCGGTATATTTTCAGTTTTGCGCCGTACAGCGCATTCCCGTCGTCCGCAAATTTCTTTTTGGCACTCCGCCCCGCCGCGAGAACGCCCAGCCGCATCCCGCTCAGAAGCAGGTAGTAGAGCGCGAACACCGCAAACCAGACCGACCGCCCCGCAATCGCCATGGCTCCGTTGAACAGAGCATAAGCTACGTTCACGGCAAAACCGAGCGCCGTAAACGCGGCGGTGCGGAAGCCGTAACTCGAAATAAGGTTTTCGGTGAAAGCATGCCTGTGCGCCTGTGCGAGGACGCCCGCCTTCATTTTCGGGGCAAGGCGCACGGCGAGGTAAACGGAATACCCCAGCGCAACGGCGGCGAGCGCGTACAGGCAGAAGGGGAGAACGCCCGTCAGTTCCAGTGCCATGCAGGCGATTGCCCCTCCGACCGCGGCGAACATGAGCGCCCATACGGCGGCGGCGAAAAAGAGGGGCGGCTCCTTTAAAAAACCGAAAAAACTGCGGCGGTTCATGGTTCGCTCCGCAGCCGCACGGTGAAAGTGCTGCCTTTGCCCAATTCGCTCTCCACCGAAATTTCCGCGCCGAGCAGACCGATCACGCGCTTCACGAGCGCAAGCCCCAGTCCGTTCCCTTCCTGCGCATGCGATGTGTCGCCCTGGTAGAATTTGTCGAATATCCGCCTTCCCGTCTCTTCGGAGATCCCGCAGCCCGTGTCGGATATGCGCACGAGAAAATCTCCGCCCTCCCGGAGGAGGGAAAGGAAAATTTTTCCGCCCGGCTCGGTAAATTTGACGGCGTTGGAGAGCAGGTTGTTCCAAACGATCTCCAGGCAGTCGGCGTCCGAATAGATTTCCGCGCGGCAGAGGTCGCAGTCAAAATGCAGGTTTTTTTCTTCGATCTTGTCCTCAAAGGCGAGAGCGCACTGCTCCAGCTGTTCGTCCAGGCGGATGCGCTCGCGCGCGGGGTTCAGCCCGCTGTTTTCCAGTTTGTTCAGCTTTAAAATATTCGACACGAGCGCCGTCAGTTTTTTTGTTTCTCCGATCAGTACGTCCGCATACTGCCGCCGCTCTTCTTCGCCCGAAGCGGAGCGCAGCGCCGCCGCGTAGTTCTGGATTACGGCGAGCGGCGTTTTGAATTCGTGCGAAACGTTTGCAATAAAGTCGGAGCGCAGAACCTCCGTTTTGGCGAGTTCCGCCGCCATGCTGTTCAGGTTTTCCATAATCCGCCCGTAATCGTTGTGCTTGTCGCCGGGGCGGGGCAGGGTAAGCCGCACGGAAAAGTCGCCCCGCGCGATGCGTTCGGTCGCATCGAGGATCTGCCCGACAGGCCCTTCGGTCGTGATTTTGCGCCGGAGTGCGTCGATCGCCGCGCCCGCAATGGAAAGGAATATGACGACGGTAAGCATAACTGCCGCTATCGCGCCGCGGTTCCCGGCAAACCGCCGTTCCGCCGCGCCGTATACGAGCAATGCTGCCGTGATGATTGCGGCGACAGTCAGGAATATGATGACGGTGCCGAGCGGCGAAAGCAACCTTCCGCGCCCGCCGTTTCTGCCTTTTTTCCCGTTCATCGCAGCACCGCCTTATATCCCAAGCCGTGTACGGTCAGGATTTCGAACCCGTCGCAAGCAGCCGTCTTTTCGCGCAGCTTCGACATATAAACGTCGACCGTCCGCGAGGTCGCGGAGGAGTCGTAGTCCCAAAACTCATCCATGAGCTGCGCGCGCGTGAACGTGCGCTTCGGAAAGGAGAGCAGCTTGAACAGCAGGTCGAACTCCCTCACGGTGAGCGGAAGCTCCTCGCCGTTCAGGTAGGCGGTATGTTCGTCCTTGTTCATACGCAGATTCCCCGCCGTCAGTTCGCGGCTCCGCTCGATGTTCGCGCGGCGCAACAGCGCCTCCACGCGCAGCAGCAGGATGTCTGCGTCGAAGGGTTTGGTAACGTAGTCGTCCGCGCCCGAGCGAAACCCCCGTTGCTGCGAAATTTTGTCGTCGAGCGCGGTCATGAACAGGATAGGGATATGCCTGTCCTGCCGCCGCACCTCCTGCGCAAGTTCGTATCCGTCCGCCTTCGGCATCATCACGTCGGTTATCACCATGTCGACCGGCTGGTTTTCATAGGCGCTGATCGCCTGCGCGCCGTCGAAGCAGGGGAGCGGTTCATACCCCTTCTCCGCCAGCATCGAGCAGATAAGTTTGTTCATTGCGGTATCGTCTTCCGCCACGAGAATGCGGATCATCGAATTCCCTCCAGTTTTTTTCTGCACGGCAACAGTATACCGCGCTCCTGTTTTCATAATACTAAAAAAATGTTAAAGAATTGTAAAAGGCGCGTTTCCGCCGACCCGACTGGGGCGGGGCTTTCTTAATAGTATAACCTCCGCCGCCCGTTTTTGCAACCCGTTTTCCGAAATTCCGAAAAACCCGCCGCTTCTTGACTGCCGCGCGCCCGTGTGGTACAATGGAAGCGACGAGGTGATGGGAATGGGAGAGGAAATGTGCGCGGAATTTCCGCGGAAAAGGGCGAATGTCTGCGGCATCGTGGGGTTTTGTCTCGCCGTCGGCGGGGCGGCTGTCTTTATCGTTTTGCTGGCGCTGGCGATTATGGCGACGCAGAGGGGGCAGTGGCCGTATCTCGTCATCGTACTCTTTTTCGTTCTGCCGATTTGTTCGACGGTATCCTTTGCGGGCGCGATCGCCGCGGGCGTCGGGCTCGGGCGGCGTGAGGAACGGCGGCTCAACGGGCTCGCCGTGGCGGGGTTTATCGTTGGCGTCCTGTTCGGTCTGCCCGCCCTATTGTTTTGGGTTCTGATGATTTTTGGACTGATCTGATTCTTTAATAAAAACAGTTGACAGCACCCGCCCCCGTATAGTATAATTATACTATCATATCGAAGGGGAATCAAAATGGCTGGCGACGGCGGCGACAGTAGCGCCGATAACCCATATTGTTTTTCATATTTTGAATGCGAGGCATAACCGTATAGGCTATGTCTTTTTGCGTTATATTAAATTTGCAGGGAGGATCACACAAAACAGTCTATGGAAACGCAACCACATAAGCCATGGCACTCATTGAGCTGCAAGGAAACGGAAGAGTTTCTGCATACGAGCGAGGAGGGCCTGAGCGACGCCGAGGCTGCCAAACGATTGGAACAGTACGGCAAAAACAACCTGCGGCAGAAAAAGCCCAAGAGCATCGCAAAGATGATCTGGGAGCAGATCACCGACGTGATGGTGCTCATTCTCATCGCCGCCGCGATCTTTTCGTTCGTTATGTCCTTTTTTGAGGACGGGGAAGGGCTTGCCGAATGTATCGTCATTCTCGTCGTCATCGTGCTGAACGCGACGATCGGCGTCG
>ERZ1643251.3769-NODE-3769-length-13705-cov-28.655897_pt1 | contig 13705 bp, 10 predicted proteins | sample MGYA00579261_ERZ1643251 | MGnify/ENA primary metagenome ERZ1643251 (study PRJEB29033, sample SAMEA4952267) | chicken gut metagenome | biome: Broiler Chicken; feature: Gastrointestinal Tract; material: Caecum | place: Ireland | collected 2018 | study: Broiler... | reverse complement strand
TAGCGATTCTTTCGACCTCACCTACTTCATCGACAATCTCGAATTTATCGGCATCAGCTGACGGCACCCGCGCGGGAGATGCTCCTGCTCCCGCGCTCCGCACCGCCCTCCCCTTCACCTCTTGGGGAGGGCGGCTTTTTTGCCGTCGCGCCCAAATGCCGCCCTTCCGCCGCGCACATAACTCCTTCAGTCTCGCTACGCTCGACAGCTCCCTCTCGGAGGGAGCCAAGAATAGACAGCGCGGATCTCCTTGCCTCCCTCTTAGAGGGAGGTGCCCCGCAGGGGCGGAAGGAGTCATTGCGGGTGCGCGGCGGCCCCTTTTGAGCACAAAAAAAGCTCCGCTGTTTGCGGAGCTAAACTTTCTTAGTAGATGCTGACCTGCTTTCTGTCTTTGCCGAGACGCTCGTACTTGACAACGCCGTCTTTGAGGGCGAAGAGGGTATCGTCGCCGCCGATGCCGACATTGTTGCCGGGGTGGATCTTCGTCCCGCGCTGGCGCACAAGGATGCTGCCCGCGAGCACGGCCTGACCGTCCTGACGCTTGACGCCGAGGCGCTTCGCGTTGCTGTCGCGGCCGTTGTGGGAGGAACCGGTACCCTTTTTATGAGCGAATAAACTGATAAAGATCATGATTATTTCTCCTTTTCATTGATATTCGGGCGTTCCCCGCGCTTGGGGTGCCCCGTGCAGTCAAAGGGAGATCGCTTCGATCTTGACTGCGGTGAAGGGCTGACGGTGGCCCTGCTTCTTGCGCTCGTTCTTCTTGGACTTATACTTGAAGACAATGATCTTGCGGTACTTATCCTGCGCTTCGACCTTTGCGGTGACCTTGGCGTTTTTGACGTCGCTGCCGACCTTGACGCCGTTTTCATCCGCCACCATGAGCACGTTGAAGGAAACTTCCTCGCCGACCTCTGCCTTGAGCTTTTCCACTCTGACGACGTCGCCTTCGGAGACCTTATACTGCTTGTTGCCGTTTTCGATGATCGCGTACACTGTTGTTTACCTCCTCTTTCCAGTCTCGCAAGATGCAAGGCGGCCGATCCCTCGGCACTTTACTGCCCGACCTTAGCGGCTCAGAGAGTACTTTATCATACCCGCCCGCGTTTGTCAAGCGGTTTTTCCGTCTTTCGGATATTTTTTGGCGCGTTTGCGCATACTTCCCGTATGGAAAAGAAGAGCGAAGAAATTTTGGCGGAACTTTACCGCAACGGCGTGCTCGCCATGCAGTCCATCGAAGATATCCTCCCCGCCGCCGACGAGGCAACGAAAGCGGAGCTCGAACGCGAATACGGCGAATACGAAAAACTCGTTTCGCGCGCCGCCGCCCTCGCCCGCGAGAAGGGCATTGCCCTCAAAGAGCCCGGCCCCTTCAAGAAGGCGATGATGTGGAGCAGCATCAAGCTGAATACGATGAAGGACGATTCGCGCGCGCACATTGCCGAGATGATGACGAAGGGCACCGTCGTGGGCATCACGAGCCTCAAAAGCAGCCTTTCCGACTGCCCCGACGGCATGGATAGAGAAGTAAGAGAGCTCGTTTCGCATGCCCTCGGCATGGAGGAAGGCTTCGAGCGCATGTGGAAGGCAATGATCTGCGCGTAAGGTACTCGCCGTACGGGCGGCTTGAGGGCTCGCCGCACGAGGTACTCGGCGTACCTCCCTTGCCTCCCGCGTCGGAGCGAGGTCACTCCCTCAGGCTCGCTCCGCTCGCCAGCTCCCTCAATGAGGGAGCCAAGAGGGAAACAGCAACCCCCTTCCGCGCACGCAAAAAGCGCTCCGCTCATGTGCGGGGCGCCTTTGTTTTGCTTGAAATTTAAGAAAGCTTTTCGAGCAGCTTGAAGTCGATGCCCTTCTCGCCGATCTTGATGATCTGCACTTTGACCATATCGCCGATCGCGAGCACGTCCTCAACGGAGTCGATGCGGCGGTCTGCCATCTTGGAGATGTGGATCATGCCGTCTTTCCCGGGTGCGAACTCGACGAACGCCCCCACCTTGGAGAGGATGCGCACGACGTTTCCGATGAACATATCGCCGACTTCGGGCTCGTGCACGATGGATTCGATGATCGCCTTCGCGCGATGTGCGGACTCGGGATCGCCGTAGGAAGCGATGCACACGGTGCCGTCGTCCTCGATGTCGATCTTGGTGCCCGTCTCTGCGATGATGGAGTTGATGACCTTGCCCTGCTTGCCGACGACGTCGCCGATCTTCTCGGGGTCGATCTTGAAGGAGATGATGCGGGGCGCGTACTTACTAAGTTCGGGCGCGACTTCGGGCACGCATTCGAGCATCTTGGAGAGGATGAACTGCCTGCCCTCGTTGGCCTGCTCGATCGCGGTGTGCATGATCTCTTCGGAGATGCCCTTGATCTTGATGTCCATCTGGATGGCGGTGATGCCGTTGACGGTACCCGCGACCTTGAAGTCCATATCGCCGAGGAAGTCTTCAAGGCCCTGGATGTCGGTGAGGACGCGGAATTCGCCCGTTGCCTGGTCCTTGATGAGGCCCATCGCAACGCCCGCGACGGGAGCCTTGATGGGAACGCCCGCATCCATCAGCGCCATCGTGGAGCCGCAGACGGACGCCATCGAGGATGAACCGTTGGAAGAGAGGATGTCGTTGACGACACGGATGGCGTAAGGGAACTCCTCTTCGGAAGGGATGACGGGGATGAGCGCACGCTCTGCAAGCGCGCCATGACCGATCTCGCGGCGGCCGGGGCTTCTGAGCGCCTTGGCTTCGCCCGTGCAGTAGCCGGGGAAGTTGTACTGGTGCATATAGCGCTTGCTCGTCTCGTCGTCGAGGCCTTCAAGCTTCTGCGCCTCCGCGAGCATCGCAAGGGTGCAGGTCGTGAGCGTCTGCGTCTGACCTCTCGTGAAGACGGCGGAGCCGTGCACGCGGGGCAGGACGTGGCGTTCGCACCAGATGGGACGGACGTCTTTGAGCCCTCTGCCGTCGGGGCGGATGCCCTTATCAAAGATCTTGGAACGCATCTTCTCTTTATTGAGATAGTAGAGGCTGTCTTTAATTTCGCGGGTGTTTTCGGGGTAGATGTCGGCGAAGTGTTCGAGCGTCTCCGCTTCGACCTCGGCCTGGCGCGCCTCGCGCTCCTTGCGGTCGAAGGTATCGATGGACCACTCCACCTTGTCGGAAGCGAACGCGCGCACGGCGGCGTCCAATTCCTCGGGGATGTGGTAAAGCTCGATGGGAAGCTTGGGCTTGCCGACGGCGGGGACGATCTCGTCTTCGATGAAGGCGCAGATCTTCTTGATCTCGTTGTGGCCGAACATGATGGCGCCCACCATCTCGTCGTTGGTGACCTCGTCCGCGCCCGCCTCGATCATGAGGATGGCGTCCTTGGTGCCTGCGAGGTTGAGGTGGATGGTGCTCTTTTCGCGCTGCGCCGCATCGGGGTTGATGACGTATTCGCCGTCAACGAGGCCGACGACCACCGAACCCGTGGGCCCCGCCCAGGGGATATCGGAGATGGAGAGCGCGACGGAAGAGCCGATCATGGCAAGAGGCTCGGGCGCGATGTCGGGCTCGACGGAGAGCGCGGAGGCGACGACCACCACGTCGTTGAAGAGCCCCTTGGGGAAGAGGGGACGAAGGGGACGGTCGATGAGGCGCGCCGTCAAAATGGCCTTGTCGCTCGCCCTGCCCTCGCGGCGCTTGAAGCCGCCCGGGATCTTACCGACCGCGAACATCTTCTCTTCATAATCCACCTGAAGGGGGAAGAAGTCGATGCCCTCTCTGGGGGTCGCCGACATGCAGACGGTGACCATGACCGCCGTCTCGCCGCAGCGGACGACGCACATGCCGTTGGTCTGTTCGGCATACTTGCCCGTCTCGATGGTGACTTCTCTGCCGCCCACCGTGAGTTTGAACTCGTGATAATTCATAATGATAACTCCTTAATTCTTTTTGGTTCTTGTGCCCTGCGGCCGCCCGACCGCACGGCGGCGCCGCCTCCCTTCCCCCGAAAACGGTGAAAATCAGCGGGAAAACGGCAAAAAAAGAGCGGCAAAAAGCCGCTTCTTTTTACTTTCTGAGTTCGAGCGCAGCAATGACCGCTCTGTAACGCTCGATGTCTTTGGCTTTGAGGTAGTCCAAAAGACCGCGGCGCTTACCGACCATCTTCAAAAGACCGCGGCGGGAGTGGTTATCGTGCTTGTGCACTTTGAGGTGTTCGTTGAGGTGGTTGATGCGCTCGGTGAGGAGTGCGATCTGGACCTCGGGCGAACCCGTGTCACCCTCGTGTGCGGCAAATTTCGCAATGATCTCTGCCTTTTCCATTTGCGTTTATCCTCCTATGGAAGTATTCGCGATGCGCCAAGGGAAACGTGGAGAGCGTATCTCCTCGCGCACGTCTCTATTAGAATACCACATTTTTGCGCTGCTGTCAAAGCTTTTGCGGCGGCTTTTCGGGGAAATTTCTATGAGGCTCTTCCCTTCGCACGCCCCTGCGCCCGTTCAGGTGCGGGAAAAGAGCTTCCTCTTTTCTTCGATGAGCTTTTGTGTCTTTTCAAGGTACGTCGGAAGGTCTTTGGGCGAGCCGATGCGCTCGATGCGCCCCTCCTTCAAAAACACCTTCTTGGTGACGGCGTTTGCGCCCACGGCGAAGTTATCCGCCGTCTCTTCCATGACGTCGATGTTGTAGACGGAAGCGCGCCCCGGTTTCGTCCAGCCCGTGTTCTCGTGCGCGCCCGCCATGTACTTCTGGCGGTAGAGGTAGTAGGGCTCGTACCCCGCCGCGGTGAGTTTTTCCCGCGCGTAGGCGATCATCTCCCCCATGTCTCCCTCTTTGAGGCTTTCAACTTCCTCTTTGAGGCGCGCGCCCTTCTTCAAGCACAGCGTATGCACGGTGATGTTGTCGGGCGAGAGAGCGACGGCAGCATCGATGCTGCCGCAAAATTCTTCAAGACTCTCCCCCGTGAGGCCCGCGATGAGGTCGCAGTTGGTGACAAAGCCGAAGGGGCGGGCAAGTTCGAACGCTTCCCCCACCTCTTTCGCCGTGTGCTTTCTGCCGATCGCTTCGAGCGTGCGGTCGGAAAAAGACTGCGCGTTGATGCAGATGCGCGTGACGCCATATTCCTTGCAGAGGGCGAGCTTCTCTTCGGTGAACACGTCGGGGCGCCCCGCCTCCACCGTGTATTCGCAGCCGTTGGTGCGGAGCGGCTTCACCGCTTCCAGCACGGCGCGAAGCTCCTCCGTCTCCAAGGCAAAGGGGGTGCCGCCGCCGATATAGACGGAGCGAAGGTTCTCCCACAGCCCCTCGGCGCCTTCGAGTTCGCGCTTCACGGCGTCGAGATAGACGGGGATGTACTGCCGCGTCTTGTCGATGGGCGCGGTGACGAAGGAGCAATAGACGCAGCGCGTCGGGCAGAAGGGCAGCGAGACGTAGAGATCGCAGTTGCCCTCTTTGCGCTCAAAGATGCCCTCCTGCGCTTTGATGACGCGGGAGACAAGTTCGATGTTGTCCTCCCCGACGTCCATCTCGTGAAAGAGCGGCAAAAAATCGCGCCCCTTTTCGAGCTCCCCGCGCGCAAGGCGGGTGGGACGGATGCCCGTCAGCGCACCCCAGGGAAGGTGCCGAGAAAAATGCGCGGAAAGGGCGTTATATAAGGCGAGCTTGGAATAGCGGCGGGCAAGGCTCTTGTAGACAAGTTCGTTCTCCGCCGCGCCCTCGTGGGCATAGCGCGTCTCTTCGCCGTTCAGGCGCAGAACGCCGCGGAAGACTGCGCCGTCGTAGTCCTGCAAAAGTTCGATCTCTATCTCCTCCGCTCCCGCAAAGAGGCGGACGACCTCATTGAGTTCCTGTTCCAAAAAGGCGGGCTGTGCCTTTAACATCGTATCACCCCGTTATACTTGCGCTCAAAGGAGAGCGCCGTCTTTTCCCCGTGGCCGGGATACACCGTATAGTCGCCCTCGAGGGCGTAGAGCGCCTTGACGCTTTTTTCGAGCGCGCGGAAGTCGCCGCCCGGGAGATCGGTCCTCCCCACACTGCCCTGAAAGAGGGTATCCCCCGAAAAAATCACGTCGTCCGCGAGCAGGCAGACGCTGCCCTGCGTATGCCCCGGGGTCGCGATGACTTGGAAGGTGATGCCGTCCAGCTCCAGCGTATCGCCGCCCTCATAAGTAAAGTCGGGCGTGAAGGAAGCAACGGGCGGCATCCCGAAGAGGCGCGCGCCCTCATTGGCGTATTGCACCTGAATAAGTTCGTCCTTCGGGCAGCCGATTTTGACGCCCGCCGCTTGGAGCGCGGCGCACCCGCCGATGTGGTCGAAATGCCCGTGCGTCAGAAGGACGTGCGTGATGACGAGCCCGCGCTTCTGCGCCTCGGCAAGGACGCGCGCTTCGCCGGGATCGACGGCGACGGCGTGTTTTCCGTCCGCCGAAACAAGATAACAATTTGCCGCGAACCCCACAGGTTCGACAAGTTGGATGACCATACCGCCTCCTGACTGAATGCGCTTTCTCTTCCCTCCTCGCGGAAAGATTTTTCCGAAGGAAAAAGATTTTCGCGAAATATGAAATTACTTCCGCGAGCAAAACCACGCTTTTGCGCTGCGGGACTCAATTTGCCTCTTACCAGAGGCTTATTGTCCAATAAGGACATCAGGGCTCGCGGGCGAAAGAGCAATTTAGATGCTCAATGCTCACCCCTCGCGGAAAGATTTTTGCGAAGCAAAAAGATTTTCGCGAAATTCTTCAGCTTGCTCTTCTCACATCAATAATTTTCTGATGCCCCATGATCTTCTTGATGAGCACTTCGACGTCCTGGCGATTGGTGAGCGAGACGGTGACATCGACGATGGCGCTGCCGTTTTTATCGTAGCGGCCGTTGATGGACGTGATCTCAAGGTGCATCTCGGCGACGCTCGCACTGATCGCGCCGATGGCAGCGCCCTGGTCGTCCGCCGTCACGACGATAGCCGCCTTGAAGCGCACGCCGCCCTCTTCGGCGACCCACGCCGCTGCCTGCAAGCGGGCGGGATCGGCACCCTTCAAATTGGGGCAGTCCTTGCGGTGTACGACGACGCCGCGCCCCCGCGTCACGAAGCCGACGATCTCGTCGCCCGGCACGGGCGAGCAGCAGCCCGCAAAAGAGACTAAAAGTCCCGTCTGCCCGTTGATGGTGACGGTGCCCTTTGCAAGCCTGCCGTGATAGGCGGGCTCGCTCGCCGTCACGAGCGGCTGCGGCACTTCCTTGCGGAAGAAGTCGATGAGCTTATACAGGACCTGGTTGATGGTGACCGCCCCATAGCCGATGGAGGCGAACATTTCGTCCTGCGAGTTGAAGGCGAGCTTTTCGGAGACCTTTTTGAAGCTCTCGTCGGTGAGAATGTCGGAAAGCGCATAACCTTTCCGCTTGGCGGCGTCTTCGAGCATGTCGCGCCCCAGGCGGATGTTCTCATCCTTCATCTCGCGCTTGTAGAAGGACTTTATTTTCGCCTTCGCCGAAGTGGATTTGATGAATTTGAGCCAATCGCGCGAAGGCCCCTTGGAGTTGGGCGAGGTGATGATCTCGATGACGTCGCCGAGCTCCAGCGTCGAGTTGAGGGGCACGATCTTGCCGTTGACTTTGGCGCCCGTGCAGTGGTTGCCCACTTCCGAGTGGATGGCATAGGCGAAGTCGACGGGCGTCGCGTCGTTGGGAAGGGAAATGACCTTGCCCTGCGGCGTGAAGACGAGGAGCTCGGAACTGAACAGCGACCCCTTGACGGTATCCATGAACTCTTTGGAATCTTTTAAGCCACCTTGGAGCTCCATCATCTCGCGGATCCACGAGATGCGCTGATCGAGCGTCGTTTCCTCCGTCGTCTGTTCCTTATACTTCCAGTGCGCCGCGATACCGTACTCCGCCGTGCGGTGCATCTCTTCGGTGCGGATCTGGATCTCGAAAGGTTGACCGAAGTTGGTGACGACCGTCGTATGCAGCGACTGATACAAGTTGGGCTTGGGCGTTGCGATGTAGTCCTTGATGCGCCCCGGCACGGGCTTCCACTCCTTGTGGATCTTGCCGAACACTTCGTAACACTCGTCCACCGTGCCGACGATAACGCGCACCGCCGTCAAGTCGTAAATTTGATCGAGCGTCTTGTTCTTCGTCGTCATCTTCTTATAGATGGAGTAGAAGTGCTTGGGACGGCCGAACACCTCGCCGTGGATGTTGCATTCGACGAGGATCTTCTTGATCTCTTCGACGACGTAATCGACAAAGCGGTTGCGCTCTTCGAGTTTTTGATGGATGTTCTCGACGAGGTATTCGAACGCCTCGGGATCGAGATATTTGAGGCAGAGATCTTCGAGCTCGCACTTGACCTGCGAAATACCCAGCCTGCCTGCGATGGGGGTATAGATATCCAGCGTCTCGCGCGCCATGCGCTGCTGCCGCTCTTTGGAGAGGAAGTTCAAAGAGCGCATGTTGTGCAGGCGGTCGGCAAGTTTGATGATGATGACGCGGATGTCCTTCGCCATGGCGATGAAGAGCTTGCGGAAGTTTTCCGCCTCCTCCTCTTCCTGCGATTTGAAGACGATCTTATCGAGCTTGGTGACGCCCGCGACGAGGGATAAGACCTCCTCGCCGAATTCGCGGCGGATGTCCTCTTCGGTGACGGGCGTATCTTCGATGACGTCGTGCAAAAGCGCCGCCGCGATGGTCGCGGGATCGAGCCCGAGATCGACCAAGATCTCCGCCACGGCACAGGGGTGGATGAAATAGGGCTCGCCCGAGGCGCGCTTCTGATTGGCGTGCGCCGCCTTGGCGTAGTCGTAGGCATGGAGCAGCATGTTGCGCTCCTCCCCCGTGTAGTATTCGTAGATCTTCATCAGGATGGCTTCCATCGTTCCCCCCTCCTTTGCAAATTTACCTTACTCTTCTGCAAGCCTTGAAACCGCAGTATAGATCTTCGACTTTTCGAGCTGCGTCTTCTGCCCGCGGATGATGCGGACGCGCCCCTCTTTGAGTTCGATGAGCCCCAGCTCCTCGAACACCGCAAACGCGAAGAGGAAGCGTTCGGCGCCGAACCCGAGGCAGGCGCAACTGCGCCCCGCCTCTGCGGCGTCCATGCCCCTGAGCGTCCCTTCGGCGGCGCGGAGGGCGGAGAAGACTTCCGCCATGTCCGCCCGCGTGTGCGGGAGCGAAGCGAGCCGTTCCCAACCGCATAAATCGGCGTTCGCAAGAAGCTTTGCCCTGCCCGTGGGCTGCGCGACGACGGCGGGCGATTCCAAAAACACCACTTCGCGGTAGGCGGAAAGGTCGCAGTCGGGCGCGGGAGATAAGAGCACCACGTTGGCGGCGTTCCCCGACGAGAGGCGGAACACCTCCGCAGGCAGCCCTTTGAGCGCGGGGAAGCGGGCAAGCGTCCGCCTGTCGTACGCGACGGCGGCGAGCCCGTAAGCGCAGTTTTTGCGCTCCTTTGCGATATGCGCGTTGAGCTCTTCCTCCCCCATCCGCTCCATAGAGCGTTTTGCGCCCTCTTTGAGCGCGAGGAGCCCCTGATAGAAGCCCTCGGCGGGGACGTCCTCCCCCTTCGCGCCGTCGTAGATGACCGCGCGCACGAAGCCCTTGACGTACTCCTTGCCGCGGAACTTGGAAACGTTGCATTCAAAGACGAGCGATTTGGGGATATCGCTCCTGAGGACCGCGAGGTCTTTTTCGCCCCAGAAATACATGAGATCGAGCGGTTCGCCCGCGACGGAGATGTGCGGCGAGGCGGGCTTGACGGGCGCCGCCTGCGATCTGCCCGCGCGGCACACGAAGAGCGGGCGGCGGTTGCCCACGCCGAAGGGCTCCAAAGATTCGATCTCGTAAGCGAGCTGTTTGGGGAATTCCCCCTCGATCTCCCCGCTGACGACGAGGGAAGGGATGAAATCTTCGCGCGTATAGTGCGTCTTGATATAGCTGTCAAGATCGCTCTTCAAGGCTTCGAAGCGGTCGGCGCGCACGTTGACGCCCGCCGCCTGCGCATGCCCGCCGAATTCCTCGATCTCGTCCGAACAGCTTCTCAGAGCTTCGAAAATGTTGACCGCCTCGATGCTCCTTGCCGAGCCCCGCAGCATATCGCCGCGGCGGACGAAGAGGAGCGCGGGGCGGGAGAATTCCTCCACGATGCGCGCCGCAACGATGCCGATGAGCCCTGGGTGCCAGTCCTCGCCCTCCGCCATGACGACGCTCTGATAGGCGCCCTCCGCCGCGATCTGCGCGCGCGCCCGCTCGTAGAGCTCATCGCACAACCGCTGGCGCTCGGAATTGTAGTTGTTGAGAAGTTCGGCAAGGACGCGCGTCTCCTCCTCGTCCTCCGAGGTGAAGAGGCGGAGCGCCGCGTTGGCGTCCCCCATCCTGCCCGCCGCGTTGACGCGGGGCGCGAGCGTGAAGGCAAGCGTCTGCGCCGTCACTTCCTGCGCCTTATTCAAAAGTGCCGAAAAGGCGGGGCGGGGGCGGCTTTTGATGAGCTCCAAGCCCGCCGCCACGATATCGCGGTTCTCGCCGAGGAGCGGCACGCTGTCCGCCACCGTCGAAAGGGCGCAGAAATCGAGGAGTTCATCCGCCTTCTCGCCGATGAGCGCGCGGGAGAACTTGTAGGCAACGCCCGCGCCGCACAGATTGTCGTAGGGGTAGTCGTCCTTGAATTTGGGGTTGATGCAGATGCAGTCGGGGAGCTCTTCGGGCAGCTCGTGGTGGTCGGTGACGATGACGTAACAGCCCTGCTCCTTGATATATTCGACTTCCGCCGCGTTGGAGATGCCGCAGTCCACCGTGACGATGAGATCGGGCAGAAACTCATCGAAGATGCGGTCGATGGCATGCGTCGTGAGCCCGTACCCTTCCGCCCGTTCGGGGACATAGAGATAGGGCTCGATGCCGTATTCCTTCAATGCCCGCGAGAGGATGGACACGGCGCCGATGCCGTCTGCATCGTAATCGCCGAAGACGGCGACCCGCCACTCTTCGCGCTTTGCCCGCTCCAAAAGCAGCGCCGCCTCCTTCATGCCCTTCATGAGGAAGGGGGAAAGGAAGTTCTGCTTGCCCGGGGAGAGGAAGCGGCGCATCTTCTCCTCGCTGTCCATGCCGCGGGCGAAGAGGATGCCCGCCGTCGTTTCGGTGACGCCCACCGCACGCGCAAGCTCCCCGACGCGCCGTTTTTCGTCGGGGGAAAATGTAAATTCGCGCACGATGCGTTTCATGCTCTCTCCTTTGCGGCAGCGCCGCGCTGCCGCCCTATTCGGCGGCAGGTCTTTACCCTCATTTTATGGACAAAAAACGGCGGGGAACTATCCCGCCGTCTTCTTAGTCTTACGAATTATTCTTCGGCTTTTTCCGCCTTTTTCTTTCCGACGTAACGGCCCTTCTTGGCATTGCTGCGATCGTCCAGCTTCTTCATGGGAAGATAGAGCGTGGGCCCGAGCACCAACGAAGAATATGCGCCGACCGCAAGGGGAAGCAGCAGGGGCAGGAAGAGGGTCCTCACCCCGGGCGCCGCCACGGCGCCGACGACGATGAACACCGCTGCAAGCGCGGCAACGACATAGAGCACCGTCTTATACGAGCTCTTGCAGCATTCGTTCACGGCTTCCTCCGCGTCCATCGTGCGGAATGCGGGATCTTTGAAGGTCTCGCGCATCTTCATGCACTGCACCATCCACAAAAGCAGGGAGATGACCGCCGCTGCCGCCGCAACGAGCAGAGGCGCTGCCGCTGCCATGGGGATGCGGGTGAGCGCGAAGAGCGCAAGCGTCAGGAATACGTCGTGCATGGTGAGGCAAAGCCCCGTGAGCGTACGGCCCCAACCGAAGCGGAACCCGATATAGACGAGCACCACGACGGCAGCGACTGCAAGCGCCACGGCGCCCCGCCATGCGGGCTCGGAAAAGACGCTCTCTGCGCCCTGTTCGCGGATGACGACGTAGACGTCGGCGCCCTCGAACTCGGAGGAAAGCTTGCCGACAATGGTCTCCTTTGCGGAAACGAGCGTCTCCTTGGAAACGTCTTCCCCGAAGAGATAGCGCACGGTCACGTCGCCCGTCTCTGCGAGCGAGCTGCCGTCCACATTGGGCGCGGCCTCAAACTTTTTCTCATAGCTCACGCCGAGGGAAGAAAATGTCTCTTCACAGACTTCTTCCACCTTATCGCCGCCGTCCGAAATGGTGACGACCGCATCGTAGGTGAGCTCGAAGCTCTTGCCCGCCTGCGCGTCGTAGTTGAACCCGAAGAGCGCGTAGAGCACGATGCCCGCGATCAGGATGACGGCGGAGATCGCCAAAAAGATGGGAAGTTTCTTTGCGGTATAGAAATGTTTAGTCATCTTCTTCCACCTCCTCTCTATGGAAGCGGCAGAACTTTGCCTTGTCTTTTGCAAACGGCATCATGATGTACCAGCAGAAGCGGCCGACCGCCAGCGTCGCAAGCCCCGAGAAGAACATGGCAATGCCGAGCGTGAAGGCGAACACCGAAAGTTCGGTGAGAGCGATGAAGTAAGCGATGAACCCGAGCGCCGCAAGCACGATGTGCATATCGAAGATGTGCCAGAAGCACTTCTTATAGCCCGACTTGACGGCAAAGGTCATCGTCTTGCCCGTTGCAAACTCTTTGCGCGCATATTCGTATGCCATCGCATCCGAAACGCTCAGCACGATCGCCCCGAAGAGGACGGCAAGTACCGAACCCACCCCGAGCGAAAGGAAGTCGATCGCCCAGATGCAGAGCGTCATTGCGATGAGATAGACGAGCAGCGTGTAAAGATGCGCGAACCCGAGACGGCCGTAGCGGACGAAGAAGAACGCGAGGGACGCAACGAGCAGCACGCCGAACGCGATGTAGAGCATCCAAAGCGCGCTGTCGCCGTAAGCGGCGCGGTCGCGCACCATCTCGCCCACCGTCAGAGCAAGGTCGTTCTCCGTTCCGTCCTCCATGGCGGTGTCGAGCACGGTCGCCACAAGTTCGGAAGAATCTTTGTCGTAAGAGCCGCTGATATAGAGCGAGCTTTGATCGATCTGTTCGCTCACGGTGAGGGTGATGAGCGTCTCGCCGCCGACCTTGAAGTAAAGGTAGGAGCTCGTCGCGCCCTCCGTCGCTTCGGCAACGGCTTCCCTGCCCTCATCCGTCATGTTGAGGATGACATAGGAAACGCCGCTCGCCGTACGGCTCGAAATGCTCTTGAAATAGTAGCTTGCGGGATGTTCGGTGCCGCGGGGCGCGGGGATGATGGTCTCCGCGCTCGCCTCGTCCGAACCGAAGCTCACCGTGAATTCGCCCATGAGCCCGAGATACTCGAACGCCGCGCCCGAAAGCGAATAGGACGCGGGAAGGGAGACCTTCACTGTGTAATCGTCCGCGATGCGCACGCTCGCACCCGGGACATGCAGCCGCTCGAAGCGCTCTTCGAGGATGGAAACGGTGCGCGAGAAATCTTCCTTGAAGCTCTCGCTCACGTTCTCGCCGTCGAGCACCGTCTCCTTTTCGAGGTAAACGGCGCCGTCCGCATACGCCTGATAATCGGACGCATAGTCTTCCTTTTCGTCTTCCGAAGAAGCCGCGAGGTTGTTCTCGTAATCTCTCCCGGAGATGACCCCTTCGGGATAGAGGACGGCGCTGTAACCGCCGCCGACGTACTCCGTCTCCCCGATGAGGTACCCGCCGAGATCGGCGTCCTTCTCCGCAATGCCCAGAATAGAATTAAAATAATTTAATCCGTTGC
>ERZ1643251.3764-NODE-3764-length-13713-cov-7.614365_pt1 | contig 13713 bp, 12 predicted proteins | sample MGYA00579261_ERZ1643251 | MGnify/ENA primary metagenome ERZ1643251 (study PRJEB29033, sample SAMEA4952267) | chicken gut metagenome | biome: Broiler Chicken; feature: Gastrointestinal Tract; material: Caecum | place: Ireland | collected 2018 | study: Broiler... | reverse complement strand
ACATATTTCTATGTTCTTTTTATTTAGTGTGAACTTTAAAGGTATTATAATCTTACTACCACTTTTATTTTGCCCCTTTTGGTTTCGTTTATTCTATTTTCGAAACACTCGCCTTATCGATTGTCAAACATGGTCGGATATCCATTCCGTATATATAATACTGTCCTACACTCATAAAAGTCGGTTGCATTGCACCCCCTGCATATATAACCGTAAAGTTTACAAGTTCATCCCCAAGAACTGTACTCGTAAGAAAACCAATATAGTTACTATTGTTGTGATTGTAAGCAAAATCGTAATCTATAAGCCATTCTACTTTACTACCACGAACATAATAATAGAATCCGTCCCATTCAACTCCCATAATCGACATAAAATCTAGAAGTTCTTGCTGACTCATCAAAGTGACATTATATCCTAAAGTGCTACCACCTGCACTCGAAATTTGATTTCTCCAACCGCTCGTCATATTTTGTAGAGTTTTGTATACATTACTTTCTTCAAAAACAGCGGAACCGTCGTATTTAGAATATGCAATTGCTCTATCAGACAGTAAATATAACATATCACCGTCGATGTTTACAACACGAAAAGCATCTGTAAGTCCTAAGACTTTAACATGATCTCCTAACGCAAATTGCACACCCGGATCAAACGTTGGTGAATCTGCTGTTTTTTGCTGATATTCTACTGTAAAGTCGATCGTCTTGTTCTCAGCAGATGAAGTAGTGGTAATTGAACTATCCCACATTACAACGATTTGAAATGTCATTGTCTCGCCTTGCAACAAAGGTGAATACAATTGAAGACCACTGGTCGATACTGTAATATCAATCGGTTCCTGTTGATTAGCCTCTTCGATTCCTTCGATTGCAGTAATTAAAGCATCGACGTTTCCCGCATTTCTTACTGTTACATCGTAAATCGCTTTCGCGCCTTTTTCGTTTAAATTTACTTCAATCCTTCCAGACGTTTTATTTGTGATCGATGGTTCTCCTACTGTTTCTGCATTCGTTAAGCTATTTTCTGTAATCGATTCGATATAAATATCAAAGTTCGTCGAAATACTTGATATACCATTGATTTTTATCTGCTGAGATAGTATTGCGTAGCCAACAGAACATAAAAACATACACGCTAACAACCCGACTAAAATATATCGTTCTCTTCGAAATACAACTCTTCTCCCCGATTTTAATTTCATATTCTTCACCATACTTATTGTAACATCGTCTTAAATTTTAGTAAAGAAAAAAATAAGCGCCGCTTATTTTTCGTCATCTAACTCAAATGGTTCCAACTTCCCATTTTCACTTACTATTTGGTTCACTTGTTGTTCGATTGATTTTAACTTTTCGTCACATTCTTTTACTAATTTCATCGCTTTCGTATATTTTTCAATCGATTCATCTAAATCGATATTCCCGTTTTCCAATGCATCGATAATTTTTTCAAGCTCTGCTATCTTTTCTTCAAATTTTGGCTCTTTCTTTTCCATTTTAATCTTCCTTTCCTGTTACTGTCGATAGTATCGTACCATCGTGAAATTTAATTTTTACTTGATCTCCCACAGATAGATCTTCAGCATTCCCTATCGTATGATCTTCTAGATATGTTAACGTATATCCGCGTTTTAATACATTCATCGGATTGACCAATTCCAATTTGTCCATTAGAGTTCCCAACTTTAATTTTTCTTCTTTGTACAACTCTTCTGGGTGTAGCAATAAGTAGTTTTGCTTTATATGATCCATGTGTGTTCTCATACGTTCTACTTTCTTTAAAACACTTTGATTTGCTCGTTCTAATAAGTAATCCAAAGTTTGTTTCTTTCCATCGAACATCATCATCGGGTTTTTTAACACAAACGAATTTTGAACGCTTTCTAAATATAACCTTTGATAATTTACTTTCTTATAAATTCCCTCGTTCAAACGAATGCGGAATTGCGCTAATAATTTTTGTAAGTCCACCATATTCGGAACGGCTATCTCCGCAGCTCCCGTTGGCGTAGGCGCTCTCAAATCCGCGACAAAGTCAGCAATTGTATAATCGATCTCATGCCCTACTGCGCTAATTGTCGGTATCGGGCACTCATAGATCGCTCTTGCTACGATCTCTTCGTTAAACGGCCATAAGTCCTCGATAGACCCACCCCCACGACCGATAATCAATACATCGAGATCATAAGTTTGCGCTAATTTAATGTTTCTTACGATATCTTCTGCTGCAGCATCTCCTTGTACTAAACTCGGAAATAAAATTGTTTCGCAAATTGGATAGCGTCTTTTTATCGTAGATAAAATATCCTTGATTGCAGCTCCTGTCGCTGCAGTTACAATTCCAACACGCTCTGGAATTTTAGGGATCTTTTTCTTATGTTCCGGAGCAAATAGTCCTTCACTTGCCAATTGCTTTTTTAACTTTTCAAAAGCAACATACAAATTTCCGATTCCATCTTCCATCATTTGCTCTACATATATTTGATAATTTCCCGTTGCTTCGTAAACACTAATTCTTCCCACTAATAAGACTTTCATGCCATCCGCAGGAACGAAATTTAATTTGCGCGCACTACTCGCAAACATAATCGCATTGATCTTACTCGCTTCATCTTTTACAGAAAAATACATGTGTCCTGTTGTATGTGCTTTAAAATTGGAGATTTCTCCTTTTAGAAACACATGTCTTAAATTTTGGTCTGTATCAAATTTATGTTTTAAATAACGCGTCATGGCACTGACTGTTAAATATTTATCTTTTTGATCCATCGTTCATTCCTCAATTCTATCCTACTTCATTATACAATAGCGAACTGTTGTTCGTCAATTGCTTTTGAAAAAAAATAAGTTGTAAAAACAACTATTTGTCTATTTTTGCATGATAGATTTTATCTAATACCCCGTTGATCATTTTTCTAACGTCCGTATCACTATATGCCTTAGCAAGTTCAATCGCCTCGTTAATCGCAACAATTGGTGGTGTATCTGTATAATTCAATTCGTAGATTCCCATTCTTAAAATTGCCGCATCCGTATTTCCTAAACGATCGATCGTCCATCCGTTCAAATACGTATTGGCAAGTTTGTCGATGTCGTTCTGATACGTTATAACGCCATATACAATTTCTTTAACAAATTCATTTTCGATCGGCATTACTTCTTTCATGATTTCATCTACTTGATATTCAACATGATTTTTTTGATAGGTATTCATCTGATATAATATCGTCATTATTTTTTTACGTAATTCACTTCTGTTTAGCTGTTCCATAAAATCACCTGAAACCATTATATCAAAAAAAAGAAAAATAGTAACGTATTTTCCTCATTTCTCATCAATTTCTTATTTGATATACCCACTTAGCATCCGACGCAACTGTTCAATTTTATCGTAGTTATCATCTTTTGCTATATTCATATTACTCTTAAACACCATAATCAATCTATAAATCACACCAGCGAACGTTCCAAGTACTGTGATAATTCCAAGAACGTCATAATCGATATACATAAAGAATAACCCTAAACACATAAGGGCAAACCCGATAGCAATCAAAGCCCACATCGTAAGTTTATTTCTCGTTTCTACTTCGAGTGCTGCTACTTTTGTCTTTAAATATTGAACTTGCTCTGCTTTCGTCATCTTCATGTCTTCCATTTGATCTATCACATTGTTGTATACGATCTCGCTTTTATTTTTCTCTTCTCCACTAATGTTTACTTGAATCTTAGGTTGATGCATTCCTTACCGCCTCCAATTGCCATATATTATATAGAATATTGTGGCATAAGTCAAACAAAAAAGCTCTTAGAAGAGCTTCACATATACTGTTCTCCTTTACCACGGTAAAGTTGAACTAAAATTTCGATTGCTAAATATAGTTCCATTACGATCAGCAACGTCCATCCCAAAATTGGAACGACAAGACATAAAATCCAAGTGTAAGGAGACGTATAAATCTCTCTACCAGGAACTTCCAAACGATCGGCAATTACAACTGTCAATTGAAACATCAAAACAGTAAGCATGACCATCGCTGGAAAAAGGCAACAAATGATTCCAATCACCCAATAGACCCAATTTGCATACCATGCGTTCTTGTCGTAAGCATGAAGCGATGCCGCCAAAGCAAAGATCGCAAGTCCTTGCGTTATAAACATCAAAATTAACCATACCCACCAGTAATCTTTTTTTAATAAATCCATTTTATCCCTCTATTCCTTTCTTAGTTCTTTCAATTCATTCAGCAAATTCAACGCTTCTAGTGGTGTCACTGAAAGTGGATCAATTTCATCGAGCCGTTTTTCCACTTTTGAATCTTCCTTCGGAATTAATTCATCGATTGGAAGAGCTTCTTGAATTTTTAAATCCCGCTTCGCTTCTGTCTTCTCATATACAGATAATATCTGATTTGCTCTCGTTATCAAAGAAGATGGTAGATTAGCGAGTTTGGCAACGTGAATTCCGTAACTTTTATCGATACTTCCTTCTTTAATTTTATGTAAAAATGTAATCGTTCCATTTTCTTCATATGCACTAACATGAATGTTTTTTAAATGATTTAAATTTTCCTCTAAATCCGTAAGCTCGTGATAGTGTGTCGAAAAGAGTGTTTTTGCATGAATTTTATTATGAATATATTCGATGATCGCTTGTGCGAGTGCCATTCCATCAAACGTTGCCGTTCCACGTCCTAACTCATCAAATAAAATCAAACTATTTTCGGTTGCATTCTCAATTGCGCGATTCGCTTCATTCATCTCTACCATAAATGTCGATTCCCCACTCACTAAATCATCACTAGCTCCAATTCTCGTAAAAATCGCATCGAAGACAGGTAGTGTTGCTTTACTTGCAGGAACGAAACATCCGATTTGTGCCATGATAACGGTAATTGCCATCTGTCTCATATAAGTTGACTTCCCAGCCATGTTTGGCCCTGTAATTAAAAGAATGTCCGTATTTTGATCCATGACGATATCGTTGTCGACAAACTCGTCTGACATTACTTTCTCAACAACAGGATGACGATTATTATAGATTGCTACATTGTGTTCTCGATTCAAAACAGGTCTTACGTAGTTATTTTCTTCCGTAACTGTTGCAAATGCTTGCAGCACATCGATTTCACTAATGACTTTGGCAATTGCTTGTAATTTTGGAATCTCTTTTTTTATTCTATCACGAATTTGAACAAACAATTCGTACTCTAAATCGATAATCTTTTCCTCCGCATTTAAAATCAACGCTTCTTTTTCTTTTAAAATCGGACTGATATATCGTTCACAGTTACTTAACGTTTGCTTTCGTTCGTATCCATATTCTTCTTTAACTAAATTTGTCTGTCCTTTTGATACTTCGATATAGTATCCGAAAACTCTGTTATATCCTACCTTTAAAGTTTTAATACCGGTACGTTCTTTTTCTTCTGCTTCAAAGCGTGCGACAAAATCTTTTCCACCTTTGCGAAGATCTTTTAATTCATCCAATTCTCGATGATACCCTTCCTTAATCAAGTATCCTTCCTTTATAGATATAGGCGGATTTTCGTAGATGCTATCTTCTAGTAATTGATATAATTCAGGAAGTGTCTCAACGTTTTTATAAAATCCAATCTGTTCTAAAATTTCGTGAATTCCCGGAAGTACCTTCAACGAATTTTTTAACTGAAGCAAGTCTCTTGCATTCGCATTTCCAAAGGCAATTCTACCAGATAATCTCTCTAAGTCATATACCTCGTAAAGTAAGTTTTGCAAATCGGCTTTGATGAGAAATTCTTTTAATAAAATTTCTACCATATCATAGCGACGCTCAATTTCGTCGATATCGACAAGTGGGTTTTCTATAAATTGTTTTAACATACGTGATCCCATCGCCGTCTTCGTCTTGTCTAACAGCCAGATCAGTGAGTTGTTTCTCTGTTTCAAGCGCAAAGTTTCTGTCAACTCTAAGTTTCTCTTCGTATGAATATCCATCTTTAACGATTTTTTCTTTTCTCTTACGACTGCTGGTTGTAAGTGCGAAAGATCTCTTTTTTGCGTATCTAACATATAACAGATCAAATGTTTTAAAGCATCGATCAATCGAACATCAGTGATATTTTGATAGATCGTCTCATATTCTTTTGGAACATCGTTTGCATCTGTAATCGTCACGCTCATGTGAAACTGGTGTTTGAGTAACGATACGATCGCTTTATCGACGTTGCTCGCAATAATCATTTCCTTCATTCCGATACTGACGATTTCACTTACGATATTCGTCGCGTTGTGTTCTTCTATGCTGACGTTCATCTCACCAGTTGAGATATCACCATATGCAAGTCCATACGCATGACCATAGTCGACCAGTGCGCCAATGTAATTATTTTCGTATTCTAATAACGATTCATTATCGATGATCGTACCTTTACTGATAATCTGTATAACTCCTCGTTTTACGATCCCTTTTACACTCTTAGGATCTTCCAATTGTTCACATATTCCAACTTTATATCCTTTATCTACTAATTTATCGATATATATATTTGCAGCGTGATGAGGAATTCCACACATAGGAATGCGTTCCTCTAGTCCTGCGTTTTTCCCAGTTAATGTAAGTTCTAATTCTCGAGATGCCGTAATCGCATCCTCGAAAAACATTTCGTAAAAATCACCTAGGCGGAAAAATAGTAAAATATCTTCATTTTCGTCTTTGATTTCTAAATATTGTTTCATCATCGGTGTTACTTTATTCCGATCAACTTCACTTCTTTTCATATGACCACCTATCTAATATTGTAACAAAAATTAAAAAACAAGTCCATGTATGTGGTAGATATTTCCAAAGAAACCCATCATGACTGGATGGGTTTCTACTTTTTAAAATATTTCATCTTCGTTTTTTTGAACTCCGATACTCCTGTCAAATAAGAATTCGATGGAAAGTCTTTCATACATTCTTTTACGTCTTCTTTTCCGACAAAGACATCGTGGAATTTAGAAATCCACATCACAGCTTCCTCTATTGCTTCTTCGTATAGTTCGAAAAACGATTCTGTTTTCTCAATAGATGCATCCACCGGATAGCACCAATTGTTATGTTCACAATTAAAATAGGTAGCTTTTCTTCTTAAATCGTTCGCATACGATAAATATTGCCACTTTTTTCCTCTATGTAGTTTCAAGCGATCACAAATACGATAAAATTTTAATTTTCTTCCATGTGGATCATAGGAGAGAAAACGATGTACGAATCTCATTTTTCGCATAGATTTTAAATAACACTTCCCCATATCTTCTTTTCGATAAGTCTTCATTATCGTATCGTCCAACAGATGTTCTAGAGAAGATGAAAATGTGCGTGTTGGAAATAAATATCGATCATGACGAATGATTGCAGGATTTTTCTTCTCTTTCTTTTCCATGTAATAAAGATCTAATAATAGTTCCATTTCTCTATGAGAATTTTTACTTTGATTTTTATTCTTAGTGTTAGATCCCGTTTGATAAAAAATCAAAGGATGCGTTTTCATATCCAATATATAATGTAACAAAAAGCCATAGAAAGCGGAGATCACTTCTTTCTTTTTCTCTAGACGATATCGTTTCATATATTCGATATAAGTTTCAAAAAAACGTTTAGTTTTATGAGAATGCATTTCCTTTCCAAATGAACGCGCCTTCGAAGAGAGAAATTGGTAGTAAAACATGTCGGGCCCTTGTGCGAATATGCGCATCGTATCTCGTTCTACTTTTTGTTTGACACGAGACGGTAGTTTTCGATATACATCATCAGCAAAGTAAGCATGTGTCATCGCACTCGGCATAATTCCACTCTCCTTTTCTTAAGCGTTTATTATATCGTAGATAGGATAGAATTGCAATATTACCTCTTTTGGAACACGCAAAAAAGAGATTTTTTCAATCTCTTTACGATGAAGATACAACTGTGTTTAGACAAGTTCCCGTAACAAAAGTACAATTCATTTCCGGAAGAGTTTCACCAGTTAAAACATAGAGCCAGTCAAAAGACCTACCAGTTAGATTGATGAAATGAGTAATATCATCACTAAAAGCACGAGCGCCAATCGATATAACAGTACTTGGAATTATAACTGGAGTTTCTAATGTATCAATATAACTAAATGCGTCCTCTGAAATAGTTGTGATTCCTTCTGTCAAAGTAATAGAGGTAATAGGGTTTCTCCAAAACGCGTTTTCACCTATCACACTTACCTGCTGTGGTATTGTGATTGTCGTTAGATTATTCTCATAAAACGCCTGTGGGCCGATAGATAATAGCGTATCAGGTAATACCACCTGTTTTAAATTTTTACTCGCAAATGCAGCTGTCGATATTTCAATCACATTTTTTCCGTCTATTTGATCTGGAATTACTACTGTTTCATCATCACATACATAATTCGTGATAATTGTTGACGTATTAGGGTCTATTTGTACCCCACCAATGATCTCTCCGTCGATAGGTGAAGTTGTTTCAAAACAGGTTTCAGTTGTTGGTGGTAACGTAGATGGATCGACGGCTTGCTCATAATTTAATTCTATCTCCAACGTCTTTCCCGTCGATGGCAAACTGGTTGCAGTAGAATCAAAATCCACTCTGACTGTAAATTCTTTTTGACTTCCTTGATTTAATACTTCTCCTTTTGTTATTCCATTTATAGAATACTGTATTTCCTTTGGCATTTTCTGATTTGCCTCATCTATTCCTGTAATCTCTTTTAACTCTACATTAAAATTACTGTCATTCTTAACTATAACTGTATACTCCGCATAACTTCCAGGTAAATCTAAATCGACGTCAAAACTAGCTGTTAACTTATCAGAGCCTACACTCGCGCTATTGGTTGTAGCTTTATATACTTTCTTTTCTGTGATACTTGCTATATATACATTGAAATTTGCACTAATCTGTGAAGTACCTCATATATTTAACCGTGTTGCTAGTATTGCATATCCCGTACTAAAAATAAACAATGCTGACAGCACTCCTATGATCATCCATTTTTGATTTCGTTTACTTCTTCTACCTACTCTCCTCATATTTCTCTTCACCATACCTTACTGATTATAGTATAGTTGATTTATGAAAAATTTGCAAACAAAAACATTGTTTTAAGACAATGTTTTTAAATACGCAATCGCTTGATCGATCGATGATACTTTGACTAATTTAATATCATAGTTATGTTCTTTTTTGACTTTCTTTGCCTCTTCGTAGTTTTCTCCAGCGGGAACAAAGAAAAGATCGGCTTTATCTTTCACAGCGCCTTGCAACTTGTATTCTACTCCACCAATACTACCGACCGTTCCATTTTCATCGATCGTCCCTGTTCCGACAATTTTTAATCCGTGGGTTAAATCTTCACCAGAAATTGCTTGATATAGAGCAAGTGTCATCATGAAGCCTCCGCTCGGTCCGGATTCGTCCGAACGAAAATGAAACTCTATGTCTCCTTGGTCTAATTCCTTCTGCTCCGAAGCCATCATTCCTACCAAGGTACGATCATCTTCCTTATATAAGGTTGCTTTCGCTTTTACTTCTTTTCCATTTCGTTTCACAGTAAAATCTACTTGCTCTCCTGCTTGATAAGTACTAATTGTATTCAATAACTCAGACTTGGAACGAATCTCTTTCCCTTCAAACGTCAACAGTTGATCTTGCACTTTTAAAGTCGTATTTGCATTTGGATCAATGTAGGTAACATATAATTTTGTATCCTCGATCACCACTGATTTTCCCGCCCTAGAAAGTGCTACCATAACCGCATTTTGATTTGCTTCCTCCAACAACAAATGATTACGGAAAGAAGCATCCTCCATCGTTTCATTCTCATATAATACTTCTTCCTTTTTTAGAATATCCCAATCGGGATGAATCATCGCATACAAAAGCGTCGGTATCGTCGCCCGGTATTCGCTGACATAGGCGAGATTTAAACTCCCACTCGTCTCCTTTTTCCCTTTCATTTCGATTTTGTCAGATACATCGATTACTCCTCCTGGGGCATTGATATAGTATGGAAAAGGTATGAAACAAATAACAGTTGTCACGATTAGGGTAATAAAGAAAATGCGATTTTCTTTGATGATTTGTCTTACTTTATCATATACTTTACTAATCACAAGGATCCTCCTTCCTACTTTATTTTATAGAAAAACAGGTGGTATTATGAAAAAAGTTTGTACGAGCATTGCCATAATGACAGTGTTAATCTTTATCGGAATTGAGATTTTAACATCATCTAAATACATCATGGAATCCGTTTCTTTTTCCTTTAAGATATGGCAAGAAAATATCTTCCCGTCCTTATTTCCATTTTTCGTTTTATCAGAAATCCTAACTCAATATGGATTTATCGAACTTATCGGAGAGTTGATGCGTCCTTTGATGCAATCACTTTTTCGGATCAAAGGAGAGTGCGCTTTTATCTTCATTATGAGTATTATATCAGGATTTCCTTCAAACGCCAAATACACACGCGAACTCTACTTGAATGGAACAATCTCGGAAAGTGAGGCCTCTAAAGTACTCACTTTCACCCACTTTTCAAATCCACTTTTTATCATGGGAACTGTCGCACTTCTTTTTTTAAACAATAAGGAGGTCGGTCTTCTTATCCTTCTTTGTCATTACAGTACAAATATTATCATCGGTCTAATTTTTCGCGATTATGCTCCTAGTGAAAAAGATCATACGAAGATCTCACTGAAACGTGCAATTTTAAAAATGCACGAAAAAAGAATTCATAATCATTCCAGCTTTGGAAAAATCATTACAAATTCTTTACAAAATGCGATTCAAACATTGTTATTAATCCTCGGTGTCGTAACGATGTTTTTAGTAATTACGACAATGATCGATCAAAACTTAAACATCGACAGCTACCACCAGAGCATTTTAAACGGGTTTATCGAGATGACACAGGGATTAAAATATGTAAGTTTGCTCGACATTCCATTAAAATTCAAAAGTACGATTACCGCTATGATATTATCGTTTGGCGGACTATCTGTACATATGCAAATGATCGGAATCTTAAGTGATACCAAGATCAAATATCTTCCATTTTTTACTGCGCGGCTTCTACACGCATCTATCGCGTCTTTTCTTGTATATTTCTTGTTCGATTATTGGAGTTTGCTTATCTAGTTAGAACTTACGATTGAGAGTAAAGTAAATCTCGCATACCCATGCCCACTATTTCCTGGCATTGTTCCACCTTTATAGCTTGGCATCGATCCGGTTCCTGCAACCATCTTTCCGTTAGAAAACACTTTTCCTGAATAATGTTGAGGTTTTCCTGTATGATTTCCATCTTTATCGATCGCGTTACATCCGGTATAACCAGAGATAAATGAAGATCCTCCGGCTCCAGTTGCGGCAGTGTCAGTAGCAACTCCAGAAGCTCCACCACCGTAGTAGCCTCCGCCACTCAAATATTTGGAGCCACCATTTCCACCGCGACCAAACGCCCCGGAATCTCCTTTCGCATAAGAACCGCTTCCTCCAGTTCCACCAGCAGTCTGAGTTCCACCTTTAGCTACGGTTACATCACTTGCTCCAATCACTTTACCGTCAATTCCAGTAAGCGTACCTCCGGCTCCTCCAGTAGTTTCACCCGCGGCAAGTTCATATCCGCCTCCACCTCCGGCAGCGACCATGATACGACTTTGCAATCCATTTAAATTACTCCATGATCCTCCAACGAGGCGTACATCAGTTGCTCCGCCACCACTATTATATCGATTGATGTCATCAGGATGAGAATTCTCTAGCATCGAAGAGCCTCCTCCATTGAAAGCAACTGCAACATCACCTCTCGCTTTATGTTCTCCAACATACACATAGAGTGTTTCAGATGGCGTTAAATTGATTGTTCCGCTAGTATATGCGCCATTTCCACCATAGGAACCTCCTCCTTGCGCTCCCCAAAGTTCAACCTTATAGGTTCCGTTCACTGGCGAAATAAAAACCTGTTCTTGCCCTGTATATTGATAATCGGTCTCTGCTGGCACTACTGTAACACGGCGAGTTCTTTTGTTGACTAATGTCCCATTATTGTAAAAAGAATATTCGCACGTATAAGTTTCTCCTACCGTGTTTCCGACAGAACAATTTGTTCTTACTCGGCTATCATTTTCAATCATGTTTCCGTTTTCGTCGATGACAAACCACCCCGGCTCTTGATAGGCTATCGTATTGTATAACACCATCTCTTCGAGCCCACGTAAATATAAATGTTCTGTTTGCCCATTTCCTTCGAAAACAATATTATTTAAAGCAGTCTCTTGATTATTATACTGATATACAAGTCTGATTCCAAAGTTGTCTCCTGTGAATAGATGATGGGTCACAGGTATGTCGATTCGAATAAACGAATTATTTCCCATCATGGCAGCAGTCGGACTTGTCATAGGTGTCTCTGTCGTCACGTGCATTTCGCCTATTTTACTGCCATCCGCTAATTTCGTCGCATAATTTCCATAACGAATTACTTTGTTTGTCTTATCTACCTTTAATTGCTTCGTCGTATTATCTTCAAATGTAAAGTTAAGACAATATTCCCCACAATTCGTTGCATAAAGAATCTTTTTATTACTTAAGTCGTCACTTATCGTCTTTGTGATATTCGTCTGTTTTGTTAGTAACTCTGTTTTAATGACACCAGAAACATATAGTTCTTTCACTTGAATGAGGACTTGGAATAAGAAAACGATGACAATCATGGCAAGTGCAAACGAAACAACTAATTCTACTACGGTAAATCCTCGTTGATCTAAATTCTGTTTTCTTCTATGAAATAATCCCATCTATATTCCTCCTCATTATTTAGAAAATGTTGAAACGTAAGAAATATTGACTTGCCCATTTCCTGCGTTTCCTGTAACTGTTCCTGTTTTATTTGGATTTGGCATCGATTCATCTCCAGCAATCATAATTCCATTCGAAAATACGAGAGCGGATAGATGAACAGGAGATCCTGTGTGGGTTCCGTTTGTAGCAAGCGAATTACATCCGGCATAGCCAGAGATAAAAGACGATCCTCCAGCTCCGCCTCCACCAGTTCCATAAGCTCCAGCACCTCCGGCTCCACCACCGTAGTAGCCACCGCCTCCGCCTCCGGCTCCACCGGCGACGTTCTTAATTGCATCGCTCTCTACTGGGCGTCCTCCAACACCTAAAGTTCCAGCTTTCCCAGCGAGTCCATTCGAAGCGTACGCAGCTGCAGCGATTCCGCCAGCTCCACCTTTCGTCTGGGCCGCTCCAACACCAGATCTTCCGTTCGTTACATCCGAAGCTGTAGAAGAGCTCGTTGGCAATCCTTGTAAAGCACCTCCGGCTCCTCCAGCATTTCCAGAAGCACCTTGTCCACCACCTCCGGCAGCAACGATAATTCTGCTCGCATAGGCAAATGTATTGTCACCAAGAGATAGTCTTACGTCGCTCGCACCACCTCCGGCTCCGCCGATCATTTGATCGCGATTACCTCCATCAGCACGCATAGAACCACTTCCTCCAGCACCTCCGTTGAAACTATCCGTTCGACTGCTATCAGCACCCTTTCCACCAACGTAAATATATAGTTTTGTTCCTTTATTTAAATAGACAGAACCTGCTGCATAGGCGCCGTGTCCTCCGTGTTCTCCACCTCCGGCAGCTCCCCATGCTTCAATTCGATAAAGCCCAGATTCTGGTACTGTAAAC
>ERZ1643251.3763-NODE-3763-length-13713-cov-10.863450_pt1 | contig 13713 bp, 18 predicted proteins | sample MGYA00579261_ERZ1643251 | MGnify/ENA primary metagenome ERZ1643251 (study PRJEB29033, sample SAMEA4952267) | chicken gut metagenome | biome: Broiler Chicken; feature: Gastrointestinal Tract; material: Caecum | place: Ireland | collected 2018 | study: Broiler... | reverse complement strand
TTGCAAAGCTGAGAATCAAATTGACGGATGCCGAATCATAAGGCACGCAAGATATAGAGAGCGCGCTCTTTAATATGAAGCTGAGAGCCGGCCACCCTCTTACCGAACTCCAGTTCTACGCAAAGGAACTGGCCGAGTGGGAAACCTCCGCCGCCCGGAAGGAAATGCTCGACGGCGACCGGTACTATATGGGGGAGCACGATATCTTGAAGCGTCAGCGCACCGCCATTGGCCCGGATGGAAAGCTAGTCCCTGTTCCGAACCTGCCGAATAACAGAATCGTGGACAATCAGTATGCGAAGCATGTAGACCAGAAGGCCAACTATTTGCTTGGCCGTCCGATTACCTTTGACTGCGAGAATACCGGGTATGCGCAGAAGATCAAAAAGATTCTCGGCAAGCAATTTATGCGCGTGCTGAAAAACGCTGGGGTTGAATGCTTTAACGCCGGTATCTCCTGGCTTTACCCCTACTACAACAAAAACGGCGAGCTGGCTTTCCGGCTTTTCCCCGGACATGAGATTCTCCCGTTCTGGTCTGACGCCGCGCATACCGAGCTTGATTCCGCGGTTCGTCTCTATCCTGTAGAGGTATACGCGGGGCCTGAAAAGAAAATCGTCATGAAGGCGGATATTTTCACCCTTGAAGGCGTTCGCACTTATATCTTTGAAAACGGCGCGCTATCGCCTGACCCCGACGCCGCGGAGAAGCAGAGCTATGTCACCGCTGACGGCAAGCCCCTTAACTGGGAAAGATTTCCCCTTATCCCTGTCAAGTATAACGCCAAAGAGATTCCGCTTATCAGGCGCGGCCGCGGCCTGCAGGACGCTATCAACCTTTTGCAGTCCGATTTTGTGAACGCCATGGAATCGGACGCGGGCAATACGGTGCTTGTCCTGCGCAATTACGACGGGCAGGACCTCGGCGAGTTTCGCAAAAACCTTGCGACCTACCGCGCTATCAAGGTGCGCAGCTTTGAGGGCAAGGACGGCGGCGTGGATTCGCTGCAGATCGAGGTTAACGCCGAAACCTATAAGACGGTCCTTGAGCTTCTGAAAAAGGCCCTCATTGAAAATTTGCGCAGCTACGACGCCAAAGAGGAACGCCTCGGTGGAAGTCCTAACCAGATGACAATTCAGAGTATGTACTGCGACATTGACCTCGATGCTAACGCGATGGAGACCGAGCTGCAGGCCGCTTTTGAAGATTTGCTCTGGTTTGTCAATACCTACCTCGCAAGTATCGGCGAAGGCGACTACAGCGGCGAGGAGATTTCCGTTATCTTCAACCGCGATATCCTCATTAACGAATCCGAGGCAATCGACAACTGTATAAAGTCCATCGGTATTATTTCTGATGAAACTATCGCAGCTATGCACCCTTGGGCTGATGACCCGGCCGCCGAACTTGAACGCCTGAAAAAGCAGAAAGAGGAGAACGACCCTTACCGCGCGGCCTTTGAACAGGCGCGAAACTCCGAAGGCGGTGAGCCTGTAAATGACGAATGAACAGTATTGGGTTAACCGCATGCGGATTCTTGAGGAATCCCTGCTTGATACCGGCTATGGATACGTACAAAACCTCGAACGTCAATTCGATATTGCGATTCGGGCGATCGAGGAGCAGACGGCCGTCTGGTATCAGCGATTCGCCGCAAATAACGGTATAACGCTTGCCGAGGCGCGAAAGCTCCTCACCGCCGGAGAACTCAGAGAGTTTAAATGGACTGTTGAAGAATACATAAAACGCGGCCGGCAGAACGCGGTTTCTCAGGCGTGGATGAAGCAGCTTGAAAACGCATCGGCTAGGGTTCATATATCCAGGCTGGACAGTTTGAAGCTCCAGTTACAGCAGCAGGCCGAGGTCCTGTATGGGAACCAGCTCGACGACCTGGACGGGCTGATCGGGCGCATTTACTCGGACGGCTACTATCATACCGCTTTTGAACTGCAACGGGGCATAGGCGTCGGCTGGTCGCTTCACGGCTTGACTGACGAAGCCATTCGCAAGGTACTTTCCCGCCCCTGGACGCTGGACGGCCAAACATTCAGCGATCGCATCTGGTCAAGCAAAGCGGCCCTTGTCAATAAGGTCAATACCGAGCTGACGCAGATGATTATGCGCGGCACGGCTCCCGACAAGGCAATCAGGGCGATATCGGAGCGGTTCAAAGTCTCGAAGTCTCAGGCCGGGCGTCTGGTAATGACCGAGAGCGCCGCTTTCGCCAATATGGCCCGCAAGGACTGCTTTAACGATCTTGGCGTTGAGAAGTATACCGTTGTTGAAACTCTTGATAACGAAACCTGTTGTCTGTGCAGCCAACTCGACGGCAAGGTCTACCCAATGAGCGAGTACGTTGTCGGAAGCACGGCGCCGCCATTTCATCCCTGGTGCCGCGGTACGACCGCCCCCTACTTTGAAAACCTCGAAGGCGTCGGCGACAGATTCGCCCGGGACGCCGGGGGCAAGGCCTACGACGTTCCGAAGGATATGACTTACAGTCAGTGGGCCAGGAAATCAGGCGTTTCTACCGAAAACACTAAAACAGCGTTTACGGGGAATTCGAGACGTGGTATAATCAGGATAGGTAAGTCTCTCGGCGCTAAAGCTGCTAACTACGACGTTATGGACCTGTCGACTGGGGAAATATATCACTTTGTTGAAGGCTCAAAGATTCAAAACGTAGAGGTATTTGCCGGCAAAGGCGTGAAGACGCCATTCCGGCGTGCAGAGAAGTTCGCCGCTCGCTACGGCGGAAAGCCGGAAGACTGGCAGCACGCAAAAGGCTTTGGCCTTCTCGATACCCCGGATGGCGACCGTGAGGTTGAGGTTCATTGGGTACAATGCGAGGGCCTTGGCAAGTTTGAGTTCTTCGTGAAGGAGTGGCTGGATTGAAAGTAAGGTATATCGGTCCTGATTGCGTGACCTTTACAAAAAATAAGGTTTACGAAGTTCTTTCTATCAAAAAGGGCTGGTATCGGCTTATGAGTGAAGTCGATGAATCTTACCTTTTACCGCCTAATGTATGCGAGGTGGTTGAGGGGTCCGAGGGAGACTTGGCCCAAGAAGCCCATAATTGACCCGTATCGCGTTTTATGGTTTAGCACTTAGATTTCCCTACCCTGCAATTAAAACGTGATACGGGAGACCGTAGGCTTGCCAGAGGAGGTTATTATGCTTTTCAAGAAGAAGCACAAGAAACTAACGCAGCCTGAAATCAAGGCTATCAATAATAAGCTCGCATATCCTGAGGCGATTGTTTTTTGCCCGAGGTGTGGGAAGAAACTTGAGTATTTCCCCGTAGGAAATGCGGCTGAGGTTAAATGCCCCTCTCGAAATTGCATTAGCGGCAGTTCGCGAGGAATTTATGTACGCTTAACAGATGATTAGAGCACCCCTGTTATATGCAGGCGGTGCTTTTTTCATACAAAATTACCGCTTTACGCGGCGGACAATAAGCAGCGTACCGCAATACCGGGACTGGCCGGACAAAAAGGACAGCGGAGACAGGAGAAAATTATGCTGGAATGGCTGAAAACAATTTTGGGAGACGCCTACACCGAGGAGACCGACAAAAAGGTTTCCGAGGAAATCGGTAAAAACTTTGTCGCGCGTTCTGACTTTAACACCCTGAACACCGAAAAGAAGAATCTGGCCGACGCCGTGAAGGAGCGCGACAGGCAGCTTGAAGAGCTGAAAGCCTCTGCCGGAGATGTGGAATCGCTCAGGACGCAGATTACTGCGCTCCAGACCGAGAACGCAAATGCGGCGAAAGCCCATGAGGCGGAAATCAGGCGCCTCAAAATCGATACTGCGGTTGAACTGGCGTTGTCCGCTGCAAAGGCGAAAAACATTAAGGCCGTTAAGGCTCTGCTTGATTTGGATAAAGCCGAATTAGGCGAGGATGGGTCCGTTAAGGGGCTGGCCGAGCAGATTGAGAAGCTCGCGAAAGCGCCCGACAGCGGCTTTATGTTCGAGGACGCTAAACAAAAACCGGGGTTTAAGGGTTTTAAGCCCGGCGAAAGCGGGGACGGCAAGGGCGAGGGCATGACGCTGGAAAAGCTGCGCAAACTGTCCCCCATCGACCGCTATAACTTCGCGCAGGCGAATCCCGAGCAGTACAAAGAATTATATGGAGGGAATCAATAATGCCTAACACCGTTTACGACAATTTTTATCTTTCCAATGAAATCGAGGACCAGTATGCGTCACACCTCGATTTGCAGAGTTTCTGCACAGTGGACAACAACCTGGAGGGGACTCCCGGCATGCTGCGCAAGGTCCACGTATACAAGGCGACTGACGGCACTGAAAAGCTGGCTAAGGGCGCGGGGAACACAAAAAGCATCGAAGTCAGCTTCGATGAAAAGGAATACCGTATCTTGCTGGCGCAGAACCGTTTCCAGTATTACGACGAGGAGGCTATGACCGACCCCATGGTCGTTACCGCCGGTACCCGTCACGCGGGCATTGATATGTTCAATACTGTCAACGCGGATATTTTTGCCGAGTTCAATAAGGCGACGCTTTCTGTCACAGCAGCGTCGCTGGATTTCGCGGCCTTTGTAGACGCGGCGGCTAAACTGAACCTGGAGAACCCCGAAGGCGTGCAGATTTTCGGCTTTGTCTGCGCCGCCGATATGGCAAAAATCCGCAAGGCCCTCAAAGACGACCTCAAGTATATTGAAGCTTTTTCCAAAAGCGGTTATGTTGGGACGGTCGCCGGCATCAATCTTTACACAAAGAAAAATGCTGTTGAAAACACTGTCATCATTGGTACAAAAGAGGCCGTGACCCTTTTCAACAAAAAGGGTACCGAGGTTGAGCAGGAGCGCGACGGTAACACCCGCCAGAATACGGTCTATTCCCGTAAGTATTACCTCGCGGCCCTGACAGATGAAACGAAGGCGGTCAAGATCACGGTGGGGGGTTAACGCCCCCGGCCGAAACCGGGCTCGTCGGTTCGGGGGAAGCAGGTAAAGCAAAAGCAGGAGCTAACAAGTAAGAGGGAGAGATGAACAATTATGGCATACACACCGACAACTTGGAATAACGGCGATTTAATCACCGCCGAGAAGCTGAACAAACTGGAACAGGGCGTTAAGAATGAACAGGTTGGGCCGCAGGGACCCAAAGGGGACCCCGGCGCAAAGGGCGATAAGGGCGACCCTGGAGAAGCCTATACGCTGCCTGCTGCAAAAACGAACGTCCTTGGCGGCGTAAAGCAGGCCGCGGCCGTGCCGGATGCCGCGGCCGCGCCTACGAAGGAGGAGTTTAACGCGCTCCTGGCGAGCCTGCGTGCGGCCGGCATTCTTGCAAACGCGTAAGGAGGCGCAATATATGGATACGCTTGCAGCAGTATCCGCCCGGCTTGCCGCTTTAGGTTATACCGTGACTGACGCTGACAATGCCGCGCTTGATTATAATATCAGGAAAGCCGAGACTTATCTCAAGGCCAGTACGAATCAGCTCGAGGTACCCGAGGGCCTGTTTTATGTTTGGGCGGATATGGCTGCGGGGCTGTTCCTTACGGACAAGAAAGCGTCCGGCGGCCTTGCGGATATATATGACTTTGAAGCGCCGGCAAAAAGCATTTCAGAGGGCGATACGTCCGTCACGTTCGCGCTTTCGGACAGCGGTTCGTTTGAGCAGCAGTTCGACGCCATGCTTGAGAGGATGGCCCATCCCGATGAGGAACTCGTCACAGCGTTCAGGAGGCTTGCATGGTAAACGCATATAAAAAGGCGCTGCGCCGGTTCTGGGCGGGCCGGTGCAGCGTTTTTATCAGAAAAACAGCGGTCAATCCTGATAACGGCCGGAACGAACCCTGCGAAGTGCAGATTCTTGAGGACGCGCCCTGCCGGCTGTCGTTCAGCTCCGCGCCGGGCATTTCCGAAACCCATGAGGCTGCGGGCGTCCAGCAGACGATCAAGCTGTTCCTCACGAACGGCGTGGAAATCCCCGCGGGTTCTAAAATCAGGGTTACGCAGAACGGGCGCACCGCAGATTATGCGCGCTCCGGCGAACCGGCCTGCTACTGCGCGCATCAGGAGATTGAGCTTGCTTTGTTTAAGAGGTGGGCCTGATGGCGCGCTGGGGAAGCATCGACGTTACGCAGCTAAGGGCCTTTGCCCGCGCCCTGGGAAAACTGAGCGGCCCGGAGATGGACAGGCTTTGTATCAATTGCAGCAAGGCGCTGGCCGGCCGGCTTCTGGCGCTGGTGATTCCCAAAACGCCCGTCGGCAAATATCCGCCGGGCTCAGGCAAAAAAGGCGGTACGCTCCGGCGCGGCTGGGGCGCGAAATCGGCGGGCGCGGCCGCTGGGTACGCCAATTCCCTGAGCGTTATGAAGGCCGGAAATATCTATACGGTGGAGATCAGAAATCCGGTGGAATACGCGAGCTATGTGGAGTTTGGGCACCGCACCGTTAACGGCGGATGGTCGGAGGGCCGGTATATGCTGACGATTTCCGAGGAGAGGCTGAAAACAATCGCGCCGGCCGTACTTGAATCGATGGTTTTAAAGAAGCTGCGGGAGGCGTGCGATGTCTGAAATCAATACTGGAAAAATACTGGACGGGATTACGCTTGCGCTGCGCGCCGCGTACCCGGACTGTCAGATTGAATCGGACACGATCGAGCAGGGGCTTACGCCGCCTGCTTTTCTTGTTGTTCTGGTATCGGCTGAACAGGAAAAACGGGCTGGCGAACGATGGAGACGCCTTCCCCGCTTTGATATCCTCTATTATCCGAAAGCGGGGCGGGAGGAATGCTATATGGCTGCGGACAACCTGTGTACAATCCTTGAACTGATTACACTGCCCGGCGGCGACCGGCTGCGCGGTACGGAGATCAGTTTTGAGGTTGTGGACGGCGTACTGCATTTCATGATTTCCTATAATCATTTCGTCCGCCAGAAGACTGAGGAAATCTATATGGGCGAGCTGAAAATCGAGCAGGGAGGACAGTCATATGGCAAAAACCACAGGCGCGGCTAAGACGGGCGCGCCGAAATTCTCGAAAGCGCAGCTCTTGCGCTCGGCACGGTATGAAACGCGCCGGGACCTGATCGGCGCGCTTTTGAAAGACGGCGCGCGGTATTCCCATGAGGAAGTCGGCGCCGCGATCGAACAATACATGAAAGGCAAGGTGAAATGATATGGCTCTTGGCGGCGGCGTCTGGACCACGCAGAACAAGATTCTGCCTGGTACTTATATCAATTTTTCCAGTGTATCAAAGGCCTCCGCAGCGCTCTCCGAGCGCGGTTACGCGGCTATGCCGCTCATGCTGGACTGGGGACCTGAAGATGAAGTCTTCACCGTGACAAACGGCGACTTCCAAAAGGACAGTCTCAGGATTTTTGGCTATGCGTACGCCGACCCCGAAATGCTCCCGCTGCGCGAGCTTTTTCAGTACGCGCAGACCTTGTACGCATACCGGCTCAACGGCGGCGGTACGAAGGCGTCGAACACGTATTGCACGGCAAGATATTCGGGCACGGCCGGCAACCGGCTTAAAACCGTTATCTCCAGAAATGCGGACGACAGCGAACTCTATGACGTTGCGACTTATTACGGCGCGACCCTGATCGACACGCAGACCGCAGCGGCGGCGAGCGGGCTTCGGGATAACGGCTTCGTTACGTTCAAGACTACGGCCGATTTGGCGGAGACTGCCGGCGTCCCGCTTACCGGCGGCGCCAACGGGGCGGGCGAATCCTCCGCGTTTCAGGCGTTCCTCGATAAAATCGAGAGCTACAGCTTTAACACGCTCGGCTGTCCGTCTGACGATGCGGCGACGATCAACCTTTTTATCAACTTTACAAAGCGTATGCGCGACGAAGTCGGCGCGAAGTTTCAGACCGTTATATTCAATCCCCTTGACCATGAAAAGCTGGCGGACTATGAGGGGGTTATTGAAATTGGCAACGCCATTGCTGACGGCGATACCGCGCGCGCCGGGCACAGCTTTGCAGGCAGCGCGGCCGCAGGGGCCGCGGGGCTGGGTTCTTTCGGTTTGGTGTACTGGATGACGGGTGCGTCTGCCGGCTGTGCTGTGAACAAGTCCAATACCAACAAGCGTTATGACGGTGAATTGACTGTCGGCGTGGACTATACGCAGGCCGAGCTGGAAAAGGCGATCAGGACCGGCCGCCTGATGTTTCACAATGTCAACGGCGAGGTGCGAATCCTTGAGGATATCGATTCCCTCGTGACTGTATCCGATACAAAGGGCGATGTGTTCAAGTCAAACCAGACCGTCCGCGTCTGCGACCAGATCGCCAACGATACAGCGGTCCTGTTCAACACGCGTTATCTCGGCGTTGTACCAAACGACGCGTCCGGCCGCATCGCTCTTTGGAACGATATCTGCAAGCTTCACCAGGAGCTTCAGTCCATCCGCGCTATCGAGGATTTCGACCCCGAAATTGTGACCGTCAGCCAGGGTGAGACGAAGAAATCTGTTGTTTGTACGGTGCGCAATCTGAACGTTGTAAACGCCATGAGCCAGCTTTACATGAGCGTTATCATTGCATAAAGGAGGTTTGGAACATGTCACAGTCCATTATGAACGCGCTTGACGCGGTGGCCGGCTCTCAGGCGTCCGCCTACATTACGCTGGCCGACGGCAACCGCTACTGCTTCATGCAGCTGTATTCCTTCGAATCGAATATGGAGATCAATGTGGCGGAGGTGCCCATCCTCGGCAAGTCCGGCAAGGGCAACAAGCCAACCGGCTGGAGCGGCACCTGGAGCGGCACCGCGCACTACAATCAGTCGATTATCCGTAAAATGCTGCTCGAATACAAAAAGACCGGCTTTATGCAGACTTTTGACATCCAGGTTTCTAACGAGGACCCGACCGCGTCTGTCGGCCGGCAGACGATTATCCTGAAAAACTGCCTGACCAAGGGCGGAATCCTCGCAAAATTTGACGCTGATTCCGAAATGCTGGACGAAGAACTCGAGGGTACTTTTGACGATTGGGAAATGCCCGAAAGCTTCACCCTGCTCAGCGGGATGCAGTAAACAGACAAACAGGAGGTATATTTTTATGTCTAAAAATCTGACCGCTTTCCTCGCGCAGAACGCAAAGAAAATTGATAACGTTACCTTTATTGCGTCCGAACGTTTTACAGACCCCGAAACCGGCGGCCCCATGCCCTGGGAAATCTGCTGCATCACTGCGGCGGAAAACGCGGCAATCCGCAAATCCTGTATGCGTTCTGTGCCCGTCCCCGGACGCAAGGGGCAGTTTACGCAGGACTTCGATGTGAACGCGTATCTTGCGAAGGTTTCCGCCCGCTGCACGGTATTCCCGAATCTGAACGACGCCGGGCTTCAGCAGAGTTACGGCGTTATGGGCGCGGAACAGCTTATCACTACCATGCTCACCCCCGCCGAGTTTGAGGACTATTCCACAAAGGTCCTGAACGTCAATGGCTTCCAATCCGGAGAGGAAATGGTGGACGAAGCAAAAAACTGATACTTGGAGACGACCCGGAGTCAAACTATGTTTACTACTGTCTCCATAAATTCCACTGGCCGCCGCACGTTTTTCTCGATATGGACCCATATACGCAGGCTTTTATCATAGCCGCGGTTGACATTAAGGTCGAGCAGGAGAAAAAGGAGGCGGCAAAAGCGAAACGGAAGAAATAGCGCCGGGCGGAGCAGGGTCCCGCCCCGCTGCTGTCTCTTTGGAAAGGAGGGCGTCTGTTGGCTTCTATCCGGTCACAGCTTGTCCTTGTCGATCGTATGACCGCGCCTCTGCGCAGCATCCAGCGGGCGATGAATCTTGCGCTCAACAGCTTTGAATCAATGCAGGCCGCTTCCGGGCGGGTGATCGATACGAGATCGTTCCAGCGCGCGAGGGAGGAACTTGCCCGGCTGGGCGCGCAGCTTGACGAGCTTGAGGAGCAGGCCCGACAGGCGGGCGGGGCCGCCGGCGGCGCGGCGGACGCTATGCAGTCCAAGTTTATGCGGGCGGCGGCCGTTATCGGCGCCGCTTTTTCTGTAAAGAATATCATCGGCCTTGCAGACGCCATGACGCAGACACAGGCACGCCTTAATCTGATAACCGGCGACCTTGAAAAAACCGCCGCTTTACAGGACCAGATTATGGCCTCGGCAAACCGGTCCCGCGCTTCCTACCAATCTACCGCCGACGCGGTTGCAAAGATGGGTATTATGGCAAAGGACGCTTTCAGCAGCACTGATGAGCTTGTCGCATTTACGGAGCTTATCAATAAGCAGTTTACGATTGCCGGCGCTTCTGCAGCGGGTCAGGAGGCTGCTATGCTCCAGCTGACCCAGGCGATGGCCTCCGGCGTCCTGCGCGGTGAGGAACTCAACAGTATCTTTGAGCAGGCGCCGACGATTATCCAGACAATCGCCGATTACCTGGGCGTATCCATCGGCCAAATCCGGCAAATGGCGTCCGAGGGCCAGATTACGGCCGAGGTCGTGAAAAGCGCCATGCTCGCTTCCGCGGATGAAATCAATGCGCAATTTGAAGCGATGCCCTATACCTTCGCGCAGGTATGGACCATGATTCAAAATACCCTGCTGCAAGCGTTCGAACCGCTGATTCAGGCGATTGGCGCGGGCGCGCAATGGATTTATGATAACTGGTCCACTATCGAGCCTGTTTTGGCCGGCGTCGGCGCGGCTGTTTTAGTCGTCGCGGCTGCCTTGGGTATAATGACTGTCAAGCAATGGCTGCTTAATTCTGCGTTATTGGCGAACCCGCTTCTTTGGGTTGCCGTCCTGATTGGTGTGCTCGTTGGCGCGTTGTATAAAGCAGTCCAGGCAGTCGGTGGGCTGAAAAACGCATGGGAAATCTTTAAGCTTATTGTGGTTACCCGCTGGAATGAAATAAAACTGGCCTTTTTTACCGGCGTTTACTGGGTCATTGACTTGGTGGACAAACTTGTCCTCTGTTGGCAGAAAGCCCGAGTTGCAGTTGCCAAGTTTATGATGAATATGAAAGTCGCGGTGCTTACAATTCTCCAAAGCATGATAAACAGCGCAATTGACCTCATCAACGGGTTTATTGGCTTGCTGAACAAAATCCCCGGCGTCAATATCGAGGCAGTCGAGCACGTGACCTTTGCAACAACAGCCGCCATAGAAAACGTGGCTGCACAACAGGCTCTTGATAAAGACCTCGCCGCTTATGAGCAGGAGCTTGCCGACGCGAAAGCCGGCCGCGACGCGCATCTTGCGTCTTTGCAGGATGAGGTTGACGATTCGGCCAGCGCGCTCCGCGCGGCCATAGAACAGGGGCGGTCGGAGGCTGCAGCGAACAGCGCCTCGGAACAGACGGCGGCCGCAGGCATCGGCGCAGACACTTCCAATATTGCCGAAAGCGCGGGAAGCGCGGCGAGTTCCCTGAAGGGAACGACGGAGGACCTTAAGTATATGCGCGATATTGCCGAGCAGGAAGCCATTAACCGTTTTACGACGGCTGAGGTGAAAATCGATATGACAGGCATGACAAACCGCATTGATTCCAACATGGACCTTGACGGCGTGCTGAATACCTTCACGGAAGGATTCGCGGAGGCGCTTGAGGTTGCGGCCGAGGGGGTGCACGCTTAATGTACAGTTTTTTTCTCGACGGCGAACAACTGCCGGTCACCCCGGAGAAATTAACCGTAAAAATCAAAGGAAGCAATAAGACACTTACCCTTGTAAACGAGGGCGATATTAATTTCCTGCGCGCCCCTGGATTAACCGAAATCAGTTTTGACGCTGTCCTGCCGATGCTTGGGCAATACCATTTTGCACAGAGCGGCCGCAAACCTGATTACTATCTTGATATCTTTGAAAAGCTGATGACCGGCAAAAGGCCGTTCCGCTTTATCGTAAGCCGCGCGTCCCCTTCCGGCGAGCTTTTGTATGATACAAATATGAAGGTGAGCCTGGAGGATTATACGATTACAGAGGACGCTGCAAAAGGCCCGGACGTAACCGTTGCGGTCACGCTCAAACAGTACATAAGCTACGCAACAAAAACAGTGAAGCTAATAAAGCCGAAAAACGGTAAGCCCGGCGTGTCTGAGGAACAGACGCGCGACGGCCCGTCCGCCCCAAAGGGGAAAACGCATACGGTGGTCAAAGGCGATTGCCTTTGGGCGATCGCGCAGGCGTACATGGGGGACGGGTCAAAATACCCGGCTCTCTACGCAGCCAATAAGGCGACCATTGACAATGGCAACAAAGGCACAGGAAATCCCAAATACACAATTTACCCGGGGCAGGTGTTGACAATCCCATGAAAGCGGACCTGATTATTCAAAACGGCGATACAATTTACTATCCTGTTATTGAGGAGGGAATCACGCTCGACTGGGAACGTAAAGGCTCGCCGGGCAAACTCAAGTTTTCCTGTATAAAGGACGACGCCCTGTACTTTCAGGAAGGCAACGCCGTAAAGCTGGCCGTGGATGGCACAGACCTTTTTTATGGCTTTGTTTTTACAAAAAGCCGCTCGGGCAAATCACCGTATCTGATCGAAGTAACGGCATACGATCAGCTCAGGTATTTTAAAAACAAAGATACCTATGTATATTCCAACAAGAAAGCCAACGAAGTGATTGAAATGCTCGCGGAGGATTTCGGTTTGAATGTTGGCATGCTGGAAGATACCGGGTATGTCATCGCGTCCCGTTCAGAGGACAACGCCACGCTTTTCGATATTGTTCAAAACGCGCTCGACGAGACTTTGCAGGCAAAAACGCAGCTCTATGTTTTGTATGACGATGTGGGGAAACTGACGCTGAAAAACATAGAAAATATGAAGCTGGACCTTTTGATCGATGCGGATACCATCGGGGATTACAGTTACTCCAGCACGATCGACAGCCAGACATATAATCAGGTCAAAATTTCATTTGAAAACAAAAATACCGGTAAACGTGAAATCTTTATTGCGAAGGACAGCGCGAATATCAATGCCTGGGGCCTGCTGCAATATACCGACACCGTAGAGCTGTCTGCCAGCGGAGCGGCGAAAGCCGAGGCTCTTTTGAAGCTTTACAATACAATAACCCGTTCGCTTTCAGTCTCAGATGCGCTTGGCGATATACGTGTCCGGGCCGGGTCGTCGGTGATTGTGATGCTCGCGCTTGGGGATATCAATATCCAAAGCTATTTACTCGTTGAGCGCGTTACACATAAATTCAGGCAAAATCAGCATCTTATGGATTTAAAATTGCGGGGTGGTACATTTGTCTCCTGATATGAACGCCTTTTTAGGTAACGTAAAACGTGCCGCGGTCGAAGCGGTCCGCGCGGGTAATCCCTTTGCTTTTAATCTTGGCAAGGTTATAAGCGCTGAACCTCTTAAGGTACAGGTGGACCAAAAACTTGAACTTACTGCGGCGCAGCTTATTTTAACAAACGCGGTGCGGGATTTTACTGTCAATATGACGGTGGAGCATGAGACGGAGGACGCAGCCGGGGGCTCTGTTCCCAGCCATAAGCACGCCTACATGGGTACGAAACCGTATCGCGTTCATTTGTCGCTCAAAGCCGGCGAACAGGTACTTCTCCTGCGGGCGGACGGCGGCCAGAAGTATATTGTTTTAGACCGTGTGGAGGCGCCGGCATGATACCAAAAGTGAACAGCGATCTTTTAACGCTTGAAGCTGAAACGCGGCGGGCAAGCCGGACCTGGAAGCTGAATACCGGCGCGGGGACGATTGC
>ERZ1643251.3761-NODE-3761-length-13723-cov-6.678958_pt1 | contig 13723 bp, 8 predicted proteins | sample MGYA00579261_ERZ1643251 | MGnify/ENA primary metagenome ERZ1643251 (study PRJEB29033, sample SAMEA4952267) | chicken gut metagenome | biome: Broiler Chicken; feature: Gastrointestinal Tract; material: Caecum | place: Ireland | collected 2018 | study: Broiler... | reverse complement strand
CTTTCAACGCCGTGTAGTGCGTGGTAACGATGCCGCGGCAGCCCGTCTTTAACAGGTAGGTAATGACAGCCTTTGCGATCGCCTGCCCCTCGTCGGGGTCGGTACCCCCGCCCAATTCGTCGATGAGTACGAGACTTTCCGCATTTGCAGCCGCCGTAATTTCAATGACATTTTTGATGTGCGAGGAAAAGGTGGAGAGATTTTCTTCGATCGACTGCGCGTCGCCGATATCGCAGAACACGCGGGAGAACACGGCGACCTCGCTCCCCTCCGCCGCGGGAATAAAGATACCGCACGCCGCCATTAGGCAGAACAACCCGCACATTTTCAGCGTGACCGTCTTGCCGCCCGTGTTGGGGCCGGAAACGAGCAATATGCGGTAATCTCTGCCCAGCGCGACGGATACGGGGATCGCCGCTTTCGGGTCGAGCAAAGGGTGGCGCCCCTTCTGAATATCGATGGAGCCGCGGCGGGACAGGCGGGGTCGCACGCATTTGGTTTTATAGGAGTACTCCGCCTTGGCAAAGGCGCGATCGATTTCGACGAGGCGCGCAATATCTTCCGCCAACTGCCCGCTCATCGCGCCGACGCGGCGGGAAAGCTGCGCCAGGATGCGCTCGACCTCCTCCTTCTCCGCCGCGGCAAGTTCGCGCAGCTCGTTGTTCATCTCCAAAACGTACTCCGGCTCGATAAAGAAGGTCGCACCGCTCGCCGAACGGTCATGCACAAAGCCACGGATTTTTGCTTTGTACTCCGCGCGGACGGGCAGAACATAGCGGTTGTCGCGCATGGTGACGATGCCGTCCTGCAAATATTTCGCCCCCTCGCCGCTCAAGTACTCGGAGAGCTTGGCGCGGATCCGCTCGTTCAGCAGGCGGATGTTGCGGCGGATGTTGTACAGCTCGTCGCTCGCGTAGTCGCTCACCTCATCGTCGGAGAGAATTTTTTCCGTAATGTCGTTTTCCAGCGCCTCGTCGAAATAGATGCCCGCGGCGATATCTTTGAGCCCCGCACCGACCTCTTCGGGCAGCGAGGTTATCCCGCGGTACGCAATGCGCGCCGAACGCAGAAGCGCGCACACCGCGAGCAATTCGCCGCAGGAGAGGGATGCCCCCTTCTGCGCCCGCTCCAACTCGTCCTCGCAGGGCATAAATTGTTCGATGCGCCCCACGCCGCAGCGGAAGAGCGCAGCATCCGCCTCCGACGTCAGATCGAGCAATTTTTCCGCTTCAGACGTTTCCGTCTGCGGAATTTCGGCGAGCAATTTTCGCTTCGTCTGTTCAAGCACGGCGAAACTTGCAACGCTCGTCAAAATTTTATTCAGTTCGAGTTTTTCCAGAATTTTATCCATTTTCTCTCTTTGAAAATTATGAATTATTTACATTGATATGAGAACCGCATCCGCACACCGAAGGTCTTTCCCTTGCTACTGTGTACTGCGCTTCAAGGCGCCCGCCGTGCGCTCGGAAATGGCGGTTTTTAATTCCTCATCGAAAAGATACGCTCGCTTTTCCGCATCCGAAAGCACAGAAAAATCGTACAGTCTATTCCCTTTCAATTCACTCACGAGGTTCGCCGAATTATATACCTCAAAGCGACAAGCAGAATTTTCATAGCGCAGGAGCGGAAATTTCCGCCCGCTCTCATCGGTCATGCAATAATCGGAGCGGCGGTCGCAGGCGGAACAGGTTTTCCCGAACGGGCAATGCCCGAGTTCCATCACCTTGATACTGCCGCCCGCAAAAGCGAAGAGCCCCTCCCGCCGCGAGCGGATGTTTTCCAATTCTCTCTCGGAGAGTTCCTTGGAGAGCGCAATCTCCGACGGACGCTCCTCATCCAAGGAAAGGAGCGACAGGCGATTAAATATCCCAAACCCCGTACCCACGAACAACTTCCAATTTTTTTCGCGGCAAAGTTCGAGAGCGAATACCCCTTCGGCATACACGCCGTCGAAGAGGTCGGCGTATTTTTCGATCGCTTCTATATCCGTGCCAACCATAAATGCGGGCAAATATAACCATTTATGCCACGCATAGTACTGCGCAATATCGATAAATCGGCGAATTACTTGCTCATCATTATAATTATGCGGCTTGAATATCGCATCCGTCAAGGGAGCGCCGCGATATATGTCGGAAGAAAAATCGCGGTCGATCACAGCCGTTTTAACCTCGTTATCGGGCAATTTTAAGAGCGGCGCAACGGCGGCGCCGGCTCGAGAAGCGAGAGACGCACGGGGCGCAGCGAGGCGGGTAAACAGGGCGGCATAAGCCTCTCGGCGAAAGGCGTTGAGCGCTGATTTTACAATGAAGCAGTCCCCTTCGATTTCGATGTCTGCAAAGGAAACGGCGAAGGGATACCCGTCCGTTTTGGAAAAGCAATCGAAGACATCCTGCACGGTAAGAGCGCGACTCTTTGCTTCTTCCACACGGAATTGCGCGACATATTCAAAGGAGCCGAACGCGCCCGAAAAGCGGACGGCGGGCGCTTCCCCCACCGAGATATGCGCGCAGACGCTTACGGGCAACAGCCGTTTTCTCTCGGCAATGCGCGCGGCGAGGGAGACATCCGTCGTCAGATATACGCCGTCGCCCGCGCGGAACGCAGGGTTTTTCGGAAGATAAAATCCGCCCTTTTCCTTTGGAAATCCCGCGCGGTATTCTCCGCCGCCGAGTTCCTCTTTTTCCCCGCGAATCACTTTAAACCCGTCCCCGTCGGACGGGGCATACGCGGATTCGATAAATGTAAATTTTGCATTTTTTTGCCGTGCAGAAACGCGACCAACGAGTTCCCCTTTGTGTCCCTGTACAAAGGGAGAAAGCAGGTTTTTATCCTGCCCGAAGGTGTAGCCGCGCGTGTAATCGCCGCGGTTGTATGCGCGCTTTAAATCGGAAAAATCCCCCGCCAGCGCGCGTTCATCGGCGCCGCCGAGGATATCTTTATAATATTTTACCGCCGCGCCGACGTACGCCGCAGAGCGCATCCTACCCTCAATTTTGAAGGAAACGACGCCCGCATCGATGAGCCGAAAAATGTCCCTGCCCACGCACAAATCGGAGAGGGAGAGCGCGTAGGAATACCCCTCTCTCCCCTTGCGGTCGATAGAATATTTTTTTCGGCAGGGCTGTTTGCACAGTCCGCGGTTGCCGCTGTTGCCGCCCGCAAACGAGGACAGATAGCACTGCCCCGAAAAGCAGGTGCAAAGCGCGCCCTGCACAAAAACCTCCGTTTCGATTTCGGCGGCGATCTTTTTGATGTCTGCAAGCGGCGTTTCCCTCGCCAAAATGACGCGCGAAAAGCCGTACCGCTTTGCAAGGCGCGCCCCGTACACGTTGCACACCCCCGCCTGCGTGGAGAGGTGAAGAACCATTTCGGGATACGTCCGCTTTAACAGTTTTCCCAGAAAAACGTCTTGAATGATGAGCGCGTCCGCCCCGGCATTCCAGGCATCGAGCGCGCTCGCAAAGAATCCCTCCGTTTCCCCGTCTTTGACGAGGGTATTGAGGGCGACATACACCTTTGCACCCAAAACGTGGGCGCGCGCAATGCAGTTTTGCAGTTCCTCGGCGGAGAAATTTGCGGCGGAGCGGCGGGCAGAAAAACTTTTCAGCCCGAGATAGATCGCATCCGCACCCGAATCGAGCGCGGCATTAAACGCCGCCGTATCCCCTGCGGGAGCAAGAATTTCCGGCATACTTTTTCGTCCTTATCTGCGGCGAACATTCCGCACACCGCTTCCGCCGCTCCTTCGCCGGTCAACAGGCGGTGCGGCGGCAGAATATTTCCCTATTATTGTACCATTTTTCCGCTCATTTGAAAAGGGATTTGCGCAATTCCATCCAACATTCTCACTTGGCACGCAATTTTTCAAAAAAAGATTGACAGGCATTCCCGCCTGTGCGATAATATAGGCATTCCAAACTTCCCCGGGAGAAAGGAGCATGAAACAGAAAATCTGGAAAATAATTTTGCTGCTGCCGCCGCTTGCCGCACTGATCCTGGAGATACTCCCCTATGGCGCGGTGCTGATTTTCGGCGAACCGGCAGAGGATGGCACCATTGAAAGAATACAGTATCTGACCTCCTATTTCGACCCACTCAACCTCGGATATGCAAACTTCGGGCCGCCGCCCACCGCCTTTCTGACCTGTGTACTGTTGTTGTGCGGGTTCGCACTGTTGACGACGGACAGAGCCGCGCTGCCGCACCTGCTCATCTCCGTCTTCGCCTGCGCGGCATCCCTGTCGCCTTTGCTATACGGCATCGACTTCTATTCGACGGTCGGCGCGATCATTTCCGTGCTGTTCGAAGCTGAAATCGTTTTAACGATCCTCTATCGCCGCTTCTTTTCCGATAAAGCAAAGGAGCGATATGTATAAATATCTCCGCAATGACATATGCGGGAGCCGAAGATTCTTCGGCTCCCGCTCTTTTCATGTCCGCATTCAACTTTCCGCGCCGCAATTTTGCCGCGGCAGAAAGAATATCATTTTAAATTTTACCGCAGTTCCAGACCCAGCTTTTCGTGCAGCGCCTTTAAGATGCGTTTGACGTATCCGTCCGCATCCTCGGGCGAGATTGCCTTTTCGTGCGGGGTGAAGGTGAGGGAGAACGCCATGCTCTTTTTGCCCTCGCCGACCTGTGCGCCGCGGTATACGTCGAACAGGCGCACACTCGTAACGAACTTGCAGCTCTCCGCGATGACCCTTTCCACTTCCGCGCAGGTCATCTCCTCGTTCGCGACGAGGGCGAGGTCGCGCTCTACCTCGGGGAATTTGGGCAGGGGCGCGTAATGGATAGCCGTATTCAGCTTTTCCGCCAGCGCCGCATAATTGAGTTCGCCGAGGAATACGGGAACTTCAATCGCGAGTCCCTCCGCGATGTCGGGCGCGAGTTCGCCCAAATAACCGACCTCCTCGCCGCCCAAAAGCACCTTCGCGCTCTTGCCCGGGTGCAGGAAAGGTATTTCGATGGTCGGCGCATAATCGAATTGCACCCCCAAATCGAGCGCCAACGCCTCGAACGCGCCCTTAAAGGAGAAGAAATCCTCTCCTTCGCCATAGGCTCCCAAACCGATCGTCTTGCGCTCCTCGGGCAGTTCTGCGAGCGGGAGCGATTTTGCGATGAATACGTTCGCCAGCTCGTACAGGCGCGCCGCCTTGTTTCCGCGGCGGATGTTGCGCACAAGCGTATCCAACATGGACGGCGCAAGCGTGGTGCGCATGATGCTCATATCCTCGCCGATGGGGTTTTTGATCTTTATAGCCCTTTTCGCCTCGTCGCCGATGCGCAGAAGCTCGTAATCCTTGGGCGAGATGAAGGAATAGGTGATGATCTCCGAATAGTTCTGCATGCGCAGGGCGCGTTTTGCGCGCTCCTCCGCCTTCTGCGCCGCCGAAAGCCCGCCCTGCGTCGCCTGTGCGTTTTTCAGGAAGGTACCCTCGATGTGGTCGTAGCCGTATTCGCGGATGACCTCCTCGGCGATATCGGGATACCCCTCGATGTCCTCGCGGTAGGCGGGCGCGGTGACGGTGAGCAAATCTCCTTTCGCCGCGACATTGAAGTTCAGCCGCGTCAGAATGTCCTTGATCTCCGCCTTCGGCACCTCGATGCCGAGGAGCGCGTTGATCTGCGAAACGGATGTTTTGACGACCGTCGGCTCCACCTTCGCGGCGCAGATGTCCCAGCGGTCGCGCGCGATTTTGCCGCATTGGAGCTGCTCGATGAGGTGCAGGGCGCGGCTGATGGCGATGCCCGTCGTGTAGGCGTCGACGCCCTTTTCGAAGCGGGCGGAAGAATCGCTCTTCTGCCCCAACCCGCGGGAGGTGTGGCGGATGTTCGCGCGCTCGAATTTTGCGCTCTCGAAGAGCACTTCGCCTGTTTCCTCGGTGATGCCGCTGTTGAGGCCGCCCATCACGCCCGCGAGCGCCACGGGCTTGCTGCCGTCGGCGATGACGAGGTTTTCGGGCGAGAGGGTGAACTCCTTTTCGTCGAGGGTGGTGATCTTTTCCCCGTCCTCTGCCCTGCGCACGTTGATGCGGTTGAGCGCGACGCGCGCCAGGTCGAACGCGTGCATGGGCTGACCGAGTTCCAGAAGAACGAAGTTGGTGATATCGACCACGTTGTTGATGCCGCGGATGCCCGAAAGGGCGAGCCTGCGGCGCATCCACTGCGGCGACTTTTCGATCTTTAAGTCGCGGACGTAGTGCGCGATATAGCGGGGGCACAGATCGGGCGCTTCCACCGTTACGTTGACCCGTTCGGTGGTGCTGAAATTGTCCTCCTTATAGGACAAATCGACGGGGCGGAGCGGCTTTCTGAGCACCGCCGCGACCTCGCGCGCGATGCCGTAGATGCTCTGGCAGTCGGGGCGGTTGGAGGTGACGGCGATGTCGAAGATGTAATCGTCCAGTCCCACCACTTCCTTGATGTCGATGCCGAGCGGGGTGGTCTTATCCAGCTGCAAGATGCCGTTCACCTCGGCGCCCTCGTACCAGTCGTCGGTGATGCCGAGCTCCTCGCCCGAGCAGAGCATGCCGTACGACTCGACGCCGCGCAGCTTCCCCTTCTTGATTTTGATGCCGCCTTGCAGGGAGGAATTTTCCAACGCGACGGGTACCACGTCGCCCGCGCGCACGTTGTCTGCGCCCGTGACGATCTGAATGTCGCTGCCCCAGCTTCCGCAGTCGAGCTTGCAGATTTTCAGCTTATCCGCGTCGGGGTGCTTTTCGATGGAGGTAATTTTGCCGACGACGCAGCGGTCGATCTCCTGCCCGACGTAGACGAGCTCCTCCACTTCAAAGCCGCAGGAGAACAGCTTGTCCTTCAATTCCTGTGCGCTCACATCGATATCTACATAGTCTTTCAGCCAACTCAAAGGTGCTTTCATTGCCCTGCCCTCCTTAATCCTTGAACTGTTTGAGGAAGCGGACGTCTCCCTCGAACATCAGGCGAATGTCGTTGATGCCGTATTTAATCATCGCGATGCGCTCCAAACCCATGCCGAACGCAAAGCCCGTGTACACGTCGGGGTCGACGCCGCAGTTTTCGAGGACGCGGCGGTTGACCATGCCCGCGCCGAGCACCTCGATCCAGCCCGTTCCCTTGCAGATGCGGCAGCCCTTGCCCCCGCAGTTGCTGCACGAGAGGTCGACCTCCACGCTCGGTTCGGTGAACGGGAAGTAGGACGGGCGCAGGCGCGTCTTCGTTTCGGAATTGAACATGCGGCGCGCGAACTCGTCGAGCAGTCCCTTCAAATCGTTGAGGGTGATCCCCTTGTCGACGACCAAGCCCTCCATCTGGTGGAACATGGGCGAATGAGTCGCGTCCGAGTCGGAGCGGTACACCCTGCCCGGGCTCAAAACCTTGATGGGCGGCTTTTTGTTCTCCATGACGCGAATCTGCCCCGAGGATGTCTGCGAGCGGAGCAGGTATTCGCCCGTGATAAAGAAGGTATCCTGCATGTCGCGCGCGGGGTGATCGGCGGGGATGTTGAGCGCCTGGAAGTTATAATAGTCCTTTTCGATTTCAGGGCCTTCGAACACGTCGAAGCCCATGCCCGCGAAGATGTCGATGAGTTCGCGGCGCACGAGCGTTACGGGGTGTACCGAACCCGTGCCGACAAAGCGCGCGGGCATGGTGACGTCGATCTTTTCGCTCGCGTACTTTTCGGAGAGCTCCTTGGCTTTGAGCTCCTCCTCGCGCGCGGCGAACAGTTCCTCCGCCCACGAGCGCACGTCGTTGACGAGCTTGCCCATTGCGGGGCGCTCTTCGGCGGGCACGTCGCGCATGCCCTTTAAGAGGGCGGTGATCTCGCCCGTCTTGCCAAGGTACTTCATTTTCAGCTCGAACAGTTCCTTGCGGCTGTTCGCATGCCCGATCCCCGCTTCGATTTCGCGGCGGATCGCCTCCAATTTTTCTTGCATATCCGTTTCCACCTATAAAAATTTTTCGGAAAATAAAAAAGCGAGGGCGAAAAAAATCGTCCTCACAGGGCGCGTTTGTGCGCTGTACCACCTATGTTCGCGGTCGCCGTATAAAATGAGCGCCGCCTCGTTGCCCGCTTAACGCGCGGAATTACGCCCGCAGCTACTCCCTTTCGTTTCGCCGCGGAAGCTGATGAAGTGAATAACGGTGCCTTCCCCTCGGAAAGCCTTGCAGCCGGTGAGCCTTCCTCTCTTGGAGCGGGATTTTTTTGCCCGTCTGTCTTCGTCGTCGCCTTATATTGTAAATATCATAATCGAAACTGCGCGGAAAGTCAACGATTTTGCCGCCGCGCGCAAAAATTTTTACCCGAAAATATCACCATTTAAATATGCGTCGGGAATTTCACCCACGACAACGCTCTCACAGATGAGCACCTGCGTCGGTACGGAAATCTCCTGCGTACGCGACGGCATGACGACGCTGACCGTCGCCGTCACATCCATATAGATGGAGTGCAGGGTCTGGTTCAGACCCGCAGAAACGAATGAGGAGCGGAAATCGCAGGATACGCTGCCGACGGGAATAATTTTAAAAGTGACGTCCGGCCCGAAACCCGCCAAAAACTCGATGCCCGTAAATACGCCGATGGGCACTTTGACCCCCTCTTCGCATGCCGCGGACAAGTTCGCCATCGAAAGAGTGACCGTCTGTCGGGCGAGGAGATTTACGCTCTGCGCGTTCGCCTCCAGGCTTAACACGCGGTCATCCTCGCCCCGCGTGACCGTTACGAGCTTGCTGTAATCGATATTGTTCCAGGTGAGCGTCTGCGACACGGCATCGTTGACGGATTCCGTCGCTGCAACTCGCACCGTCGCTTCGCTCAGAGAGTACAGCATCCCTGCCACATTTTTATGAAAAAAAAGAAGAACACCGACGATTGCGGCGAGGACAGCTGCGAGAACGAGCCACTTTTTCCGCCCCGTATGTTTTTTATACCGGCGATAGCGGTATTCCGTCTGATAATACGCCATGATAGCATATATGCGCAGACGGACATTTTTATACCCTATTTTCCGGCGTATTTGTCGGCAATAATTTTATTATTGCGCGCAATCATGGCAAGGTATCCGTCAATCGAACGCAGGTACACATCGCATTCCCCCGGTTTTACAGACATTTCGCGGTAGCGGGCGACATAAATTTTAATTTGAGCGACGATGTTCAATAGGGAGCGGTACAATTCGAATACGGTGAATTTATAGAACTTATCGTCGCGAATCGTGACCACCCACGCGGAAGGATGCAAAATTTTGCTCGCCGAGGAATACGCCGCGTGCCGCGCGCTCTGCCCCGCAAATTTTTGCAGACCTTCCTTGAAGTTGAGGCGGTATTCCTTGCCAATCCCTTCGCGAAACTCGGGAATATGCGCCATCCAGCCGTAATTGATGAAAGCGTTGCGCTCCTTTACACCGAATGCCTTACACTCTTCCGAAAGCCTTTGCGCGAGCGCCTCGGCGTTCGGACTGTTCTCCATATCGAAATATTCCATATGCTTGACGTATTGGAAGAACAGATCGTCGCTGCGGGTGTTGAGCACGATGAGCACGCATTCGAGTTCGTGCAGATGGCGCCACAAGATCACTGCGTCGCAGCTGTTGCCCGTTGCGAGCAGGCTGATGACGCTTTTTATCGTGATCATCGATTTCTTGAACAGGTTGTTGATGCCGTTCATACGGCGGTCTGCCCCCTTAAAGGAACCCAAAACGAACAGCGAATAACTGCACGCCATATTGTAGGCGGCGATTTCGGGTGAATACGCGGATGTATTGGAACGCTTTTCCACGTTCAGATGCTCATTGATGACAATATAAACTGCCACCTCCTGCACCAACCTGTCGCGATAACGCGCATCCTGTTCCAGCCGGGCAACGATCTCCGCGGGGAGGTGCGACGTATGGAAAAGATGATAATAGTACAGATAGCTGACGATCTCGTCTAACCGCGCCGCATCGAGCGCACGAAGACGAATTTTTCGGCGCTTCAGTTCTTCGAGGTAGCGTTCCTTGACCCTGTCGTACATCTCCTTGATAAATTCGGCGTGCGGCGTTCTGCCCGTAATGCGGGCAAGGCGCGCCAACTGTGCGCTGAATATCTGGTCTTCCATGCGGTCGATAAAATTTTCTGCCATGCACTTCTCCCCTGCGGCACATTGCACCGCGATTCCTTTTTATTATAGCACAATCCGAAGAAAAAGGCAAGAAAACGTTAAACGCTCCGCTTCTTGCTGAAATTTTTCCTCTTTTATTGACACGGCAAGGTTTTCGTATTATAATTGCAATATAAAAACTGCGTGCCGGTTTCGGCACACAAAACGAGGTGATAAGAAGTACTATGCAATACAGAAATATGGGCAAATGGGGCTTAAAACTCAGCGAAATCTCCATCGGGAGCTGGATGACCGACCTCAACGGGCTCGGCGCGGCGGAAACCGCGCGCCAGAGCATCCGCGCCGCTTACGACGCGGGCGTGAATTTTTTCGACTGCGCGGACGCGTACAGCGGCGGCGAAGCGGAAAAATTCCTCGGCGGAGCGCTGCGCGATTATAAACGGAGTTCCTATGTCGTATCTTCGAAGGTTTTCTTCCCTACCGGGCGCGGTGCGAACGATTGGGGGCTTTCGCGCAAACATATCACCGAACAGCTGGACAACACGCTGAAAAATATGAAGCTGGACTACCTCGACCTGTACTTTTGCCACCGCTTCGACCCGACCACGCCCATCGAGGAGACGATGCAGACCCTCTCCGACATGGTAGAGCGCGGTAAAATCCTCTACTACGGCGTAAGCGAGTGGTCGCCCGTGCAGCTGACCAAAGCCATCGCCTGCATCAAGGAGATGCACCTGCGCCCCATCAGCGTCATTCAGCCGCAGTACAACATGGTCGACCGTTACATCGAGGACGAAATCGTGCAGATATGCGCGGAAAACGGGATCGGCATTGTGCCCTTCTCGCCTCTCGCGCAGGGGCTTCTGACGGGGAAATACCGCAAGGGGCAGCCTCTGCCCGCAGGCTCGCGCGCGACGCACCAGGCGGATAAACAGATCAACGCGCTTCTGACGGACGAAAACCTCGACAAGGTGGATAAGCTCGCCGCCATTGCGGACGGACTGGGCGTTCCCTTGTCTGTATTGTCCCTCGCGTGGATATTGCGCCTGCCGCAGATCTCCTCCGTCATCACGGGCGCGAGCAAACCCGAACAGCTGGAAACGAACATCGCCGCAAGCGGGCTGCGCCTGCCGCCCGACGTGCTCGACGAAATCGAAAAGATACTCGACTATAAACCGTTTGTACGCAAAATCGGGTGAGCATTGCTCGCGATTATGCGATAAGTTGAGTGCACCAATCCAAAACAGCGACTTTGGAACGCGCTTTCGCTCATCAAAATTTAATTTTGCTTGCGCGAGAAATCAGCTCGCAAAATTTTCTGCATATAATATAAACGACTCTTTTATGTGAGGTTATTATGAAGAAGTTTTTCAGTATCCTGTTCGCTTTTCTCTTGGTTGGTTTAGCGATTTTCGGAGTTGTCGGCTGTGCGGAGGAGGATCCGTATCCGAATCGGCAGCACGTTGCAATGCTCATCGTGGACCAATTCGGCCAAGAATGGTGCGAATTGACCGAGGAGGAGAACCATAAAACGATTACTCTTCCTACAGATGAGCACACGCGTACATTTACTGCACGGGCAAAATTTTCGAATGGAGATATCCGGATATTACAAGGGAAAAACGCAATCGGGACGTCGTATGATAGTTTTACTCCTGTTAATGGTGACATAGAATATGACGTGTTTAGAATATTTGAGGCGGGAACATATGAATTGCGTTTTATGACCAATTCTGACAATACGGAAATGTTTCCATTTACAGGATATTTGACTGTAGTAATCCCTTCAAGCATATAAAAAACTTGCGCGCCGCGGAAGCTTCCGCGGCGCGCTCTTTCTTATTCCTTTATTCGATCACAAAAATCACTGCACTGTTTTTGGGGAGCTTGTATTCGAGCTCATCTCCCTCGATCGATACGTTTTCCTCGCGCGGCCGAATGTTGTACTTTACCCCGTAATTCGTGCCGATTTCGTTGATGACGTTTTCGTCGTCGTCCGCCAGGATGACGGCGCGCGCCTTCTTTTTGCGGCCGAAGTTTTTCAGCTTCGCCTTCATCTTCTGCGCCTTGCCGGTGACGTTGACGACCTTGAAATAAATCTTGTCGCCGTCGACCGTCGCCGACTGGAATACCCGCTCGTTGACCCGCCAGACGTTCTTTTCAAACAGGAAATTCCAGACGCCGTCTTTATAGAAACGCGCGGTCAGCTTGCTGCGGGTATAGGTGAGCCGAAGCGTATTGCCCTCGGGCGAGTAACCGAGGAACTTATCCTTGCCCATCATCTCGCAGACGGTGCGCATAAAGTCGACGCGCTTGTCGAAGGAAACGTCGTACCCCTTGTGGTTCTTTCCATATTGGCAGCTGACGGAGAAGCCGTTGCAGTCCATCGTGCCGCGGTCCTCCACGTCCCTGACGCCCATGCCCGCGATGAAGCTCTGCGCGCCCCCGACGCGGCGGAAGTCCACCTCCATCTCGCAGTTTTCAAATTCGCCGTCGAGATAGTAGCCGTTGAACGCGTCCGCCTGCCCGATGAACAGCTCGCCGTCCCTGATTTCGCCGCCGATGCAGCGGGGATACAGCTTCCAATCCCCCATGCCGTCCGCGAAGTTGTGGCGGTACAGAAGTTCGCCGCTCTTCAAATCGCGCACGCGCACCTCGCGCACGGCGACCGCCGTCGCATGCGCGCCGACGAGCAAACCGCCCGCGTTGGAATCGTCCCGCTTTTCCACGCCGTTCAGAACGAATTTGCCCGTATTCGCCGCGAACATCTGCTGCACGAAATAGTTGGGCGTGAGCATGATGTCGCGCGGGTTGAACCAGATGAGGTCGGGCGTCCACTTGTAGTTGGCGGTGGAAGCGAACAGAGGCGCGTAGCAGGTCATTTTCACCACGTCGCTGTTGCGCTCGCACCCCGTGAGGAACGCCGCTTCGGCGAGTGCGGAGCGCAGGTTGTTTTCGCCGTTGAGCCTGCCGCGGCCGTCGCTCATCGTGTGCATGGCGTACTCGCCCATGAACACCTTCGCGCCCGTACGGTCGTAACAGTCGTAGCGCTTTGTATTGTCGATAAACCACTGATAGGAATTGTAGACATGCTCGTCCACAATGGTATCGCGGTACTTTTTATTGATGACTTTCCAACTGTCGTTGGAGTCCTGCGGGCGGATATCCACGCCCGCCGTGGTGACGATGGTGACGCCGAATTTTTCGATGAGGTCGGTCTGTCTGCCCGCGTACTCGTACTGGCGCAGCCCCATGAGGCAGGCGTCGAAATTCTCGAAATATTCGTTGCCCCAGTTCTCGTTGCCGATGCCGACGTATTTGAGCTCGAAGGGAGCGGGGTGCCCCATTTCCGCGCGCACCTTCGCCCAATACGCCTCGTTTTCATCCTCGCTGTCCGCACTGCCCAGCGCGAAGAACAGGAGGTCTGCGACGTTGTCGATGACTTCGTGCTTAAATTCCTTCGTGCCCGGCATGATGCGGCGGTAGCCCTCGCCGCGCTGCTCGCCCACGCGGATCTGGCACAGAAGTCCGCAGTGCAAAACGGGCAGCGGGGTCATCTTCAGATCTTCGCACAACGCGAAATACTCGTAGAATCCCACGCCGTACGACTGCATGTAACCCCATGTGTTG
>ERZ1643251.3760-NODE-3760-length-13730-cov-9.672687_pt1 | contig 13730 bp, 9 predicted proteins | sample MGYA00579261_ERZ1643251 | MGnify/ENA primary metagenome ERZ1643251 (study PRJEB29033, sample SAMEA4952267) | chicken gut metagenome | biome: Broiler Chicken; feature: Gastrointestinal Tract; material: Caecum | place: Ireland | collected 2018 | study: Broiler... | reverse complement strand
ATTTTTTTCATAATTTCCCATAATCTGTGGATATTTTGACTGTGAATAGTAACATCTAAACCTTAACTTTTTCTTTTCTGTCTTGTATTCATAGTTATTATCGTTTATACTAAAATTAGTATAGGAGGTATATAATGAAGTGTAGCGAATGTGGTTATGACTTAAAAGAAGAGGATAAAAAATGTCCTCGTTGCGGTACAGAAGTAAATTCTTCTGGTAATCAAAAAACCGTAAAGAAAAATCATAATATTATGATTTTGGCTATTGTTTTATCGGCAGTTTCTATTGTGTTAGTAGCTATTGGATTTCAGAAATTTTCTAGTCCTAAAACAGTGATGTTACAGAGTGTTTCTAATTTTGCTAGTAATATGAAAGAAGTTGTTGAAAAACTAGAATCTAATTTTGCAACTCAAATGGAGAAGCAGGATAAGGTTAAAGTAGATGGAACACTTGAGTTAGAAGTGGATCCTAGTTTGGGAATTGGCATGGATAATTTAACGATGAATTTTGTTTATGCCGAGGATAGTAGTAAGCAGAATTCAACAATTGATTTATCTATGTTGATGGGAGAAAATGGCTTATTCGACTTAGATATGATTATGGCAGATAGTAAGTTATATTTTGACCTAAAAGAAATTACAGAAACTTATTATTATACGGATTTTGATTATGTTTCTTTGTTTGAAGATGTGGCAACGGTTGATTATTCCAAATTAATTGATATCGTCAAAGATAACTTTACTGAACGAATTGAACAAGATAAAATTGAAAAATCCAAAGAAAAAATTAAACTTGGGGATAAAGAAAAAAATACTACGAAATTATCTTATCGAATTACGAATAAGATGATTAATGATGTATTATCTGGAATTTTGGAGGATATTAAAAACGATAAAGACTTATTAGAAAACTTAGTAAAAATGAGTGGGGTAACTACTGAAGAATTTACGGCATCTATCGATGAAGCACTTAATGGAATTAAAGATATCGAAGGAGAAACTTATTTCTACTATAATGTATATTATTATGGATTTAATAATATTGTAATGGAAGAAGTTGCGGATGATACAGTTTCTATTCAATATTATCACTATGATAAAACTGAAGAAATTATTGTGATGTCTGAAGGACAAGAAATGTTTTATATCCAAATGGTAGAAAATGGGGATAAAACAGATATCGACGGAAACTTAGTTGGTTATACGTTCTCTGGTAGTTATCAGGAACAGGAAAATGGTTTAGCTATGGATTTAACTGTTAATGTTGGTACTGATCAATTAACATTATCCTTAATCTCTTCACGTGAAGAAAGTGCTGAAGAGTTCCACAGTACCGCTGAAATTAAAATAACTGGTAATCTTCAAGGTGTAGATCTTGGTGAAGGTATGACAGTACGTTGTGACTTGGTTTATACACTTGGAGAAGATGTTCAAGTTCCTGATTTAAGTGGGGCTAAAGATGTTAATTTGATGACAGAAGAAGAAATGAATACGATTATTACCAATATTCAAAATCATCCATTCTTGTCGATGGTGTACGAAAGCTTGATGAATAGTGCGTCTGGAACAGATAACTATGATGATCCTATTTATGATGATTACACTAATGAAAGTACAGATTTATTACAAGACTATGAATATACTTATTAAAACTTAGAAACTGTCGAAAAAATACTGATTGTAGATTTCAGTATTTTTTTATTTGTTTACATTAAATTAATTTATTAATATCTTTTTTAGAAGATGAAATACTCTTTTTTTTTCAAGGGGAATATGGTATGATAACTATAGTATGATAAGAATAATAGGGTGATAATATGAATGAGAAAAATGTAGATGAAGCAAAAATTGAAATGGAAAAATTAAAAGCCAGAGAAGATGCCGTTCTTCAAGGACAACATTATCGTATTAGTGTTTTAACAGAAAGATTACTACGTTTAGAGTATAGTCCAAGTGGAGTTTTTTATGATAATAAAACCCAATTGGTTTCTTTTCGAAACTTTGAAAAGCCACAGTTTGAAGTTCAAGAAGATGAACGTTATTTAGTTATTAAAACAAAGTATTTTTCCCTATCTTACAATAAAGAGAAGAATTTCGATGGTGGTAAAGTCGTTCCTACTTCTAATTTACATGTTGATTTAGTAAGTACTGATCGCGTTTGGTATTATAAACACCCTGAAGTTAGAAATTTAAAAGGAATTTGTGTTGGATTGGATGGTAGTGAACAAGATTTAAAACTTAGAAATGGACTTTATTCCTTAGATGGTTTTGTTTCTTTGGATGACAGTAATAGTTATATTTTTGATGAGAAAGATAAACTAATTAAGCGTAATGAAAAAGGTATCGATATTTATTTGTTTATGTATGGCAGTGATTTTTATCTTGCTTTAAAAGATTATTTTCAGTTAACAGGTTATCCACCAATGATTCCAAGATATGCGCTTGGTAACTGGTGGTGTCGTGATTTAGAGTATACGACTGAAGAGATCATGGATGTTGTTAGTCACTTTGAAAAATTAGAGATTCCTATTTCTGTTTTCTTATTGGATAGGGATTGGCATATACGAAAGAGTAGTGATAATAAATTACTCGATACTGGATATACTTTTAATCGTGATTTAATTCCAGAACCAGAAAAATTGTTGAAAAATTTACATGAGAAAAATATTCATGTTGGACTTCATTACGATCCAATTAACGGTATTTATCCTCACGAATTACATTATCCAGAGATCGCCAAATATTTTGGAATTACTGATAATAAAATTATTGCTTTTGATCCATTGAATCCAGTACTTTTGGATGCAGTATTTAAGTTTTTGTTAAAACCACTTCGTGAAATGGGCGTCGATTTCTTCTGGAATGATTTTAAAAAGACAGATACTGGTTTAGATAATTTGTGGTTTTTGAATTATTATCTTTTACGAGGAGATCCTAATGATTTATCTGTTCGTGATGTGATTTTAGCTCGTAGTACTCCACTTAATCCTCATTTACAGGCGATTACTTATAGTGGTAAAACTATGGTCGGTTGGGAGAGCTTACGAAAGATTCCTATGTACAATCAGAGTGCAGCTAACGCTGGAGTATCTTGGATTAGTCATGATGTAGCGGGTAACTATGGTGGTACGGAAGAAGAAGAACTATATATTCGTTCGATCGAACTTGCTACATATAGTCCAATTTTACGGTTCCATGCCCCTCGTGGTCGGTATTATCGTCGTGAACCTTGGCGTTGGAATGCAAGAACATTAGAAGTCGTTGATGATTATTTAAAACATCGTCATCGTTTGATTCCTTATATTTATTCAAAAGCGTATTTATATCATCATGACGGTATTCCTTTAATTAAACCGTTATATTATGATAATCCATGGGCTTATGATGATACTAATTTCAAGAATGAGTATTATTTTGGAGAATTATTAGTTGCGCCTATCTTACAGAAGAAAGAAGTTTTAATTAATCGTACCGTTCAGAAGTTTTATTTACCTGAAGGTGTTTGGTATGACTTCAAAACAGGTAAGAAATTCCCAGGGAAAAAAGAGCATGTATCTTTCTTTAGAGATGAAGATTATCCAGTTTTTGCGAAACGTGGAGCGATTATTCCTTTAGATAACTCAAATAAGAAGAATTTTACCGGAAATCCTGAAGCGTTAGAGATCCATGTTTTTCCTGGTGAGAATAATGTCTTCCAATTATATGAAGATGATGGCGTAAGTGACATGTACAAGAGTGAAAAATTCTTGATTACCCAAATTGATTATAACTATCTCCCAAGTAACTATACGATCATTATCCGAAATGTAGCTGGTATGAGAGGAATTGTGCCTGATTACCGTGATTATAAGATTCGTTTCCGTAATACAAAAGAAGCTCAAGATATTCTTGCTTATTTTAATGATACTGAACTAGAAACAGTATCTTATGTAGATGACACTGATTTTATTATCGAAGTTAAACAAGTACCTAGTTATGGACAATTAACCATTAACTGTAAGGGTAAAGATATCGAAATTGATGCAGTTCGTTTAATTAATGATGATATTGATAGTATTTTACTTGATTTACCGATTAATACGGTATTAAAAGAAAAGATTTCTTCAATTATGTTTTCCGATTTGCCATTAAAGAAAAAACGTATTGAAATTAGAAAACTACGTAAATTTAATTTAACTAGTGAATATATTCGTTTATTCTTACGTTTATTGGAATATATTAGTCAAATTTAGAAAAATACTTGTATATCTTTGATTTAGGGTGTTATAATAGTGTATATTTCGCGTTGAAGTGGAAGTAGTAATAAAATAAGAAGCTTTTAGAGAGTCTATAGTTGGTGAAAGTAGATAGTGAAAATTTTATGAACTTGTCCAAGGAAGCGAAATCGGGTAATTCCGTTAGCAAGTAAAGGGTATAAGCATATGCTTATAAAATAAGGTGGTACCGCGATTTTTCTCGTCCTTATGGAGGGGAAGAATCGTTTTTTTTTGGAGGTGGAAAATGGAAGATATTATTTATTTTATAGGAATTTTTATTGTACTCTATATTCTTTTTTATCTGTTTATGGTAAAAAAGGCCAGACGGAATAGTAAAAAAGTTCCTGTTGAAGTACAGTATTTACTGGTTCAGTATAATTTAGATACGAAAAATTTCCGGTATAAGCAGTTTATGAATACGGTAGCACTAGTGGCTAGTTTTGATATTTCTTTAGTTGCGACGATCGTATTTCATATAGAGGGCTTTATTTGGCAACTATTATTTGGTTTTATTTTCCTGGTACCAGTCATATTACTTTCGTTTATGCTAGTAGGAAAATATTATCAGAATAAAAAAGAAGATTTTGATTTAGAACAAGAAGAAGCCGAGGCAGCGGAAATAGAGCGAAAAAGAGAAGAGAAAAAACAAAAAAGAAAGAAACGAGGAGGAAAGAAATAGTATGGATATTCAAAAGATAGAAAAGAAATGGCAAGATTATTGGCGGGATCATCATACCTTTGAGGCACATATTGATCCTAGTAAAGAGAAATATTATTATTTGGTAGAGTTCCCTTATCCGAGTGGAGCTGGTCTTCATGTTGGTCATGTAAGAAGCTATACTGCTTTGGATGCATTAGCACGTAAGAAAAGAATGATGGGATATAATGTTTTATTCCCAATTGGTTGGGATGCTTTTGGTGCTCCTACTGAACAATATGCAATTAAGAATCATATTCATCCAAAGATTGCGACCAAGAAAAATATTGAAACATTCAAAGGACAGATTCAGAAATTAGGGATTTCTTTTGATTGGTCTAGAGAATTCTCAACGACTGATCCAGAATATTATAAATGGACACAGTGGCAATTCTTACAATTCTTTAAACATGGTATGGCTTATAAAGCAAGAAAGAATATAAATTGGTGTCCAAAATGTAAAACGGGGTTATCGAACGAAGATTCTTCTGGTGGTGTTTGTGAACGTTGTGGTACGCAAGTAGTACAGAAGGAAAAAGAACAATGGATGCTTCGAATGAGTGATTATGCAGAACAATTATTGGATGGATTAGATGATACTAAGTTCCAAGAAAAAATCAAAACAGCCCAGATTAATTGGATTGGAAAGTCAACAGGTGCTGAAGTTGATTTTACTATAAAGGGAACTGATGAGAAACTTACCGTTTATACAACTCGTCCAGATACGCTATATGGAGTTACTTTCATGGTAATCGCCCCTGAACATCCATATATTGATTTATATAGTGGTCTTATTCACAATATGAACGAGATTATTGATTATCGAGAAAAAACAAACAAGAAAACAGAGTTTGAGCGTACTCAATTAGTCAAAGATAAAACTGGTGTCAAAATAGATGGTTTGGTTGCGATTCATCCATTGACAGGAAAAGAAATTCCTATTTATATTTCTGATTATGTCATGATGAGTTATGGTACTGGGGCGATTATGGCCGTACCTGCTCATGATCAACGAGACTTTGATTTTGCGAAGAAGTATGGTATTGATGTGATTCAAGTTTTAGAAGAAGAAACAGGTGAAACACAGGAGAATGAAAAAAAGAAAAATTCAATTGTAGCTGTTCTTTGGGATGAAGAAAAAAATCAATATTTGACATTAAATTGGAAAGAACAAGGTGGACGTTTATTCGTTGGTGGCACCATTCAAGAAGGAGAAGATGCGCTTACTTGTGCGATACGTGAAATTAAAGAAGAAACTGGGTATACCGATATTTCTTTAATGGAAACTGGCTTTACAATTAATCATCACTATTATGCTTATAATAAGGATCAATATTTTAATGTTGAAGCAACTCCTTTCTTATTCCGTTTGAACTCAAATGAACAAGCAGAAAGAAAGTTAGAAGAAGATGAGAAGTTTGAGCTTGAATGGGTAGATAAAGAGACCATTAGCCGTGAAGTGATGGACGAATTACATCAGAAGTCTTTTGAATATGTCACGACAGGTGGTGCGATGTGTGGAGAAGGTATTCATATTCACTCAGAAATGTTAGATGGTCTTCACAAGCAAGAAGCTATTGACAAAATTATTGCTTATTTAGAAGAAAAGCAAATAGGTAGAAAGAAAACGAATTATAAACTTCAAGATTGGATTTTTACTCGTCAACGTTTCTGGGGTGAACCTATTCCTCTTATCTATTGTGAAGAGTGTGGTTGGGTTCCTGTACCTGATGAAGATTTACCAGTTGTTTTACCTGATGTTGCTGAATATGAACCAACCGATGATGGAGAAAGTCCATTAGCGAGAATTCCTGAATTTGTGAATACGACATGTCCTAAATGTGGTCGTCCAGCTAAAAGAGAAACCGATACGATGCCAAACTGGGCAGGATCTAGTTGGTATTGGTTAAGATATATGGATCCACATAATGATAAGGAATTTGTATCTCAAGATGCTTTAAAATACTGGGGTAAAGTGGATTGGTATAACGGTGGAATGGAACACGCAACAAGGCATTTATTGTATGCTAGATTCTGGAATCAATTCCTATATAATATTGGTTTAGTACCAAATAAAGAACCATTTGAAATCCGCGCAGCTCATGGTATGATTTTAGGAGAAGGCGGCGTTAAGATGAGTAAGAGTCTAGGTAATGTCGTTAATCCTGATGATATTGTTGCTTCTTATGGTGCTGATAGTTTAAGAACTTATGAAATGTTTATTGGTGACTATGAAAAAGAAGCTATCTGGAGTGAACAAGGCTTAAATGGTTGTAAACGTTATCTTGATAAAGTGATTCGTCTTGGAAATAAAGTAGTAGATGGTAATACTTATTCTAAATCGATCGAAAAAGATATTCATCGTACGATTAAGAAAGTAACTGACGATATGGATGCTTCTAAATTTAATACCGCATTATCGGCTTTGATGATTCTCTTAAATAAGATGGAAAAAGAAGAACAGATTACGAAAGCAGATTATCGCACTTACTTAGTATTGTTAAACCCAATTGCCCCTCATATTACCGAAGAATTAAATGAGCAGTATCAACTTGGAAAGCCTATTTGTGAATCTAGTTGGCCAACTTATGATGGAGCTATGCTAGAAGATAGTGAAAAAGAAATTGCTGTTCAAGTAAATGGAAAAGTAAGAGCGACAATTACTGTTAATGCTGATGATGATGAGAAAACCATTGAAGAAAAGGCAAAAAGTGCCGAGAATGTTATTCGTCATCTTGAGGGTAAAGAAATTGTTAAAGTGATTATCATTAAAGGTAAGATAGTAAATATTGTAGTGAAATAGTTATTTTAGTACGGTATGGAAGAGAAACTCTTCCTTTTTTGTTTGCATGATTTTTCTTTATTTCTTTACTTTTGCTAGGAAATTTGTTATAATAGCGTCGTTTTTTATGAGGGGATGATTATATGGAATCTTTACAAAATTTAAGTTTTGTCAGTGATATTTCTACCGATGCCAGCATTGATGAAATGATTTCTATTTTGAAATATAACCGTACTGTCGCAAGTGATATGGCAAGACAAAATGCTTATTTAAAAGAAGCAAATGCTCGTATTTCTAATTTTCAAGTTAAACACGGTGAACAAGAGTTAGAATGTCAGGAAAAAGTGGATACTAACCAAGAAAATTTAGAAGATCTTTATACGATGTTTTATAAACCAATTTTAGATTTAGAAGTTACTCCTACTTTAAAACAGGATATTATTGAGTTATTACCAGACAGAAAAAGTAAATATTTTTATTCTATTGTAGGAAGAATTAAATTAGAATTATTAAAAGCTGAAACAGAATATTTAGAATTATTTCGTGGTGTAGTAGATGATCATTTGTTTTTAGAAGAATTGCAAAAAGAAATAGCTAGTTATCGAGAAAAAAATGATATAATTTCTAACTATTTGGCCTCTTTACAAAAAGAAAATTTAGGTAAAGATAATATATCAGAAGAAGTTAAATCTAATCAATTAATTTATTTACCAACACCATCAGGTAATTTATATGTTAATAATGATTTACTTGCGATTCCTACTGAATATTATTCTTCTTTTTATGATTTGTTTTCATCTATTCAAAATGGTACTTTTAAAAATTTAAAACGGTTAAATAGGGATTCTATAAAAAAGACAAGTGTTGTGGAAGTAAAAGATTATCAAAGTAGAATCGTTTTTGATCGAGTTGGTTCTAATCGCTATATAATTTTATCTACCTTTGTGAAGAAAGTAGATTGGAACAATGAAAGCCGTCTTTCTTTAATTAATCGTGTAGATATGTATCGTAGTATAGAAAACAGATTGTCTACTTTAGTGCATGATGAAGAATTTATGAAAAATCAGGAAGAAATCACTCAAGATATATTAGAGGCATTAAAAAATAATGATCGCGAAAAAATAAAAGCTTTGGGAAGGAGTAAATAATATGAGTGAAGAATTAAAAAATAAAATTTTAAAAAATATCGAAGAATTACTTCATTTAGAAGATGAGGATGAAGCTAGGTTTCGTTTAGATTGTTTGGAAGATTTATTTCAAGATTATTCTCCTACAGATTTACTTAGTTGTCCATCTATAACTACAGGACAAGTCCTTTTGATGTTGACTTTACTATATAGTGATGATTTTAAGAAAGTTCCTTATAAAGAGGATGGCTTCGATATTCGATTTACTACACTTTCTTTCCTTGATCATTCTGATAAATATGTTGATAAAGTATTTCGAATTATTCGTTATATGTATGACAATCAACTTATTATTCCTTTTTTAGAAGCTGGTAATTATGATCCTGATGATTCATCTAAAAAGTTAGATTTTAAAAAATCTATAAAATTTTTATATAAAAGTTTGAAAAATATTACACTTGTTTTTGATTTAAATTATGTTCTTAAAGAAGAGGCTAATGATTTTATTAGTGCATGTTATCTTTTTAAGGATTTAAGAGATTGGTCACTTTTGGAACCGTATTTTCGTTGTGAAAATATATTTGATGAAGCGGAAAATAATTTTAATGATGATCAAGTAGAAGAAACAGTAAAAAAGTTTCATCATCTTTTTGAGCCATTATATCAATCTTATTTAGAAGAGGAGAGAAAATGGCGAAAAAATAATAAGGAAAATAAAAGACAACTTGGTAATTATCGAACATTTTTAACTAAGGCAGATTTAGCTTTTAAGAAAGAAGAAATTGAAAATTTTGAAGAATTAGCTTCTTTACTTCCTGTTTCTAATGAAGAATTAAAAAAGGAATTTTTATTGGAAGTATTTCATCATAATCAAAAAGCATATCAAGAATTAGAAAAAGAATACCACTATCTTAGTGAACATGATTTATCTAGATATATTACGCTATTTCATAATTATTCTTTATCTTTTTCAGAGATACCACAAGATCTTCAAAAGGATATACAAGCTTTGTCCTATGAGGAATGTAGTAAGCGTCTAGCTTTAATTACTGAAATGAAGTTAACGGATATTAAAGTGATTAGTTATTACCTTATTCATTGTGATTGTTCAAAGTTAAAAGAGATTAACAAATGGCTAGATACTTATATTTTAACTAGTGGATTATTAGTAGACTTTTATACTAAGTTGATTCAAGATGATGAGTATGAAAAATTGAAAATTAATATTCAAACACTTTTAAGTTATCATATCCAAGTAGAAAAATTTCATCACCAGTTTAATTTATTATTTTTAGATACAAACTTATTTGCGGAAAATTTAAAAGTATTAGACGAATACGGTTGTAAGATTAAGGGACGTACGGTTAATGATTTTTCAATGTTAGAAAATCAGAATCTAACTGAAAAAATAGATTCTTTTATGGAAGTTGGGTTAGCGGATTTGGTGATTAATCACCCGGAAATTTTAAATATAGATATGAATTTGGTTAATCGAATTTGTATTTGTAAAGAGTTAGATTTTCCTATTTTTGATCAGAAAACAGGATTGTTAAGAAAAGAAATTTTAGATAAGAATTTGTTTTTTGTTTCTGATAGTGATATCTATCAATATGGAAAGTTTGTGCCAGTTGATTTAACTACTGTAGAGGAAAGTAAATTAGTAGATCAATTTCCTTGGGTTTATCGTTATGGTGATAAATTGATTTCTAAGAAACGCTGGGAACGTTATCAAAAACAATTAGTTATATCTAAATAAAAGAAAAAACGACAAGAAATGAATTGTCGTTTTTTTATACTTAGTTTGGTGATTTTATGCAAGTAAAGATATTTGATATGGAAGATGAAAAAGATTTAGAAGTAGCCATTAATGATTTTTTAGATGATGATATGGATGTGATAGATATTAAGTATCAAGTTTCTTCCAGTATTTATAGTGAGGAACAGATTTATTGTTTTTCGGCAATGATTGTTTATGTAAGAAAAAATAGTATGGTATAATGATTAGTGATGAGGAGTAGGTAGTTTATGAGGATTTATAAGAAGATTTTTAAAATGTTAAGTAAATGGCAGAAAGTTAATTTTATGATTATTATTTTTATCATGATTATCTCTTCTTTGCTTACGCAATTATTACCATTATCGATTGGGAATTTAACGGATAATATTTTAACTCAAGAGGAGTTATCTTTCTTAAATATTATTCCTTTTTTGGCTTTTATTTTAGTTGTTACGGTTAGTAATGAGATTATTAAAGTAATTAGAAGATTATTAGTTGAAGATACTTCTACTCGCTTTGAAAAAGAAGCTAGAAGTAGAGCTATTTCGGCTATTTTGCATGCTCCTCTTGATTATTTTAAAAAGAATATGACGGGAAATATTCATGGTAAGTTGAATCGTAGTTTAGAGGGAACTACGAGATTACTTAAATTAATGTTTATGGATTTTGCCCCAGCTATTTTTAATGGTATTGCGGCTATTGTGGTTATTTTTTCTAAATTACCTCTTGTTTTAGCTTTATTGATGTTATTGGTTATTCCTATTGGAATAATTATTGTTTTTCGACAGATTTCGACACAACGAGGGATTCGCGTAGAATTAATGAATGAAAAATCCAATATGGATGGTGTTATGGTTGAATTGATTAATGGAATAGAGGTAATTAGGGTTGTAGATAGTAGTGACCAAGAGATTAAGCGGTTCGATCATAAATCTGAATATTTAAGACAAAAAGAAATGAAACATCATCGTAGTATGGCATTTTACGATTGCTTGAAATTTATTAATGAAGCGGTATTTACGGTTCTAGTAATTGGTGTATCTTCTTATTTGGCTGGCGAAAAAGTAATTACTGTTGGTACTGTATTAACTGCTTATTTATGTTTTACGCAGTTAACTACTCCACTTCGTGAATTACATCGTATATTTGATGAATTATCGGAATCAACAGTATTAGCCGAAGAATATTTTAGAATTGCTTCTTTACCGAAAGATTTTTCTTATCAAGTAGGGAAAAAATTAGTATTGAAAGAAAAAAATATTCCTATAATTGCGATTAAAAATTTAAATTTTCGTTATGGTGAGAAAGATCAATTGGTTATTGATGATTTAAATTTGGAGATAAAAAGAGGGCAATTTATTGGTATAGCCGGTCCGTCTGGTTGTGGAAAGTCTTCTTTAATTAAGGTGCTTACTAAGCTAGAAAAGGCAGAAGGCGATGTTTATCTAGAAGGTGTTTCTATTCAGTCATTAAATCGGGCTGATATTGCGAAAAAAATTGCTTTGGTTCCTCAAACTCCATTTTTAATTTCGGCAAGTATTAGAGAAAATGTTAGTTATGGTTTAGATTATGAAGTATCTTTAGATGAAATAAAGGAGGCTTGTCGTAAGGCGTTTATTGATGATTTTATTGAGAGTTTACCGGATAAGTATGAAACAGTGATTGCTGAAGGTGGGGGAAACTTGTCTGGTGGGCAACGTCAGAGAATCGCAATTGCTAGGATATTTTTGAGAAAACCTTCAATATTAATTTTAGATGAAGCTACTTCAGCATTAGATAATACAACAGAAAAACATATTCAAAAAGCAATCGAGTTATTGCAAAAAGAAAATAGTGTGACAATTATTTCTATTGCTCATCGGTTGAGTACTTTAGAAAATTGTGATAATATTTTAGTGTTTGACAAAGGGAAGATTATTCAAATGGGAAAATATCATGAGCTAATTAACACGCCTGGTATTTTTCAAGATATGTACAATGGAATTTTAAAGTAGTAGCTAAGATAGGAGGTAGTGATGTTAGAAAATAAGATTTATTTGACAGAGGAAGGATATAAGCAGTATTGTGAGGAGATAGAAAAAATTGAAACAGAGATTCTAAAAAATACGGATTATAAAGTTCAAGCAATCAGTGAAGCTCCAGGAGATGGGTGGCATGATAATTTTGCTTATGAAGATGCTTGTCGAAATGAAAATATGTTACAGAAGCGGTTGGAACAGTTACTGAAGCAAAAAGGAAAAATTGAGCTTATTGATTCTAAAGTTTCTGATCAAAGCTTAGTTAATATTGGTGATGTTATCAAATTAGAGTTTATGTATGATGATGGGGATAGTGAGGTGGAAGAAATAAGATTAACAGGAAATTGGAAAGTATCATTAGATGATTTAAGACAAGAGATTTCTCTTAATAGTCCTCTTGGTAGAGCAATTTATTTACAAAAGCTTGGCTCTATTGTTAGTTATTCAGTGAATGGAAAAAATATATGTGTTCATATTTTAGATAAATAGTATAAACAATTACTTTGATTACAAGGTTAGATTTTATTTTTTCATCAGGGTAAATTAATTCGTCATTTCTAGGGTAAATTAATTCGTCAATCTACAATTCGTCAAAAAAAATTTTTTCGGCGGATTTTTTTCTTGCCAAAATGACTTGGGGGGGGGTATACTTATAGTATAAAAGAATACAAGGAGCCGTAATATGAGCAAAAGTTTGAGAAAAAGAGGGTTTACCTTAATCGAATTATTAGTGGTCATTATCTTAATTGGAGTATTGATGGCAATTGCCTTACCTGCTGCTAGAAATCTAACCTATGGAAATAGTGAGAAGAAATATCAGACATTAGAAAAGTTAGCTTATGAAGCAAGTAAGTTATATGTAAAGAACTATCGAGGAGAAATGACCAATGCGAGTAGTGATTGTTTCAATGTGCCTTATGATACTTTATTAAATGAAGGATTAATTGAAGAAGAAGATATCAATTGTACAGGAAATATCATTATCGATAATACAAGTGGTAAAGGAAATGAATATCAAGCTTACTTAACTTGTAAAGATAAGAAGGGAAAAATTGTTCATGAAGCAGAAGGAGG
>ERZ1643251.3758-NODE-3758-length-13746-cov-5.508509_pt1 | contig 13746 bp, 25 predicted proteins | sample MGYA00579261_ERZ1643251 | MGnify/ENA primary metagenome ERZ1643251 (study PRJEB29033, sample SAMEA4952267) | chicken gut metagenome | biome: Broiler Chicken; feature: Gastrointestinal Tract; material: Caecum | place: Ireland | collected 2018 | study: Broiler... | reverse complement strand
GGTATCAAAATAAAATGCGATTAACGGTTTATCGCCACCTTCATTTCCTGCTTCACCTGGTTGAATGACTTTGTGTTCAGTGATGCGAACAGAGTATGAATTACCACGTAGCATTTTACCATCAAAATTTGCTTCAGCTGCAGTAGCTACGAAGTCACTTTGATTTTGTGGTGCTTGTTCTGTCTTTTGAGTCGTAGTAGATGTGGTAGTAGATTCTTTCGTTTTAGTTACTACTGTACTACTAGCTTTTGTACTTTCAGATGTTTTCTTCTCTTTTTGATTTGAGCATGCAGCAAGCGTTAATAAACTAGCTCCTAATAATAAAACACTAAATTTTTTGTTCATCTTTACTCTCCTTATGTTTCTATTCTTCAATAAATTCATTTACGATATCATAAAATACATTTTCTGGGATAATTTCAATATCTTGTCCCTTAGATTTATATTCTTCTGCTTTCTTTTGTTTAGAACTTTTTCCATCTTTGATAGTTTTGCAATAATCATTGTTGCCTAAAATTAAATAGTTGGTCCTTAATGTCACGTTGTTTTCATTTATACCACCTAAATCAGCAACTATCTGGGCAGCATCTTTTCTTAGCATTTTTTCCAATTTACCAGTAAATACACAATGCTTATTGTATAAAGGACTGTAAATATCTATTTTACTTGGGTCACCCTGAATTGCAGCTATATTTAATCCTTTTTGCTTATGCTTTCTATGTCTTTTAAATGAATTGATAAAGTCAGCTTGATTATCAATATCTTTTAGCATTTCTAACAAACATCTATGTGTAGAGAGTGCATCTGCTAATGCTCTATGTGAAAACTCTGTAGAAATGTTAAAGTATTCAATCATATCAACAAGGCGATGGTGTTCTAATTCAGGATAGAGTTTTCTAGAATATCGCATAATATCTATGAAATCATTACTAAAAGTAAAGTTCAAAAATTCTAAAGCTTTGTCATACAAAAAGTTAATATCGAATGATGTGTTATATCCAATTAAGATGTTATCTCCTATAAAATCAAAAAATTTTGGAAGTATCTCATAAATAGATGGAGCGTTTTCGAGCATATCATTTGTAATTCCGGTTAGATAGGTAATAAATCCATCTACATAATAACCATCATCTACACCAGGAGGTTGAACAAGTGACTGAAATCTATCAATCTCAACTCCATTTTTATATTTAATCGCTGCTACTTCAATTAAGTTATCATATTGAGAACTTAGTCCAGTTGTTTCAGTATCAATGACACAATATTCATCGGGAAAACCTATAATACTTTTTCCACGTCCAGCACGTTCAGTCTTTGCTTTAGTTGTAATATCTTGTAAGTAATCAGTATCACTTTTAGAACCAATTGCATCATCTAGTTTATATTCAAAATTTTTACTTACAGATTGCTTGTCGAAATCTAATTGAAAGGTGTACTTTGTGTTTTGTGTTGGTTTGTCACAAGTATAAGTAAACCTGTCGTCAATGACATTTATAATTCCGTTGTTTATAGAAACAATGGGAATTTCTTTTTTATGAATGCTATCCTTATATTCAAGATTTCCGACAATTGAGAAACTCGTTCCATCATCTAAAGTAGAAAATTTTACTTTTGGAAGATAGTGAATATAATGTGAAAGACCATATTTCTTGATTAGTGAAACGGTATATTTTGCTTCCTTTTCGTGAGCCATAAACTCAAAGAATATTTTTTCAGATGGTGTTGGTTCTTCAACGAGTAGAATATCTTCGTATCTTATTAAATTGATATCTTCTGTAAAGTAGAATTTATCATTTTCATAAATTGACAGAAGTACAGATTGTCCTGAAGCTATTCCAACTGCATTTCGTTCTTTATGTGGAATTTCATTAAACAGATAGATTAAATTATTTTTACTAGTTATTCGTTTCATAGTATCACCTATTCCATAAAGCTAATAAATTGTGGACTACTGACATAATATGTAAATAGAGCCTTAACAATATGCTCGTATTTCATTTCAATTTCATAGTCTTCCATAAATTTTAGCCAGTTGATATTGTCTTTATCTGTGTATTCCAGGTAATGCAAAATCAATTGTTCAATCATAAATTCTTCAGCCTGATTTTCCATTTTTGAATGCAAACTAAATGCTAAATTATACAATTCCATTTCGCCTTTGTGCTTTGCTGCATGGCCAAGCTCGTGAAGAATAGCTTTGGTCTGATAAAACTCATTTAGATTGCTATTGATTAATATCAAGTTTTCCTCTGAAAAATACATACCGGCACTGCTAAATCTATCATCATAAATGATTGTTACCTGCAATTGCTCAATTAAATATTTTATGCGACTATCCAACATTGCACCTACTTACTTCTTGTTATCAAAGTATGCTTTTAAAATTCCTTTGATAATTGGTCTATCTTCATCAGATATAGGTTTACCATCATATGACATCGCATTATCCATCATTCTTTCAAGTTTAGTGTCCATATCAGATTCGATTGATTTTTGTTCGGTTCTATCAAGTAAATAATCGACACTAACATCAAAATAATCTGCTACTTTTTTTAATTTATCAACAGATGGTATACTTTTATTCCAATTTCTTATGCTTCCAGCGCTAAGACCAGTTTTTCTTTCCAATTCTGCTCGAGTCATAGAATGTTCATTTATTAAGCCATCGACACGATCTAATAGCATAAAAATCACCTTTCTATTTGCGAACAAACAAAATGTAAAATTTTACAAATAAATCTGTTGACTAATGTAAAATTTTGCATTATAGTATGTTTGTAAGCAAGAGTTATATAGCGTACAAACATACACATATCAAAGTCCGGCAAGACAGATAAAAAGTATTGTATTGTTCGCTGTATTTCTTACGCTTACATTATGCAATATATTACATTTTTTGTCAATGGAATTGAAAAATTTTTGTGCAAAATTTTTGACTGGAGGTAGAAAAAATGTCGTTAAAGAATCAAGTGAAAATTGCACTGATTAAAAAAGGATGGTCGCAAAGAGAGTTAGCAAGACGCATGAATATTACGGTAAGTTACTTGCAAGATATTTTGAATGGAAACAGGAAACCTGAAGAACGATATAAACAGATTGAAGAATTGCTTGAAATCAAAATCGAACATTAGGAGGGCGATGAAATTGAACACAGCAACTGAGAAACTAGTAATCGCTATAAGAATGATGTGTGAATTTGAAGATGAACCAAATTTTTGGATGCATAAGCCATTGTTTACTGATGAAATTGATGTACCAAAAGTAGTTGATACATTCAGAGAAGAGTATGACTCAGAGTTCAACTTTAACGGATCAGCATCAGAATTATATAAGGCGATGCAACGATGGTTTGATAGAAATATAGGATAAAGGAGATGTTAAAAATGGCTATGAAAACACCTGTGCAAAAATTATTTGAAAATCTATATCAAAATGACTTAATTGCGATGGAAGTAACGTTAAAAGGAATGACTAATATTTTAAATGAGATGAAGAAAGTTCATTCAACAGATAAAGAAAATCTGGAATATTATTTAACAATGATGAATTATGAAGAAACTAAATTTAAAAAGGTACTAGAAGGACTTTCGAGACAAATGACTGAATTACTTTAAGGAGAGTGGAAAACATGCAACTAGCAATACCTATTGAAGTACCAAAAGAAGCGGTTGAAGAAATCACAAAACAAGTTTTCAAGATGGTCTATGAGCAAATGTCAGAGCAATTTGACATGATGAAGAAAGTAAGAGAATTGCCTGAGTACCCTAGCAAAGTAGAAGTAATGGAAGTGCTAGGCATTGGTTACGAGAAATTAAATGAATGGATTGCGATGGGGTTAAAAGTACAAGTATGGTCGAATAAAAACCACCGTATCGAACGAGAAGAATTAAAAAGATTTTTAAAAGAAAATTTTGAAAGATAGGAGTTTTGAATTTTGGAAAAGTTGAATAAGAAAAATGGGTTACCGATGATGGAATTTATTTACTCGTTGGCTCTAACAGCAGCAATAGGGATGAATGATTTAGGAGCAGGTATGACTGCCTTTGTAGCATTTTTGATGTACATCGCATTTAACGTATGTGATAGAGAGTATCGATTATTTTTTAAAACATTCTTCTACTTATTTATCATTCTAACTATAGTGTTAGCTGCTTTAAAACATATGATTGGAGGATATTAATATGAAAAAACCACAACGATTACTACTAACTGTATCAGGAGATTTTGCTGAATTAATACCATGGGAGATTTTTAGTTTTTTGAAAAATAACTACAACTTAAATTCAAGAGTGTACACTATATCTTCATTTGTGGATGATCCTGAGAAAGTATTGGAAGTCAGATTTATTTCTACTGATGAAAGAGCTTCTGAAATTAGTATGGCATTGAGGACGACATATGAGTTTAAAGAAGCGCAGTAGTCTGCAACTTGATTATATTGAAAAATACCCATTTGCTAAGTTGTATTTTGAAAAACTCAACTACAAATTAATCGAACTTTATATTATCGCAGATCGATTAAATATTTTGGCCAAGCATCCAAAATCAGGAAAAGTAGAGTCATTTCAAATAATTGATGATGTGCTTTCTAAGTTGGAATTTATTAATACTAAAAAGCAAACGTGGGAATACAAAGAGGTGTTTAACCAATTGAAATATGAATATTTTATGCAAAAAAATTAGTCACTTGCATCAATAATGAAGTGACCAATCTGATAGTGGTATATCTAACCTGAACAACTAGATTATACCATTATCAGCTATTTTTTGCAAAAAAACGCTAATCTAGAGCGTTTAGTGGCCTTGTAATAGGTACTAACTTAACGGATAAAGATAGTTTGAGGTATGGTGTATGAAATCTTTTGTGCGAGAAAAGAGAACAGTGGCAGGAAATTACATGGAGATAGATTTATATGTACGAACAGAGGAACAGGAACGTGCGTGTAAGATGCCACGAAAGAGAAGAAATTATATTTCAAGACCATCTCAAAATAATTGGAATGATAGAAAAAGTAGAAGATACGCTAAGTTACTGATTTATGCCAATTTTAGAAAAGATGATTATTACCTGACTCTTACTTATGATAATGAACATTTACCAGATACTCCTGATCAAGCTAAAAAGGACCAGGACAATTATCTCAGAAAGTTAAAGAGATTATATGAAAAGCAAGACCAGGAGTTGAAATATATGTGGTTTACATCTTATCAATTTGATGATGATACAGGTTATATCAAAAGAATACATCATCATGTGTTAATTAATGGAGTAGTGGCCCGTGACTTGATTGAAGATTGTTGGTCTAAGGGGAGGGGCAAAAGTAAAGAGAAAATAGGTCGTACAGATTGTCGTAGGATTCAGCCTGGGAAAATGAACGAATTGGAGGAATTGGCCAATTATTTGACTGACCAGGAAAAGCATGAAAATGGGCGATGGAAGAAAGGTCAAAAGAGATGGTCCTCTTCTAAGAATCTAGTTAAACCATATGAAACGAAAAATGATTATAAGTGGTCGCAAAGAAAGTTAGCTGAAATTGGACGATTGGGCGATGAAGAGAGTATTTTAGCTAAATTACAAGGGAATTATAGAGTGATAGGAGATTTGAAAGCTAAATATACCGAGGAGACAGGTTGGTATGTGAAATTAGTAGTAATGAAATTGGAGGATACTTAATGAGTAGAAAATTGTATTTGGTAGCATGTTATGACAAGAATGATGTAATTGAGCAGATGAAGGTGTGGTTTTTGAAATTAAAAATCCATAGCAAGAAAAATTGGAAGATGAACAAGGAAGAACGCTGCATTCAATCATCGAATAAAGATATTATTTATTTTCGCGATGGAAATGAGATTAGTTATACTCAAGGAATTGCATTTACCGGTTTGGTGCAGAGTTTGCAGTACAGAAATTTTACCTCTTATGAAGCTAAAGGCTATTATGAAAATCTATTTTTGAGAACGATGCGAACATATGGGAAGAATGACCGCTTTGGATTTCTGACTAATATGAGCAAGAAAGTAAGAGGTATTGGCGATGAACATTAGAAGTTATCAAAGTAAGTTGAATAATGCTCAAGGGAAACACTTTGAACGATTGATTGAGCAAGCATGTACTTACTATATGAGACAAGGCATTGCATTGATTGAAAAAACTCCTGAGCCTTTTACGGTCACTAAATTATTAGGGTATGGCAAATTTGAAGGCAGATTTATCGGAAAAGCACAGCCTGACTTTAAGGGTACTTTGAAAAATGGCCAGGCGATGGTATTTGAAGCAAAGCATACTACTCAGACAAAAATGAGTCAGAGTGTTGTGTCTAAAAATCAAGCTAAGTTACTTAACATGCATGAATTGTTAGGTGCAAAAGTAGGAGTGTGCTGCATGATCAACAAAACAGTTGGCTTTGTAGATTGGGCCACTTGGGATTCTATGTTAGGAAAATATGGTCGTAAGTATATAACCGAAGAAGAATTAAGAGAATTTGAGATACCTACACCAGGCTTTGCAGATTTTTTGGGAGTGACGAGCGATGCAGCATTCTAAGTACGATATAGCAAAGTTACAGTTTGAACTATTTTGTGACAAAAGAGGCTACGAAGTCATGAGTTTTATGACGAATTACAAAAACAATGAGCAATTTTTAGGTGAGTATATGGATCCTGAAAGTTTAGAATCAGTAACAATCTTGATATCTAAAAGCAATAAGTATTATCAGCTTTTAGGCAACAAGAAATATAAAGAAATTGAATATGTATTGAAGGAGGAAGAAAAGAAATGAATGGAGAGGAATTAAGAAAAATAGCTGAAGAAAGTCACAGAATATGGTTTGAGCGATGGATTAAGAAAAATCGGGAAAATTTTGAGAATAAATTAGTGATTGCTGCAAAACAAGGGTACAAATATGCAAGCATTTATTATCCAGTAATTAAAATTGAAAGTAATTTAAGGAATAGATTATTGGATGTAAATACGAAGAAATACTTGAAAGATGAATTTAATGATATTGATGTAAACATTTATGAGCAAGATGGATTATTAGGAAGAATTGATAGAAAAATAATCATCGAATTTAGATTTTAAGGGAGGAAAATGCGATGGAATTAAGAGCGGAATTAGAGAAAATCAATCTAACAAGCAAGGCAAGTAAATTAATTCTTGAAATTGCAGATGATATGTTAGGTGAAAAATTACCAGAGTTGCAAGAGTTAATCGGTAAAGACGTGACAATTCAGATTAAACCAACAAATGTGCAAGGTACGATTTGGGAAGGTGAAGGTAAAAATGAAAAATAAAATAAAGAAACTAAGAATAAAAAAGAATTTAAGTATTTCAGATTTAGCTAAACTAGTAGAAGTGGATGAAGAAGAACTATTTTATTATGAAAATGATGAAGTGACTATGAATATAGAAGATGTAATTCGCATTGCTGATTATTTCAATGTGACACTAGATTATATGTTTGGCAGAGAGGCGAAGAAGCCAGAAATTGAAAAAATATATATGTTGAAGGATAAAGGCTCAAAAGCATTTATTGGCGATGGACTTGAAACATATGAAGAGGCTTTGATGGAATTATCAAAGCATGATGATGCAGAGATTACTATATCGTATGGGCGATGGTGGCCAAAAATAGAAGCAACTAGTTTGATGGATGAATTTGATTATAAAGCTAATGATGAATGCGGTGATGAATTAGGTGATTATTTCATCGATACACCAGATGAAGTAGTAAATGAATTAGAAAATGAATTAAATAGTGTATTAACTTTTTGGATGGTGAGACACGATTTAGATCCACAAATATTCAGATACGTTCAAGTAAATGAGTTAGACATAATTTGAAAATAAAGGCGATGTAATATGAGTAGAAAATTAGCAGTTTATGATGTATATCGTGGCGATGAATATTTATTTTCAGGAACAGCTAAAGAAATTTCTTTAGTAACAGGACTGAAGATAGATACAGTATATTGGTTTGCTACAAAACAGAGAATGAGAAGAGTAGAAAAATCAAAGAAGCCAAGAGGATATATACTTTTGAGACAAGATGATTTAGATGGAGAGTTTTAAAATGGATAAAGTAGATAGAATTAAAAGAAAAATTAAAAGAGAGCCTGACATTAGTTTATTTGAATATGAAGGATTTGAATGTGTTATAGCAAGAAATGATTTAGGAGTATTGTGTGGGTATCTGTCATTTAAACTGGGTCATAAACTATACGGTGCTACGGTAGAGTATATGGAAACTCATTTTCCTTATTTACCTTTTCACGGAGGAGTGACTTTTGCTAATAAAGGAATATATGTTGATTTGCAAATAATAACTAATGACTGGTATATAGGATTTGACTGTGCACACTCATTTGATTACATTCCAGCTTACGAAAATCGTATTGATGGTTTAGAGTATAGGGACCATAAATATGTTAAGCAACGTTTGAAGGAGAGTGTAATGTATTTAATTAGAAATGGTGTGAGAGGTAAGTGATATGGGAAGAAAGTCTAATGAAGAATTAGAAGGAGAAAGAGAGATAATATTAATAGATTGCAATTTTAGCTTTTCTATTAAGATGATTCGTTTAGTTAGAGATATGTGGCGTGATGGCTATAAATATAAGTACATTGCTAAGATACTTAATCTAAAAGAGATTGATGTAGTACTGATTTTAGTTCATTTGATGCATAAAAGTAGGATGATTAAATAAAAAAGCCAGATTGCTCCGGCTATGAATTAATTATTAAATACAACTAATTATATCATAAAAGGAGCGATTGGTGTGATGTTATTACCAGAAGTTGATATCAAAAGAACAAAGGCAAATGCACGAAGGACGCTTAAAAGTTATAGACGATTGGAACGTATAGTTGGTAGAGCGAGTATTGATATTAAGTCACCTGTAATTACAGACTTGCCAAAAGTTCCAACATATGGAAATAGAGTTGAGGATGCAATCATACAGTTAGCAGATGCAGAAATGGAAATAAATGCAATAATTACAGCGTTGATGAAATTGAGTCTAATTAGTAGGCAGATTTTGCATTATAGTTATTGCTCAAGAGATATGTTTACCAATTACAAAATCAGTAGAGAAATAGGATATTCTGAACGTAGCGTTGAGCGTATGAAAAGTATAGCTTTAATCGAATTTGCTGAGGCATATAGGAATGGAAAACTGATTGCATACCGATAATTTTGGCGGTTTTTTGGCGGAAAATTGGCGGAAATAATGCGGATTTATGTCGTATGATTGTATTATCAAAGATTAGAGAGTGGACTTGCTACTCACAAAATAATAGCGAAAGGAGGGAATCTCCCTTCGTTTAGTTAGCGTGAGAATACTTTCTTCTTTGAACAGATGTCATTGCGGAAACAGTGACACAAGCGACCACGTATCGTGTATATAAATCTAATCATGCGTGGGTGGTTAGTTTGTCATTTAAACTTTTCCTTTGTGGCCACGGTATATACTGTGGACCATTTAGTTGTATAGCTCAGTTGGATAGAGCATTCGCCTTCTAAGCGAACGGTGGCAGGTTCGAATCCTGCTACAACTGTAATATACCGGGGTGGTAATCATGAGAGCGGATAGAGTAGGGAAACATCGTACAGCTTTTGAGAAAAATCGTAAACGAATATTAATGACAGAGAATACTTGTGGGATATGTGGACAACCGGTCGATAAAAAGTTAAAGCCACCACATCCGTTGAGTGCAGTCATAGACCATATCATTCCGATTAATAAAGGTGGACATCCATCGGATATTAATAACTTACAGCTTGCTCACTGGCAGTGCAACAGAGCGAAGTCTGACAAGTTGTTCAACGTTAAAGAAGTAAAAAAAGAAATCAAAAGTACTAACATTATAGGTAATCGAAACTTGCCTCAAAGTATAGATTGGATTAATTATCGAAGCAAATGAGCGAGAAGGTATAGGGGGGTACCTACCCCTGGGACGGCTGCGCCGAGGTTCACGCCGTCACTGCACATTTTTTCTCGCGCGAGATGAAAGGAGTAAGGAAAATGCCATATAAAGGTATAGATTATTTAAAAAGAAAGCTGATTTCAAAGCGTTCTAGGGTTCAGTTGCGTTATAAACAATACGCGATGAAGCATAGTGATTATGAAGTAGGTATCACTATTCCACCTGAAATAAGGCAGAGATACAAGGCTGTGATGGGATGGTGTGCCAAAGGGGTGGATGCCTTAGCTGACCGTTTGGTATTCCGAGAATTTACAAATGATGATTTTGCTGTTAATGAAATTTTTCATGCGAATAATCCAGATATTTTTTTCGACAGTGCGGTGTTATCGGCTTTGATTGCATCGTGCTGTTTTGTTTATATCTCAAACGGTGATGATGGTATGCCTAGGTTACAAATCATTGAGGCAAGTAACGCTACTGGGGTTATTGATCCAATTACAGGATTGTTGACTGAAGGCTATGCTGTCCTTCAAAGAGACGATAACGATATTCCAATTTTGGAAGCATATTTTCTAAAAGAACGCACTTGGTTTTATCCAAAAGATGGCAAGGCTTATAGCATCGAAAATAAAGCAGGCATTCCATTGCTAGTGCCAATTATCCATCGTCCTGATGCAGTCCGTCCGTTTGGTCGTTCAAGAATTACACGATCAGCTATGTATTATCAAAGATACGCTAAACGAACGATGGAACGTGCAGATATTACTGCTGAATTCTATTCATTTCCACAAAAATATGTAGTGGGACTTTCGCAAGACGCTGAACCGATGGATACGTGGAAAGCTACTGTATCATCTATGCTACAATTCACGAAAGATGATGAAGGTGGCAATCCTACGCTTGGTCAGTTTAGCACATCAAACATGAGTCCATTTACCGAACAGCTTAGAACAGCAGCTGCAGGATTTGCTGGGGAAATGGGACTGACTTTAGATGATTTAGGTTTTGTATCGGACAATCCATCAAGTGTAGAGGCAATCAAAGCTAGTCATGAAGGTTTGAGGTTGGCTGGTAAGAAAGCACAGAGAAGTTTGGGTTCAGGACTGCTTAACGTAGCTTATGTTGCAGTTTGTTTGCGTGATGAGTTCACATACACTCGGACAAGATTCATGGATACCATTCCTAAATGGGAGCCTTTGTTCGAAGCTGATGCATCTGCTTTAGGTTTGATTGGCGATGCAGCAATTAAATTAAACCAAGCAATTCCTGGTCTCGTTGATGAAGCGATGATTCGTGATTATACGGGTATGGGTGGTAAAAATGGATAAAGATATTGTACCTAGTCTTTTAGAGAACATAAAAAAAGAATTTGACAAACAGCATATAAGTAGTGAAAAGATTCATGCTCTTTTGAATTGTTTAGAGAATGAGAAAGCTACATATAAGGACGCTCATGACTATGCAGTGAAAGTTGGAGAGTTGCTGTCAAACGTACTCAAAACTAATATTACAGCGGAATCATTGCCAGATGGAAAAATGTATTTTAACATTGCTGAACGTGTGTTTAAAGAGACTTTGCAAAACAATTATATTTACGTATCTGATTATGTGGATAAAGTTCAAAATAGTCTTAATCATCAGGCGGGATTGAGATTAAAAGTACAGCATCCTGAATTTAATAAAGAACGATTGAAGGGTTTTGTTAATAAGATGAGTAGCGCTGATGATTTTAGCGATGTACAGTGGATGTTAGGTGATCCGATTGTGAATTTCACACAGTCTATTGTTGATGATTTCATTAAGAAGAACGCAAAATTTCACAGTGATATAGGTATGAAGTCAGTTATTAAGCGCCAAATTAAAGGAAAAGCATGTAAATGGTGCCGAAGATTAGAAGGGAACTATGATTATCCGAATCATACACCTAAAGATGTTTTTCACCGACATGAAAATTGCCGATGTATTACAGAGTACTTTCCTTCAGGAGAGAAAAAGAAGCAGGATGTGTGGTCAAAAAAATGGGAAAATTATGATATAATTAATAGAGATATCGCAAATAAATCAAAGAATATTAGCAATGTACGTAAACTAGCTTTAAAAGAAAATATAACTAGTAATCCAATAGAGCTAATAGGTATACGTGATGAAAACGATATTATTAATGATATTGGTGGCGGAGATGAAACGAAAGGTTCCTGCTCATCTGCAGCTTTTGCCTACATAGGAGCAAAACAAGGTTATCGTGTGTTGGATTTTAGAGGTGGCGCTAGTCAGGATGTTTTTTCAAGAATGAGCGTTATCAACGATATAGCAAAATTACCAGGTGTAAAAAGTCAGGAAATAAAGCATAAAAATGATTTTTCAGCCGTTAAACAGTTGTTGAAAAATGTTGATGAAGGTAAAGAATACTATCTAGCTACAGGCAGGCACGCAGCAATTATCAAAAAAGTAGGCGGAGAATATCAATATCTAGAATTACAAAGCGATGGCAGAAATGGGTATGTTAATGGATTTCATCAATTAAATAATCAGATATTAAAAATCAGATTTGGTTGTCAAAAATCACACACTTTTCGAGGTAGGGGATATGCTGTTAGTAATACTATGATTGAGATTGATAGTTTAGGTAAAAACGATGAATTTAAAAAGATTCTTAGTTTTATTAATACGGCAGAAGATAATCAAACGAAAGGAAGTAGAGGACATGTCAAATGAAATATTTTTCTACAAAGAAAACGATACTGACAAAATTTGGTGGGTTGACAATATTGACAAAGTAGGAGTGCATCTTTTTTCGTTTGATAAAAAGAAAATTTATAATTTGTTTGAGGATTATCCACATGCTATGACAAGAGAAGAAATTGAAATTTTCAATCGAGAGAATCCATTTTGGAGAAATTTCTTTAATGGAAGATTTGAAAAATAAGTTAGGTAACAGCATATCAAAATAAATATGAAACAATTAGCATTCAGTCAAATTTAAATGGCTGAGTGCTATTTTTATACTCAAAAATGGAGGTGAATAATATGTGGTTATGGATTTTTTTATTTATTTTAATTATGCTGCCAATAACAGCATTTGTCATAGGAATATCAATCATTATACTTTTACAGTGTATTAAATATGGGCTAAATAAAGGTGGTGGTCGAGATGGATGAAGATGAATGGGATGAGTTGGAAGATTTAGGACTCATCTAAACTAGATTGAAAGGGGCGATGAAATGACCAATAAACATATTGGCAATCAAACTCCTACTCAATCGGTAATAATACCATATCAAAAAACTTTAAAAGATGAAGCTGTTAAGTATTATGAGCGTACTGGTTTAAAATGCTATGATTGGCAGAAAAATATGCTTGATGCGATTATGGCTATTGATGAAGATGGCTTGTGGGTGCATCAGAAGTTTGGATATGCGATTCCGAGACGAAATGGTAAGACAGAGGTAATCTATATTAAGGAAATATGGGCTTTAGAAAAAGGATTGAATGTCTTACACACTGCACATCGAATAAGCACTTCGCATTCATCATTCGAGAAAGTCAAGAAGTACCTGGAAAAGTCAGGCTATATAGATGGCACGCATTTTAACTCAATCAAAGCTAAAGGGCAGGAACGTATTGAACTTTACGAATCTGGTGGAGTTATCCAGTTTAGAACGCGTACATCTAGTGGTGGTCTTGGGGAAGGATTCGACCTGTTAGTCATTGATGAAGCGCAAGAATACACGATGGAACAGGAATCGGCGCTTAAATATACGGTTACTGACTCAGAAAATCCACAAACTATTATGTGTGGAACACCACCAACTCCAGTATC
>ERZ1643251.3757-NODE-3757-length-13746-cov-6.956541_pt1 | contig 13746 bp, 11 predicted proteins | sample MGYA00579261_ERZ1643251 | MGnify/ENA primary metagenome ERZ1643251 (study PRJEB29033, sample SAMEA4952267) | chicken gut metagenome | biome: Broiler Chicken; feature: Gastrointestinal Tract; material: Caecum | place: Ireland | collected 2018 | study: Broiler... | reverse complement strand
ATCTGACCGAAGAGGAATTGCGCGTGTTGAACGGCATTGTTTCCGGTTATTTCGACTTTGCCGAGGTTCAGGCGATGCGTCACCGTCCCATGCACATGAGCGACTATGTGGAGCATTTGGATCGTCTGCTTTCCTCGACGGGTGAACAGCTACTTGTCGGCGCAGGGAAAGTGAGCCATAAGCAGGCGATGGAAAAGGCGAATCACGAATATCAGCGGTTCTTGGTGCAAAATCTCTCCCCTGTGGAGGAGGCATATTTGCAAACGATCAAAGAGGTTGAGAAAACCGCCAAGAAAAATGCGGAGGAGGACTGAGCAGATATGATGAACACAAAAAATCTTGAGCTCAAGCACACACCACGGCTGCAAATTGATTATAAGAAGTTCGGGTTAAGAGACAAGTGAGGTTTGATTTATTACTATGAATCTGACATTTATGAAATATATAATAAAATCCATTTGCTTTTTGGGGTAAGATATGATAAAATAAAAAAAGGTAGGTTCCCGAGTGGCTAAAGGGAGCAGACTGTAAATCTGTCAGCAATGCTTTCGGTGGTTCGAATCCATCCCTGCCTACCAAACAATAGGAGCTTAATAATGTCAAAAGATACTTTATTTGATGTCTTAAACAAAAGAGGATATATTTATCAGGCAACTAATATGGATAGAGTCAAGGAATTAATTAATGGAGATTCTATGACTTTCTATTTAGGCATTGATCCGACTGCAGACAGCTTGCATATTGGACATTTTTTTGCTCTAATGATGTTTAGATATTTGCAAGAAGCTGGGCATAAAGGGATATTAGTGATAGGCGGTGCTACTGCGCTTATAGGTGATCCTAGTGGAAAAAGTGACATGCGCAAGATGTTATCGCGCGAGCAGGTTGAAAAGAATCTGCAGGAAGTTAAAGAGCTTGCAAAAAAATTTATTATTACAGAAGGGCCTAATGCGGCTGAAATACATAGTAATGCCGAATGGATGAGACCTTATGATTATATAGATTTTATGCGCGATATAGGTATTCATTTTAATGTTAACACCATGTTGTCTGCGGATGCTTATGCAAATAGAATCAAAGAAGGTGGATTAACTTTCTTAGAAATGGGCTACATGTTGATGCAAGCTTATGATTTTGTATACTTAAATCGTAAGAGTAACTGTGTACTGCAGATTGGCGGTAGTGACCAATGGGGGAATATTGTTGCTGGAACTATGCTAAATAGGAAAATGGAACTAATTAGCGCGGAAGATTCTGATAACAAGAACAATATATATGGTTTGACATGCCCTCTCCTTCTTACAAAAGAGGGAAAAAAGATGGGAAAGACAGAAAAGGGGACGCTTTGGGTAGCTCGTGACAAGACAACACCTTTTGATTTTTATCAATATTTTTATAATATTGATGATGAAAATGTGGAAATGCTATTAAAGTTGTTTACACGAATGGATGTTGAAGAAATACACCGGCTTTGTGAAACAAATATAATAGCTGCCAAACGAAGAATGTCATATGAAATTACGAAATTGGTGCATGGTGAAGAAGAAGCAGATAAGGTACTGTTAACGGTAGATGCGTTGTTTGGTGGTGGCAAAAATATTGATAATATGCCTCAATCGGATATTTCTAAAGAGGATATTAATGATGGGGTTTTATTGACAGATTTGTTATATAAAATTGGATTTATGTTATCCAAGTCCGAAGTGAGACGTATGATTTTACAAAATGCTATTTCTGTTAATGGGACAAAGATTAATGATCCAAATGCCAAAATCTTCTTGAGCGATTTTAATGACGGGCATATTATTGTGCAAAAGGGGAAAAAGAATTTTTTAAAAATAAACTTAAAACAGGAGAAATAAATATGAAACACATTGCAAATTATAATCAGAAAGCTGCGAGTTATTGCTGTGAGTCTTCTAATGTGGTAGATATCGATTCTGTTGAAGTTATTGTATTGCTTGCTAAACATGAACAGACTGATAGCCAAAAAGCAGCAAGTTATTGCTGTGAGTCTTCTAATGTGGTAGATATTGCTGTTATAGAAAAAAATAATGCTTAAGTTTTGCTCCTCTTTCTGCGATCTTAATGATTGGAGTTTTGCGCAATTGCAGAACAATGAGCAAAGCTTGGAATATTTTTTGAAAGGAAACCAAGAATTAGCCTCTTTTATTCGGAAACAGAATTTAAGGGGTTTTTTTGAAATACATAAAAACAGTATTTCTTTAAAAATGGCAACATATAGGCATTATTGGACTAAATACAATCATATTTGGACAGAGGCAATTCTTAGAGATTTTCAATTTAAGTTTGATTTTTACGTTAGCGTGTACATCACGTTCTTTCCTGTATATCCAAGAGATATTGAAAAACGTCGATTTTTGGTTCCATATACAGATGACTTAGACATTGTTAAATCAATTATTGCGCATGAGCTACTTCATTTTATGTTTTTTTCAAAATATAAAGGTGTTGTAGGCCAAGAAATATGGTTAGTTAGCGAATTATTAGTGCCGCTTTATTTTTCATACTTAATGCAACAACATAGCGAAATGGGAGAATTATGTTCTAGTAATTATTGCCTGAGCGATAAGATGATTGTCAGCGGTAGCTATGTATTTGAAAGATATATTGAGAAAAAGTTGAGTTTTTCAGAGATGATTTTAAAACTTATACAAATAGTTAAATCAAGGTGAGCTATGAGATTGTCAAAATTTGCCCATGTGTTAAAGAAAGGGAAGCGTTTCTGCTTATATAACGCTCTTAACATGAAAATGTTTTTTATGAATGAAGATGAATTTACATATGTGCAAGGCTATTTAAAAGAGCGTATAGTAGCGACAGAGATAATTAACAACTTAATTTCAGCAAAGATTATTGTTGATGATTTTTTTTCCGAAGAAGAGTATTTACAATGGTTAAATGAAAAAATTTTTGATGGTGTTCAGATTAGAGTTATGGTTCTGCATTTGACTGATTTTTGCAATTTAAGGTGTAAATATTGTTTTATAGAAGGTAATATTGGTGCTGCATATCATCGCATTAATATGTCAAAGGATGTTGTAATTAAGGCTATAGATAAATTTATAGATATTTTAAAAGATTATAAAAAGCAGGCACAGCCGTCAATAGTATTCTATGGTGGGGAACCTTTGGCGAATTGGGAAACTATGAAACATGCCTTAGAGTATTTAGAAAAATATAAGGCATATCAGATTGATAAAATATTAATTACAAACGGAACACTCATTACTGATGACATTGCTGCCATATTAAAAAAATATGATGTGAATGTGTCGGTATCGCTAGACGGGGATGAACATTGCACAAATTTAAATAGAGTTTATTTGGATGGAACAGGCTCATATAAAGACGCTATTATTGGTATAGAAAGATTAAGACAGGCTGGTATTGAGCCGTCTATATCTTGCGTTTTGGCAAAGGAGAATGTATCGCATGCGTGCGACATAATAGATTTTTTTGCTAATGAGTTAAAGATTAAAGCTTTAGGTTTTAATCATGTATCAATCGTTCCTAATCAAAACTATTATGATGAAACATATGAGAAGTCTTTTGCTCGTGCTCTTATAAAAGTACAAGAGAGAATTCAATCAAAATATCCTTACATTTATGAAAGAAGGATGAATCACAAGATTAATTGCTTTTTAGATAGAAAATTATTGAGGGCGGACTGCACTGGTTGTGGAGAGCAGATGTCTGTTAGCCCAATTGGAGAAATAGGAATTTGTCAAGGATATATGGGTAGTAGGAAAACATTTAATAATTCAGTCTATGATGAAGATTATTTTCCCAAAAATGATCCTATATTTATTGAATGGAGCAAACGCAGTCCATTAACTATGGAAAGTTGCTTGGATTGTATTGCGTTAGCAACGTGTGGAGGCGGCTGTCCACGAAATGCAGATGTACTAACAGGTAGCATTTGGAATCCAGATAAAGCATTTTGCCATTTTGCAAAGGAAGCCAATGAATGGATGATTTGGCATATGGACACACAGGAGAAAGGGAATGTTGATAATTGAAGATGAGCAGTTTCCTAACAAATGGGAAATTGTATATTTTGTTACATCAAATTGTACGAATAATTGTAAACATTGTTGGTCCAAGAATAACTTTTTAGGCACAATGGTAGATCTAAATGTCCATGAACGCTTTTTTAGAAAAGTAAAAAGTGAAAAAATCGAGCAAATTAAAATATCTGGGGGAGAAGCTACATTATATCCAAAATTACCAGAATTAATCAGTTTAATTAGAAAATATATTAAACCTATCGTTCCAGTACTTATATTCAGTAATGGCAATATCTTTTTTGAAAAAGATGGGAAGGCAAAATCTGATGAAGATATATATGTGATACTTCATGAGATTGTAGGTAACAACAATAATATTCATTTTCATATGTCTGCTGATGAATTTCATATAATGAGTTTTGCTTCTAAAAAAAATATTGAATTCAATAAGGCAGTGCACGAATACTCAAAGGTAATTGCTGCAATAATACGTTTATCAAAATTAAGTATTATAAACTTTAAAGTTAAGTTGCATTGTAATAAAGGTCGGTTAGATTACCATAGAAAAAATTTATTTAGTGATTTTTCAGAATGTGAATGGGAAAACTTTTTTATAAAAACTGAAGGTTTGGTAAGGGCAGGGAACGCAATAAACCTTAATGGTGCTGAAAATATCGAGAAATCAAACCGTTGGAGCGCCTTTATTATTATGGGGGCTGAATTTTCAGAAATGCTTACTAGCACAACAAGAGATGTATACCATAATACAGACAAGAATTATTATTTAAACGAAACAAAAGATGGAAAAGGAGCGGTTGTTTTGGGTTGGTGGAATTTGATTTCTAAAAATCTTATTGGCGGAGATGTTGATGATTTCATTAAAGCGATTAATGGATGCTAAGATAATTGACTGCCATGTACATAATGCGCATTCATTTGCTGATGTTAGAGTGGAATTTCCTTCGCCATTTCAGCAAAAATTATTGTGTCAACCAGGTCACATGGTACGTTGTATACATGTAACTAAATCAAAATATATATTTCAATGTACAGAATGTGGGAAAATTACTTATAATGGAGACGACCCTTTTTGGGATGAAAATATTTTTCTGCTAAACCATGCAACAGACAATGAGTTAGTTTTTCCATTTATAATAGTCAGTCCGGAAATGGGGGTAGCAATAGAAAAATACGAAAAAAATTTTGGCGAAAACATATTAGGATATAAGTTACATCCTAATTTTTCACAATTTAGTCTTAAAGATATTAGTTTATCATCAAAGAAAATATTGCTTATCCATTCCTGTGTCGGGCTGCTTGATAATGCGGAGTTAATTGTTGACTTTGCAGAACACTATAATGGAAAAGTTATAATAGCGCATATGGGTAGATTTAATAAAAATGCATTTGATCGTGCAAGACAGATGGATAATGTGTATTTCGATTGCTCTTCCATCGGGTTGATTTGGCAAAGTTACAATAATCACCAGTATAATTTATGCGATACATCGTATTTAGGCGCTTTTAAAAAGCCTGCTGATTTGCTTTCAGCAGCAATGGAGTATGTTGGAATAGATAAGGTGGTTTTTGGTAGTGATGAACCATTTGGATGCTTTGAAAAAGACATAAAAATTGTAAACGAATTAAGTGAAGATTTGAGAAGTGCGCTATTGTCTCGAAATATGAGGAAAATATTAGAGGAGCAAATTAATGTATAAGGCTCAAAGGAATTTGCCTTTTCGTAAAATAGAAAATTTAGATTTTCCCAAGATTGTGCAGGTTCAAACGGTATCTTATTGTAATGGACGTTGCATTATGTGCCCGTATTTTCATGTCCATGATAAATTGTCACATGGTCAAATGTCTGATGAATTATACAAAAAGGTTATTGATGAGTGTGCAAATCATGATGTGGCAGAGTTTAAACCATTCTTAATGAATGAACCTCTGCTAGATAATAAATTGTGTAATAGACTAGTATATGCACGACTTAAATTGCCGAAAGCAAAAATTGGATTTAGCACAAATGGAGTATTGCTTAATGAAAAAATAGCAAATGAGCTATGTGATACGCAATTAGATGAATTGTGGTTTAATTTTTCAGGAAATACCGCAACTACTTATAATAAGGTAATGAGGGGCTTGGATTTTGACACAGTACGAAATAATATAATTAATTTTTCGAAATTAGCGGCTCAAAAGGGTAGTAAAATGTCAATCAATATTTCCATGGTTGAGATTAAAGATAATATACCGGAAATAGATGATAGTATCAATTTTTGGAAAGATTATAATGTTTCAGTACATCCAATACCATATAATAATAGAGGTGGAAATAGTGATGAAATTAATATTAAGGTGCTAGATAATGTAATAGGGCGCAGGGTTTGCGACAAGCCAACAAACAAAATATGTATATTATATAATGGGGAAGTTGTTTTGTGCCCTTCTGATTGGGAAAGAAAAAATATCTTAGGCGATGTTTCCAAAAGTACGATAAAAGATGTTTGGAATGGTGATGAAAGAAGAAGATATATAAATTACATAATGAATTGCGAATATGAGAGAATTGAACTGTGTAAAAATTGTGATTTCCCGCTTTTATATAAGGAATAAAAAGTACGCATATTGTGATAACGAAAAAAGCACTGTATAAGAGTCCAATGACTTTATACAGTGCTTCTTTAGTATGGAAACACTTTATTATTCCATATCAAACTTATCGATTCTATCAATCATTTCGCCAATCCGAGCTTTGATATTTGGTGATTGTTGGGATTAATTCACGAAAAATGATATGAGTCTATTTACTGCAGTTTTAGTTTCTAAAACGCGGAACCATTCAATGCGTGCGGTAGGTGTTTCGTTCTTGTGAATTAAAATTGTATCGTTGGGCTGCAATACATAGTCTATGTCTACATATGTTCCGTTTACTTCGGCGCTCTTATAATGTGCGCCGATTTCGCTATTTATGATAAATGCGAAATCCAAAACGGTTGCACCGCGTTCAATGTCGATAGGGTGTCCGTCTTTTGAGTATACGGTAATGCTTTTTTCCGGATTTAATGCCCCCGGAGAACGGGGTATATTACATTGGGCAGAGAGGGGGTTGCGGTAACGATAGAAATCATCTTTTGCAATAATAATAACTCTTATCCGATTGTAATATACTGAATCAACGATATCGATATAAGCGATGTTTGCGGATTGAACATCGCTATTGTCCGGCTCATTGATTATCGTTATCGTATTGTTCGCGATCAGATCTTTACATATTTCTAAAAACTGCGTATGCAGTGATTTTTCGGAAGGCTTATATATTTTAACGAATAAGAGCACATAAGGTCTATATTCGAAAAACGAGAAGAGATCCGGACGCAGAATGTTGGCGTTAGGAAACTTTTCTCGAATGTCCTTCCGGACTTTGAAAGGGTAAGGGACTGTGAAATGTGAATCTACTTCTGCTTTATTATCGGCAACACCTTTAATGAGCGAGATCGTCTTTTCGAGACCTTTTCGTGAATATTTAACATAATCAAGTTGCTGCGATTTGATATTCTCATACTCGGTTTGATGTTGTGCGTAAAAGCAAGCATCAAGAAGTTCGTCGGCCATAACGTTGCAGCCGATTTTGCGTGCCAGAGGGATCAGAACTCTTTTCGTGTGGGAAACATTGCGCTTGATGCTTTCTGCCGACATCTTTTGACAGGTGTGAAGATTGTGCCATCGGTCGGCAAGTTTAATATAAAGAGCAAGGCGATAGTTTTGACCGAGCTCCAACATGTGCTCGTCAGTCTGTTCTTGGCTTATCTTCTTTGTACTCCCTGCTAACGGGTCATCCGAAGCTTCAAATTTTGTAACGGCGTGGACGTATTCTCTTACATCATATCCGAAATCGCGTTGAATATCGTCCAGCGTGTATGTTGTATCTTCTACAGTGTCATGCAACATGGCTGCAGCCAGAACATCGGGATCTACGAATCCGTCGTTAAAAAGCTTTTCGAGAACGGCGAGGGGATGATAGAGATACAATTCGCCGGATTTACGCTTTGTGTCTCTATGGTAGTATTTTGCAACCTCATAAGCTCGCCTGATTTTGTCGACATTCAATACCATATTCGACTGATAAATACGATTTATCAGCAATTCAAATTCGTGGTCGATAATAGCGAAGCCGCTGTTGTCTTTATCGGCAAGTTTGTAATACGGATCCATTTTTATTTCTCGTTTTTACCTCGGTTATTCTTCTGGACGCTTTTGAGCGTCTTTTAGGAATTGATAAAACTGTTGGTCTTCTTCGTTTGCGATGTAGAACAATTGTGTCACATAATTGTTTAATTCATCATCTATTTTAGCTTTTATAAAACAACGAAGCAATGTCTCTTTATCGCTTTCTTCATAATCCGACACCTTGAGTTGTTGCAAGCGTGAGATAGATTCGGCCGCGATTTTGTCAGAATCAAAATATTGATGATGTTTTTGCAATCTTCTTACTATTTCTTGTTCGTCTTCATTAAGTTCTGTTCTGGAAGCAAGCATAAGTTGCGCACAAGGGCACTTATTGCGGCCCCTTGAAACCGACGCGCAAAGCATTCCGCCACCGATATATTTTTTTGTCAGATTTGAATTAAGCGGATTAAATCCTAAAATCATAATTTTGTCTGTTACGGATTGATGATCGTTGTTTTGATCAATCGATACGCCCGTCAAAGTCAACGAGTAGAGATTGCCCTGAAGGAACAACTCAAAATTCCCCTCCGAATAGCGCAATGTGCTTTTAAATACGCTGCGTATGGCCTCGATATCGTTTGTTTCAAAGGCTTCTTCAACGCGTTGTTTCAGGGCTATTGCGTCTTTGCGGTTTTTAAATGAAAAGCAGGCAAAGGTTTTATATGCATCTGCTGAAATAGACACAATGCCATTATTGTCTTTCGCCACAGCTAAAACAGCATAGGAAAGTACAGGCTTATTATACTCATTCGGTATGGAAGATAATTTGCTCGAACTTAAATAATATATCAAATATACACCAAGAAACTTATTGTAGTGAGAAATATTGATACTGTCAATTTCAAAACTGTTCTTGGGCTCAAACGCGGGAGAGATCAGCGAGTCGAGAGGGATCCCGTAACGTTCTTTAAGCATATACAAACTCATTATGTCCGGAACGCTATCAGACTCAAGGTTTAGGTAGTTACTTACAGTCGATTTCCCGGAAACGCCAAGTATTCCGGCAAGGTCTTGCTGTGTTAGATTTTGCGCAGCGCATAAATTTTTCAAATTCTTCTTGATCTGAATCCTAATGCGTTCTTTTTCTGCGTCTGTATGTAAAAAATTTTCTTCCGACATGTGTGGCCCCTCGCTAAACTTATTGATTAAATGATAACATATTTTGAATATAAAATCAATAGTGTATAAACAGAACTTAAGTTCCGTTTTTTGAACGAGCCGGACAAAAAAACAAAGAATGAATTTTTTAAGAGGTGTATATAGGAAAGGCCCACTGTTTTCATAAAAATAAGTGTATTATTTTGCTCAAAACACGAGTTTTAGAATATGTTTTGTCTAAAGGCTGAAATACGTAGATAATCCAAAAATCGCAACCGATATTCACGAATCCGAACCAAATGTTTCTGTACATACAGTGCAGGCATCAATTAAAATCGAAGTAGGAAATCAAGGAGGCGTAACAATGAATACGATAACATTATATCGAAAATACTTGCACAACGTTCTCATGGGTCACGATGATCAATCGAAGTTCAGGCGCTTATCTAATGAGAGAAGAAAAATCAATGATATTGTACGGGCCGTTGATAATTGCTTTCTTGGCGATATGACCTTGACGGATAAGATGGATAAACAAATATACACGTTAATTAAAAGAGAAATCGTTAGAGAAATGGCACGCAACGAGGATCAAATAGAATTGGTTGCATTTGCTAGCAAGTACTATCTCATAGGTCTTATCAACGAGATTGACGAAATGCGAGTTTCGTTAAATGTTTGAGAAACGGAGAGTGGATTGTATGAACAAATGCTCATGAATAGAGCGACGAAAAAACATAAAGGAGAATTGCTATGGACACGAAAATCAGTGCACAGAAACTTATGGATGTTGTATCAGACACCAACAAGAAAGTTACAGAGCTTTCTAAACACCAAAAGGCAGAAAACCCCGCATCTTTGCCGACGTCTAAACTCGCTAGCGCAATTGTGGCTGTTTTGTCAATTATAGGGATTGCCTTGTCGACTTTGATCTTTTTCCCCGGGATGTGGGAAACGCTTGGAGTGACTCTTGCAGCATCCGTTTGGAAAATCATATACCTTGTGTATGCTGTCGTTGCGTTGTTTGTGTCATCGGTAGCGCATATTGGTACTCCTCTAAGAATATGGGCGGTTATAATGGCTATTGCGCCCGTGTCGATTCAAATTATATTCGACATTGTGTGAGCAATATATGCGTATCGTAGCAAAATCAAAAACAAAGGAGAGCTATAATGGAATTAACGCATATCTTTAGACAGTCAAAAGAGAAACTGATGTGGGTGGTTATGCAGTACCGTCGGCAGCAGAAGGCAGGCGACTTTATCCGTTTGAATAGAAATTCCATTCGCTTGTTCGGCAAACAGGTATTTGTCATACTATCATGTATCGACAAAAAGAAACTTCACGAGATTATTCCTCTTGAGGACGAAATGTCTGTTGAAAGGTATAGTGGGGAATCGGTCACTTTATCTGATGTGTTCTTGTCTAGTGAAAATGCCGTTTGGGATGGGGATACCATTATGTTTAAGACAGAGAACGATGTTCTTGTGTCAGCTAATCAATATGAGTACATACAAAAACATGGTCCGCTGTCGCAATATCATTATTTTGCTAAGTCCAACAACAAAGATTTCGAGATGATGAGGGTCTGGAAAGACCTCAGCCGAAAGTCTGCGGAAGCTAGAAAGGACAAGGCAAAGGAGATCCTCTATCTCACCATCGGTACAGTCACGTGGACGATTACGGAAGCTACGGCGACAAAGCCGGCGGTCAGAGTGACTTCGCCCATAATACAGTGCCAGATTGCAGAAGCGTCGAACTCTAAGGATAGGCCCCGCTTCACTATAATAGCCGATACAGTGAAGGTAAACAGTATTCTTGCAAGGGAACTTAAACAGAGGAATATTGAGCTGTTTCTGAACGTCACTATGGATAACATACCCTTTGGGCAGCCCGCACTGGACGCACTAAAAGCGATCGAGGACAACGCTAAATACTGTCCCGACATTGAAGTAAACATCAACGACTTCAATATCTGCCTGCTCGACAGCACCAATGAGACAATATGCCAGCTCATTGAAAAGCACATCGAGGAACTTGCCGCATCGCCGCTCATTCAGGTGCTGATGGGTGAGAGGACATATAAAGAGCTACCTGTCAGAAAGGTCGCTGATTATCCCATCTATCCGCTTCCTACGGACGACAGCCAGAGCGATGTTATAAACGATGTCCTTGCCGGGCATAGCATTAACATCTCCGCGGCGGCGGGCACAGGCAAATCACACCTGATGGTGCTCTTAGCTGCGTGCCTTGTTATTGCAGGGCGTAACCTGTGCGTTATGAGCGAAAAGCGTGCGGCAAACGAAGTGTTCCTCAAATATGCAGCAAAAATAGGACTTGATCAGTTCTGTCTTGAAATCAACAACAAGATGACCGTCCCGCAAATAATCGACCAGCTCGACAGAATACGCAATACCGCACAGGTGTATGTTGATCCTGTTCGTGCAAGAGATCTTTTAAGTGAGACGGTAGAGATTGAAAAGAGTCTCGAAGACTACAATGAAGCCGTCTATTCTGCAATTCCAGGCTTAGACCTGTCACTCTATGAACTCATCGGTGAGGCAATCAGCAGGGACGTATGTACTGATGTTTCGGCGTTCAATATCAGCCTAGATAAGTACCGCGCCGTGTGCAGGAAGCTTGAAACACTACAGGAGGATATCAATAATACGGTATCCGACGAAGATTTTGAAAGGTTCTTGCGTGAAGGGACTACATGTGACAACGAGACGGATGAGCTGCTTTCAGAGAGCGTAGGTAGCTTAAAGCATAACGGTGTCGATATTATCGCGTTCGTGAAGAGTAATTGCATAGCATACGACGAAATATGCGCTGTTGCAAAGGCTAATCTGGCAAGGATATTGGCATCTAAGCTTGTCCACGATAAAAAGATTGAGAAGTACGGCAACGTATTTCTGCGTTCAAAATACGCAAAACTTACCGAGGCTTATGCCAAGCTGCAGTCGCTTTACAGGGACTATATGCGCCAACAACTCAGTGCACGTATTGCAAAGGCTTCTGCCGAGGACACGGAGTTAATCCCAATTTTAGAGCGAATCAAGACATCTAAAATGAGCGTAACCGATTTCTTTAAAAAGTACGGCGCGGCCATTTTAAAGCTCTGTCCTGTCATCGTTACCACTCCGTCTGCAGCTATCAATTACATAACAGACGAAATGAACATTTTTGATGCGCTGCTGATAGATGAGGCCTCGCAGGTTCCTATCGCAAGCGTAATACCGTTCCTTATCAAGGAGAGGCAGCTCATAGCCTTTGGAGATAACAATCAGCTTGACATTATGTCCTTCTTCATGTCGGATGATGAAGACGGATATGACGAGAACGGAGAGTTCGACCTTTCTAGAACGGACAAATCCATTCTCCATCTCGTTCAGGGCAAGGGCATTCCGAGCAGGCGGTTGAGCTACCATTATCGCTCCAAAACCCAGCACCTATTTGTCGCATCAAACCTGCTGTGCTATAACGGCAATATCAATCTCACGCCCGACGTATTCGCGTCATGGAGTAAACTGCCCGCATATCTCGGTTTTGAAATCGTCAAAGTGGATGTGCCTTTTGATACGGCTAAAGCATTGGCGGCAGTTCCCTCAAAGAGCCAGACCACCAAGCGCAAAGAGAACAACACATATATCACGTCATATATGGAGCGCGTCAAGAGTGAGATGGCAAAGGGTATCGCCGAACGCGTAGCTCAAATCAAAGACAATACGCCGGAGAAGAGTGTGGGTGTGGTTACGCTAAATGATATCTTCCAGAACATGGTAATAGACGAGCTGGAAGATCTTGTAGCAGACGGGAGCCTTGACTGCGACATTGATAATGACGAAGATGTTTGGGTGCGTTCATTGGAGAATGCACAGGGCAAGGAGGCGGATGTGATCATCATAGCGATAGATCATGCAAGACGTAATGTCAATGGTGTGTTGCTGAAGAACATTTCCGGTTATTTCCACGGTGGTGAGAAGGGCGAACAAAGCGGTAATAATCGTCTGAATGTGCTCTTCACACGCGCGAGGGAGAAGAATATCATATATCTATCCTTCGATTATAACGAAATAAAGGACAGTGATAGAAGCCTTAAACGACTGTACACCTATCTCGAATATGCGGCTACCGGCAATATGTCCTGCATAGCAGAGAAGCCGATAGTCGAGGATAAAACCAACAACTATGCTGCGCAGGTAATTTCGGTGGCATTGAACCGCTGCGAAGTAAGATCTAAGGTTGGGGCTAATGCGATGATGGTAGATTTGGGAGTGCTGGATACACCAGATGCTGATAAATTCAAGATCGGCTTCCTTCTACCGAACCATAAAATCACCCCCAATACACTTTACACCAAGATAAATCTGCTTGAAAGAGCGGG
>ERZ1643251.3755-NODE-3755-length-13757-cov-4.017735_pt1 | contig 13757 bp, 12 predicted proteins | sample MGYA00579261_ERZ1643251 | MGnify/ENA primary metagenome ERZ1643251 (study PRJEB29033, sample SAMEA4952267) | chicken gut metagenome | biome: Broiler Chicken; feature: Gastrointestinal Tract; material: Caecum | place: Ireland | collected 2018 | study: Broiler... | reverse complement strand
ACCCTTCGCCGACAAATGGAAGGCCTTTGGTTTCGACGTGAAAGTAATAAACGGACATCGTTTCGATGAAATATGCGAAGCTATAGAATACGCTATTAACGCAAAGGAAAAGCCGGTTTGTATTATAGCCGATACCGTAAAAGGACAGGGTATAAGCTATATGGCAGGGAATTACAAGTGGCATTACGGCGCTATTGACGATGACAAATTCGCTCTCGCAATGAAAGACCTGGATAAATATTACGCCGAAAGAATTGCGTTTGTGGAAAAGGAGGCAAAATAATATGGCTGGAGGATTGACTTACACTGCGGTGGAGAGCAGTAAATTATCCACTTCCGAAATATACGGAAAAACTTTGTGCGAACTCGGAGAAAAAAATCCCAATATCGTTGCTTTGACTGCGGATTTGAAAGGCTCCACCAAAATAGGCGATTTCGGAGACAAATTCCCCGAAAGAATTTTTAACGTCGGTATAGCCGAACAAAATATGTACGGCGTGGCGGCGGGACTGGCAAAATGCGGATTTATTCCTTTTGCTTCGTCTTTCTCAGTTTTTGCAAGTTTAAGAGCATTGGATCAGATTCATACCGATCTTTGCTATCAGAACCTCGACGTCAAAATCATCGGAACGCACGGCGGAACCAGCTTCGGACAGGCGGGTTCTACTCATCACGCAATAGAAGATTTTGCGGTAATTCGCGGCTTGGTAAATATGACGCTTATCTGTCCTGCAGACGGAATAGAAACAGGTCTTGCGGTCAGAGCCGCCGCAGCCACGCCCGGACCTTTCTATATCAGAATTAACAGAGGCTTCGACCAGGTGGTTTACAATACCGACGATTACGGTTTCGAAGTCGGCAAAGCCGTCGTAATGAACGAAGGTACGGATATTACCGTAATTGCTTGCGGAGCTTGCGTTTATCAGGCTATTCAGGCGGCAAAAATCCTCGATTACGATCATAAGATTAAGGTCAGAGTATTGAATATGCATACTTTGAAACCTATCGATAAAGAAGCCATTCTTAAGGCTGTTAACGATACCAGAAGAATAATCACCGTTGAAGACCATACCGTAATAGGGGGACTCGGAAGCGCAGTTGCCGAAGTCGTAGTGGAAAGCGGAAAAGCTTGTGCGTTCAGAAGACTCGGACTTCAGGATCATTTCTCCGCCATAGGATTGCACGAAGATCTTATGGCTATGTACGAAATAGACGCCAACGGAATAGTAAAGAACGTTCTCGATATTATGAAACAGGACTTCGAAGTAAATGAAGATTGGAGCGACGAGGTGTAAATTATGGCGATGAATGTTATTACCCAAGAAGACAAATATGCTGCGGGAATATTTTTTAATGCCGCATTGCCTTTGCTTAAAGTAATAGCCGAATCCGAACCTAAATACGGGGAAAAATTCAAAGGGAAAAGTTTTGTATTTCAAGTGAGCGCAATCACCGGTGAAAACGGAGAAAAGACCGCCACACATTTCGTAGTGGAGGACGGCGTTTGGAATGTTTTCGTAAATAAAGTTCACGATAATCCCGATCTGGAGTTTATTTTCCCGAATCTTCGGAAATTCGTTATCTTTTTCTCCGGGAAAGGTATGCCTTTACCGAAGATAAAAGGTATATCGAAATTAGGGATTTTCGTTCCGATTCTGCTCACTTTACTCAGAATGGCAGGTTTGCTGCAGGCAAAAAACCCGCCGCAAAAAGACTTCGATAAGGAATTACTGGTAAAATTATATTTCTACCTGCTTTCCGTAGGAATAAGCCAGTTGAACAAGATGGGACACCCTGAAGTCAAGGCTTTTACCGAGCCCAGTCCCGACAGAGCTTACGCTTATGCGGTTATAGGTTATCCCGAATTACAGGCGTGGTTACGCATCAAGGCGGGAAACAGTAAAGCCGGGAGAGGAGAATATCCCAGATGCAAGCCTTTCCTTACTATGAAATTCGATAATACCGTCCACGCTCTCGATATACTTATGAGCAAGGGAGATATGATTGAATATATGAAGGAAGGATACCTTATTATCGAAGGCGCGCCGGAATTCGGCGGAACTTTGGGTGCGCTTATGATGCTTGTAGGGTACTATGCTCAGGGGCAATATCTAAAATAATTTCAAAAATAGAAAAGCGGGCTTTTTATGCCCGCTTTCTTTTTATACGGAGGGTTTTATGAAAAAAATCGTTATTCTGGACGGATATACTCTTTTCAATACCGATTTAAGTTTTGAAGCGTTAAAAGAATACGGGACAGTTGAATTTTACGAAAGAACTCCGTCGTCTTTAACGGCGGAAAGAATAGGAGATGCGGAGATAGTTCTCACGAATAAAACCGTTATAGATAAAACCGTTATCGACGCCTGTCCCGATCTTAAACTTATTTCGGTGCTTGCCACGGGCTATAACGTTGTCGATTGCGAATACGCGCGTACAAAAGGTATAACCGTTTGTAATGTGCCTTCCTACAGTACTCCGAGCGTTGTTCAGCATACTTTCGCGTTACTTTTGGAATTGTGTTCCCGCACCGGAGATCACAATACTTCGGTACAATCCGGAGAATGGAGTAAAAGTAAGGATTTCTGCTACTGGCTTAATCCTTTAACGGAATTAAGCGGAAAAGTATTCGGTATTGTTGGCTACGGAAGTATCGGAAAATCTGTAGCTAAAGTCGCTGAAGCGTTGGGAATGAAAGTGCTTGTAAACAATCGTACTCCTTTTCCTTCGAGCGTGTCTTTGGAAGAAGTTCTGACGCAGTCGGACGTAGTCAGTTTACATTGTCCTTTAACCGACCAAAATAAAAAATTTATAAATAAGAAGACTCTTTCGATGATGAAACCCACGGCTTTCCTGATAAATACGGCGAGAGGGGCTTTAATAGAGGAAGAGGATTTGAAAAATGCGCTTAACGACGGAATTATTGCAGGGGCAGGGCTGGACGTTCTGGATAAAGAACCTCCTACGGAAGGGAATTGCCTTATAGGATTAAAAAATTGTATAATTACTCCGCACATAGCGTGGGCAAGTTTGGACGCCAGACGAAGACTTAGCGCAATAACGTTACGCAACGTTTCGTCTTTTATAGCGGGACAACCGATTAACGTCGTAAATTGAATTACAACTTAATTAAAAAAGGAAACGAAGAGTAATAAATGCCGTTATGGTAAGGATTATCAGAAATCCGAAATTTGCGATATGGAACCATAGCAAATATTTTCCTTTCCGGGCATTGGCTAAAGCCGAATAATGACGGAAGGTTATCAGACTTGCCAGAGAGGAAACCAGGGTTCCGCATCCGCCGATATTTACCGCAATAAGGAGTGCTCTGTAGTCTGTCGTGAAAGCCGAGAGCAGTATAGATGACGGAACGTTGCTTATAATCTGACAGCTTATTACTCCCGTAAGCAAGGTGTTTTTGTTTACAAGTGTGGAGAGAGCCTCTTTTATTACGGGTATTCTCGCCATATTTCCTGCAAATATAAAGAAGAATACAAATGTTAAAAGCAGCATATAGTCCACCTGGAACAAGGCTTTTCTGTCAAAAATAAATATTATCGGGATCATAAAAAGTCCCGTCCAATAGGGGACCACGCGGAATACTATTATTATTGCATACGCAAAAAGAGTCAAATAAATTATAGTCCTGGGTTTATCGAGTTTAACTTCAGGAGTGGGAACGCCGTGTTCGATCAGCGGTTCTTTTTTTATAAAAATACAACATATCGAAAGCAATATAAAACTCACGGCGAAAGGTATCGCCATTATTGTAAAAAATTCTCCCGTAGGGATATGAAAGTAGTTATATAAGAACAAGTTCTGAGGATTTCCGAAAGGCGTCAGCATACCGCCGAGGTTGGCTGCGATATTCTGCATTATAAAAGTAAAAATCATATATCCGCTTTTGTCGGTTTCGGAAAGAACGAGATATCCGAGCGGCAAAAAAGTAATCAGAGCCATATCGTTGGCGATCAGCATAGACCCTATATATGTGATTATTACCAGAGCGATAATCGCAGAACGGGTATTCTTGAATATCGAGACGATTTTTTTTGCAAGAATACGAAAGAATCGTATATTACGCAGAGCAGCTATGACCAGCATCATACAAAACAGACAGGTAATCGTACGGAAATCTATGTAAGAAAGATATTGGGAATCGGGTTTAACAAAGAAACAGGTTACCGTAGCCGCCAGTAAAGCAATAAACGTGACGATATTTCCTAAGACGAAGCGTTTGATTTTTACATTACTCTGCCTAATCAAGTGCCTATTATTTAACATAAAACCCATATTCCATACAGGAACATGGGTTTTTGTTGGTGTGGTCGATGGGACTTGAACCCACACGGTTTAACCATACGCCCCTCAAACGTACGCGTCTGCCATTCCGCCACGACCACATATGATCTGGTACGAGGGAAGGGACTTGAACCCTCACTGTCACCAACATGAACCTGAATCATGCGCGTCTGCCAATTCCGCCACCCTCGTAAGCATATATATATTATATCAAACGAAAACAAAAGTCAATATATTTGAAGTACTTTTTACATATAATTATGACGGGGTTGATTTTTATCCGAATGGGCTATATAATTATTCTACGGGGGATTGAACCTTCAGAAAAAAAGAGGAGATTTATTTACATTGAAACAAGTTACCAAAGCAATTATTCCTGCGGCAGGATACGGAACGAGATTTTTGCCGGCAACAAAGGCTATGCCCAAAGAAATGCTTCCCATTGTGGACGTTCCGAGTATTCAATATATCGTTGAAGAATGTGCTCTCAGCGGAATAACCGACGTTTGTATTATTCTGGGACGTAACAAAAACAATATCGCCGATCACTTCGACAGGAACGTGGAAGTAGAATACGCTCTTATAAAAAGCGGAAAGCTTTCGGATATTGAGAAAATGAATAAATTGTCGGACAAAGTAAATATCGTTTACGTTCGTCAAAAGGAAATGCGGGGGACCGGTAAAGCCATTGAATTATGTAAAAGTTTTGTCGGGAACGATCCCTTTGCGGTATTGTTCGGAGATGACGTTATGTATAATCCCGAAAATCCCGTTACGGCACAGCTTATAAAAGCTTACGAACAGACAGGAGCCACCATAGTAGGCGTTCAGGAGCAGCCGAGGGAAGAATGCCCTAAATACGGCGTGGTAGTTCCCGGTAAAGTCAAAGGCAGATATACCGAGATATTAGGGTTTAAGGAAAAACCGAAATTGGAGGAACTACCTTCGCAATTAACCAGTTTGGGACGATTCGTTCTTACTCCCGATATATTCGAATACATCAAAGAGACTCCTGCCGCGCCTAACGGTGAAGTATATCTTCCTACCGCAATAGAGCTAATGGCTAAAGATATGGCGGTTTTCGCTTATTCATTCGAAGGAAGAAGATACGATATAGGGGATAAACTCGGGTATATTATCGCGAATATCGAATATGCTTTAAGAAACGGAGAAATCAATTCGGGTTTGAAAAAATATCTAAAGGAAATTATTAAAGAGATTTAATTATTTCCGGGGGGAAAATGCAAGAATTAACAAACGAAGTAAAAAAGGTCTTGGGGTTAGCCGAGACCTTTGCTTCACATTCGGGAAGTTCGATAGACAGTCTTCATATTCTGATGGCGCTTGCCTGTACCGAAAGGTGCTACGCTTACGAAATCCTTTCCAGACTCGGGTTTACCGAAGAAATAGCCAAAAGCTATCTGATAAAAGTTTTCGGAAATCCTCAGACGCCCGCTTTACCGGGTCCTATGTATAACAAAATTCTGGAATACGCGTCTGTTGTTGCGGAAAATTCAGGTTACGAAAAAACAGATACGCAACACCTGTTACTTTCGCTTAGTTTTCATAAATCTTCTTTAGGAGGAAAAGTGCTGGCGCGTCACGGGATAGACTATTCCGCTATATTGTCCATAGTGAACGGAATGACCTATAACCGTATCGGGAAATCGTCCGACGATAGTATCAAATCGGAGAAAAAAGAGGGTATAGGGGTTTCCGAACAAGAAAAAACGGATACCGAACCCATCATTAACGAAAACGGAACCGATCTTACTGCCAAGGCTGAACAAGGAGAATTAAATCCTGTTTTCGGCAGAGAAAAAGAAATAGGCCGGCTTATTCAGATTCTATCCAGAAAATTTAAGAACAATCCCGTTGTGGTAGGAGAACCGGGAGTGGGTAAAACTGCCGTTATAGAAGGATTAGCTCAAAAAATAGTGAAGGGCGAGGTTCCGGATTTTTTGAAAGGGAAAAGAATATTTTCACTTAACGTCAACAGTCTGGTGTCGGGAACTCGCTACAGGGGAGAGTTGGAAGAGAAAATCAAAAACGTACTTTCTTTTCTGCAGGGTAAAGGGATAATTTTGTTTATTGACGAACTTCATACCATAGTGAACGCGGGAGGGTCGGACGGTGGAATGAATTTAGCCAACATACTTAAGCCCGTGCTTACCGACGGAAGGTTTTCCACAATAGGAGCAACCACGATATCGGAATATCGTAAATTTATTGAAAGAGATCCGGCATTAGAACGCAGGTTTATGGTTGTAAACGTGGAAGAACCCACCGTTGCGGCGAGTTTAAGTATTCTGAAAGGGTTGAAGGACACCTTTGAAAGACATCATTCCGTCATTATTACAGATGAGGCTTTATCGTCTGCCGTAGAACTCTCGGCAAGGTATGTTTCCGACAGATTTTTACCCGATAAAGCTATTGATATTATTGACGAGGCGTGCAGTAAGAAAAGAAACGAAACTTTAAGAGAGTTAATGCCCGAACTTAAAGCTTCGGATATCAAAGAAATAATCGTGGAAATGACGGGGATACCTTTGCAAAATCTGACCGAAGACGAAAGCGTCAGACTTATGAATATAGAAAAAGCTCTTTCTGAGAAAGTGATCGGGCAAAAAGAGGCGGCTACGGCCATAGCTAAAACAATAAGAAGATCTCGTTCGGGATTGAAAGATCCTTCGCGCCCTGTAGGTTCCTTTATTTTCCTCGGACCTACGGGAGTCGGAAAAACCGAAACGGCAAAAGCGCTCAGCGAATTTCTTTTCGGGGACGAAAAGTCTCTTATCAGAATAGATATGAGCGAATACGGCGAGAAAAATTCCACTTCTCGTCTTATTGGCGCGCCTCCCGGATATGTCGGGTATGAAGAAGGCGGTTTACTGACCGAAGCCGTAAGACGAAAACCTTATTCCGTTATTTTGCTGGACGAAATGGAAAAAGCTCACCCGGAAGTTTTCGACGTACTGTTGCAGGTGCTTGACGACGGTAGACTTACCGATGGAAAAGGGCGCACCGTGGATTTTAAGAATACCATTATTATTATGACAAGCAACATCGGAGGAGCGGAAGTTCAGGGGAAAACGAGCGTAGGCTTTGTTCGCAACGATAAATCTGCAGAAGAAAGAGAAGCAAGGATAGAAGCATTGAAGAAAGCCATGCGTCCCGAGTTTATCAACCGAGTGGATAATATTATAGTATTTAATAAATTAACTAAGGATAATATAATTGAAATAGCGAATATATTTATTGAAAGGATAAAAGACGTTCTGAAGTCCGAAAGAAATATAGAATTGATAGTGGACGAGGAAACGAAAGTTTATTTGGCAAATATAGCTTATAACGACGAATACGGTGCAAGACCGTTGAAAAGAGTCGTGGAAACATATTTAGAGGATCGTTTAAGTGAAGAAATAATTCGTAACAATCTCAAAAACACTGCCGTTCGAGTTATGATGAATAACGGACGGCTTGAATTTTATCAAACAGGAGGATAAGTTTTATGCGTATTGAAATTCTATCAAAAAATTATCGGTTAGATGACGGTTTGAAAAATCTGATTAACAAAAAACTCGGTAAATTCGATAAATATTTCGATAACGAGGCTTATGCCAAAGTTAAACTCCGTATTTCGGGCAATAACGCTTATACCATGGAAGTTTCCATAGATGCGGATAATCTCAGCGTGCGTTCTTCGGCAACCAGCGATAAAATGAACGAAAACATCGATACTATTTTACCGAGACTTGAAAGACAAATCGTAAAATATCGCGATAAGTTCGGTTCGAGAATCAAGAAAGGAGCTTTCGATACCCCTGCCATTTACTCCGAAAGCGAGAGTGAAGAGGAAGTCGATAAGGGCAAGATCGTAAAGGTTAAAAAATTCGAAATTTCCGTAACCAGCGTGGAAAATGCCGTGGAAGAAATGGAATTTCTTAACCATAATTTCTATATTTTCGTAAACGGCGACAATAATAAGGTATGCGTTTTGTATAAACGTAACGACGGAGATTACGGCCTTATCGAACCGGAATATTGATATGCAGATAGGAATGAGTACGGCCTCCCTCTTTTCAAAAGAGAAGACGGAGGCCGCTTTTGAAATCTTACATAAATTAAATATCCCTGTTTGCGAAGTCTTTTTAAGTACTTTTTCGGAATATACGGATGAATTTTTAGCTACTTTACTTAAAGTTAAAGGCGAAACACATATTTATTCCGTTCATACGCTGAATCAGCAGTTCGAGCCGGAGCTTTTCAATCCGACGGAAAGAACAAGAAACGATTGCGAAAAAATTTTCAAACAGGTAGCAAGAGACGCTCACCGACTGGGTGCGTCTTTTTATACTTTTCACGGGCCGAGCAAGTTCAAGAAATTGCCTTATATCCATAATTACGAAAAAATAGGGAAAAGGGTTCAGGAGCTTTGCGACCTGCTTTATTTCGAAAGCAATAATACCACCCGATTAAGCTATGAAAACGTCCATTGGACTTATTTCAATACGCCTGAGTATTTTATAAATCTGAAAAAATATACCGACGTAAAAACCTGTCTCGATATAAAACAGGCGTATTTATCGGGAATAGATCTATACGAATATATAGACTGTATGGCTGACAGATTGGTGAACGTGCATTTGTGCGATTACGACGCCAACGGGAAACTTGCCATACCGGGAAAAGGTACATTCGATTTTGTCAGATTGTTTGCTCGTCTTGCCGAAACGGGATACGACGGACCTGCAATTATCGAAGTTTACGCCAACGACTACACTACGTACGACGAGTTGGGAAAAAGTTATGAATACTTAAACGAATGTTTATATAAAGCTACAAATTACGGAGGAATTTAACATGGCATTCAAGAAAGAACCGATACGTTTCGATTACAACAATACGATGTCCGACTATGTCGGAGAAAAAGGTATCACTCCTGCCGAACTCAAAGCTTACAAAGACGCTGCGAAATCGGCGTTCGAAGCGGTGAAGGCAGGTAGAGGGCAAAATATGATGGGTTGGACGGAACTACCTTACAACCAATCCGAAGTAGTGGAGGATATAATCGCTACGGCTAAGGATATAAGAAAGAAATACGATTATTTCGTCGTCCTCGGAATAGGCGGTTCAGCACTCGGACCTATGGCGGCTTTTCAGGCGTTGTGCCACTTGCATCATAACGAACTTCCCAAAAGCAAGAGGAAAGCTCCCAAGTTCTATGTCGAAGACAACGTCGATCCCGAGAGAATGGCGGCTTTACTCGACGTAATAGACGTAAAGAAAACTATGTTCAACGTTATTACCAAAAGCGGTTCTACCAGCGAAACGATGAGTCAGTATCTTATTATTACCGATATCATTAAAAAAGAACTCGGCGGAGACCTGGCGTCGCATATGATAGCTACTACGTCCGAAAGTAAAGGCAACCTTATAAAAATCGCTCAAAAGGAAGGCTTGAAAACTTTTTATATTCCCGACGGAGTAGGCGGCAGGTTCAGTGAATTGTGTCCTGTAGGGCTTCTTCCCGCAGCCGTACTCGGCATAGATATTAAAAATATGCTGAAAGGCGCAGCATATATGGATAAAAAATGTTCAAGCGATAATTTATCCAAGAACTCCGCTCTTACAGCCGCTCTTTTGCAATATATAGCTATGGAAAAAGGTTGCAATATTTCGGTTATGATGCCTTATGCCGACAGTCTTAAACTTATGGCGGACTGGTATGCTCAGCTTTGGGGAGAAAGTCTCGGAAAAGCAGTAGACCTCGAAGGCAAAAAGGTAAACGTAGGTCAGACTCCCGTAAAAGCTCTCGGCGTTACCGACCAGCACAGTCAGGTTCAGTTATATACCGAAGGACCTTTCGATAAAGTTATAACCCTTATCGGAGTAGACGAATATCGTAAAACGGTAGTTATTTCCGACGGTTGCGAAGATATCCCGGGCGTTAATTTCCTTTGCGGACATACGATGAACGAACTTATTACCGCCGAAATGAATGCTACCGAGTATGCGCTTACCCGTTCTGGCAGACTCAACAACAGGATTATGCTTCCCGAAGTCAACGCTTATACCTTAGGACAGCTTATGATGTTCTTTATGTTGCAGACCGCATATACGGGGGCTTTGATGAATATAGATACATTCAATCAGCCGGGCGTCGAGGAAGGAAAGAACGCAACGTACGCTTTGCTCGGCAGAGAGGGTTACGAAGCTAAAAAAGAAGAACTCAATTCCAGAAAGGAAAAGGACGCAAAATACATTATTTAATTACATTTTATAAAAAAAGAGCTGTCTTTGCGGACAGCTCTTTTTTTATACGATAAAATTTATTGTGCGGATTTTTCAAGAAAAGCATTAAAAGATTTGGAGGCGAAAAGGGCGCAGCCGGCGACGATACAGATTGCGATATCGCCGAAAGTGAAGGTATTGTATAAGAAACTCCAGGCCACCGCAGTATAATTCGGATCGGCGGAGCCGAAAACGAATATTCCGCTTATAACGTGAGCCAGATATCTCAGTATCGAAACCAATACCGCGCTCAAAGCAAATTGTAATACTTTTTTATTCTCGAAGATTTTACGTTCGTGGAAGATACCCGCAAGTCCGATTGCGCCGAAAGCGATGGGGTAATCCAATAAGAATTGTATCGGATGATAGAACCAGGGAGCTTGAATGAATTGCAGGAATCCGTAAATTATTCCCGCAAGCAGACCTTTTCTGATACCGAACATATAGGAATAAATCATCAAAGGAACAAGACTTGCAAGCGTTATCGACCCACCCTGGGGAAGTTCGAGGAAACGTATATAACTAAGAGCAAAACTCATAGCGATGGTTACGGCAGCATATACTATGGATTTTGTATCGTTGGTGGAAAAATTCTTTTTTCCGAAGAACAATGCTATAAAAATTATTACTCCTGCAAGTATTGCGGTAAACACATAAAGCATAACTTCGTTACCTATGTTTTCCACGGGACCGCTCTGATAATTTTTAACCATAGTAGCGATAATTATGGCTAATACGAAAGCGCCGATTATACCTAAAGCGATTTTTGCGAAAAGACGGAATTTTTCGGGCTTAAAGAATGCTATAATCAATCCGCATACAGCCAATACGATAACCGAACACAACAGGCAAACTACCGGAATAAAAGTGGCGTTATCTATATAACCGTCGGCGATATATTCGTCAAGTTTAAGAAATAGGAGTATTCCGATAAGTCCGATGGAATAACCTACGGACATAGCGCCGATCGAGGAAGTATAATTCTTGAAGGAATCGGGACGGAATTTTTTGACGAGTATTCCGACGATAACGCCAAAAACGATAACGGCTAACGTCAGATACAAAGCAACCGTTGCCGCTTTTTCGAAAGTGGAAAGGGTGTTAAAGGGGTCAGTAAACATTTTTTCTCCTTTTACCGGGAGCTTAAAAAAGAAAAAACCTTAAGCAAAACGAGATTACTTAAGGAGTTTTAAGCCTTCTTTCGTGAGTACTAACTCAATCAAGTTCAAAGGGTGTAATCTCAGACGGATTTCCCGTCACCCCCGGCAGTTGTATTTTTTCTTTAATTATAGGGCGGTTAAAAACGGTTGTCAAACGTATTGCGGAAAAAATTTTTTTTTGATAAAATTGTTTTATGAGTTTTTTGGAAGTCAGAAATTTGTCATACAAATATTTTTACGGAGCGCTGGCTGTTTCCGACGTGAGTTTTACAGCAAAAAAAGGACAGGTACTTACCTTGCTGGGAAAAAGCGAATCGGGTAAAACTTCTTTGCTGAAATGTATTGCCGGAATAAGAAAACCTGCCTGCGGAGAAATTTTGTTGGACGGGGAAACTATTCCGAAAGAGGGCAAGAAAAAAAACGTCGGTATGATTTTCGAAAACGGAATGTTTTTCGAAAACAGAACGGTAGGTTACAATTTGTTATATCCGCTCAGAATAAGGAAATTTGAGAAAGCGGACAGCGAGGGAAAAGTACGTTTTGTCCTTGACAAATTCGGGCTGAGAGGTTCGGAAGGGAACAAAGTCCGTAACCTTACCGCTGCCGAAAGAATAAAGCTGGCTCTGGCTCGGGCAGATTTGAGAGAAACCCAAATTTTGTTATGCGACGATATTCTGAAAATATGCAACCAAGATGATCGTGAAAATCTTTTTTGCTCTTTATGGCAATTTCTTACGGAAAAAGCTGAAAAAAGTATAGTTATATACGCAACAAAGGAAAAAAACGAGGCACTTAAAAACAATGGAGAAACCGTATTGATGAATTACGGTACGGTAATGCAACGAGGTTCGGCTTCCGATATAGCCGCTAAGCCATTATCGATTTACGCAGTGGATTATTTCCATAAAAATGTTGAAATAGTCAACGCAACGATTAAGCCAATTGAAAATCAAATTTTTATTATACTTAACGGAGAAAAAATTTTTCTTGAAAAAAAGAAATTTTTGAGCGATATATATCTAGATAAAGAAGTCAAAGTGTGGAAAAACGAGAAAGGTGAAATATCATTATTCGATAGCGGAAGCGAAAAAATAATTTATTTTAATTGACATTATAATAAAGCGTATATATAATATAAGCGTAACCTGAAATCGACGATAAGTTCGGAGATTAAGTTTATCAGCCATTCATAAGCCGATATGAAAACTCCGAATAAAGCGGAGTTTTTTTGTTACAAAATAAAATTATCGAGGTGATAATATGAAAAGAATAGGAGTTGTGGGTATCGTAGTCAGCGGCGACAGACACGAAGTGCAGGAAATGCAGGCTATACTAAGCGAATTTTCCGATATAATAGTCGGAAGAATGGGCGTTCCTATGCCCGAAAACAAAATTTCCGCGATTAGCTTGATAGTGAAGGGTGAAAGCGACAGGGTCAACGCTCTTACCGGAAAACTGGGCAGAGTTGACAACGTTAACGTAAAATCCGCGTTAACTACAGTCGAAGTTTCGGAGGACTGATATGAAAAAATTATTAAAAATTCTTGTGGTATTATCGGTAATTGCGGCTACGCTTTTACTGTTTGTTTCTTGCGAAGACAACACCGAAAACGCCGTGGAAATCAACGTAGCGGTGCCCGACGGCGCGCCGGCTTTGGCTATAGCGAAGCTTTTGGATTCTTCAAATTTCGACGGATACAAAGTTAACTATGAAATAGTAGCCGGTGCTACGGATATATCGGCTAAAATTACTACAGGCTCTGCAGACATAGTCGTTGCGCCTACCAATATCGCAGCTAAACTCTATTCCAACGGCGCGAAAATAAAAGTAGTGGCAAGCAACATTTTCGGACTGGTTTATCTTGTGGGAACCGAAGAAATAACTTCTATCAGCGCATTGAGAGGACAGGAAATACTTTGCACCGGTCAGGGCGGTACTCCCGATTTCGTGTTGCAATACGTTCTCAATCAGAACGGAATCAGCGGCGACGACGCCAATAT
>ERZ1643251.3753-NODE-3753-length-13768-cov-4.680960_pt1 | contig 13768 bp, 4 predicted proteins | sample MGYA00579261_ERZ1643251 | MGnify/ENA primary metagenome ERZ1643251 (study PRJEB29033, sample SAMEA4952267) | chicken gut metagenome | biome: Broiler Chicken; feature: Gastrointestinal Tract; material: Caecum | place: Ireland | collected 2018 | study: Broiler... | reverse complement strand
CCACATACCCTTTCGCTTTGTTCAGGAAGTACTCCAGGGTTGCCTTGCTCACCGGTTCGGAAGGCTCTTCCTCCGCGCTTCCGGTCAGGCGGATCTCCGCTCCTGACGCATAGTTATTGCCGGAACTGTCCGTAACGGATGCGGATGCCTTCAGGCGCACATCCGTAACAGTCTCTTCATCAAAGGACACCGTCTTCCAGCTGTTTGAATTTGCCCATGTCCCGGATGCCACTTCATGGTATGTCTGCCCGTTGTCGCTGCTGACTTCGATCACATACCCTGTGATGATCCCGTTGGAACCGCTCGTGCGCGGCAGATACCGCAGACCGTCCGCCTTTGTCAGTTCCGGAAGATGGATGTTGACCCACAGGTTTTCCCTCTCTGTGCCGTTCCAGTCAGAATGCCAGATGGTCGTTGTATTGTTGTCGATGAGGTTGGACGCAGGTCCCTCGGAGCCGCTGCTGCTCTGCTCGCTGCCTGCCGTCCATCGCAAGGTCTCTGGAATCATCTTCCGCCGGGTCCTTCGGGACTCCTGTCACAGAATAATCCGCCAGCACCTCTTCTCCCAGTTCCCTGAGATCCAGCCCGTTCGGCTCTGTGGGGTATTCATTGTTGCTGTTTGCCCACTCCCACTCCATCTCAAACCACTGGGCGCTCGTGAAGTCCTGTCCGTCTCCGCCGCTTAAGTCTTTCTTGCGCTCCTCGATCCATTTCTCCCAGCGCGGCTTATAATAATCCTCTGTCAGGCCCGACCACTGTCTGTTGGAGTAATCATGCAGTCCGCCGGAATTCGCCTGGTTGATGCTTCCCCAGGTCGTGATCAGGGATCTCGCGTTGAATTCATACAGTTCTTTTGTAAATTCATCGGCATTGTCCGCAAGGCCTTTTGCCTGCTCGATCCAGGTACCTACCATGAATTTCTCCTGGGTCCCTGTTACCTTCTCCACCATATCGATCAGAGATAAGAAAGTATCCGATATCTGCGTGAACTGCTCCAGATCTCCTGCCTGATAAGCCCTTACCATTGCCTTTTGATATTCCTGGGCAGAGTTGGAGAGTACCTGTTCCAGCACATTCGCCAGATCATACTGGTATCCCTCACTGTCTTTCAGGATATCATAGTCCTCCAGCAGGAGAGCCGCCGCTTTCTCTAGGTCTTCCTTATCGTAGTCGATCACCGCGTTGCCCCATGTTGACGCAGCGCTGATATTTTCTGCCGGGCGCGCGTTCACTACTGACTCCGGCGCTCCCTGCCCCTTCATGTTCAATTCCGGATTATAAACCGTATCGTTCAGGATCAGCATCGCCTCATACGCGCTGTCACTCTCCGCGCCGTATCTGCGGGTCGTGTAATCCCTGAACCACTGATCCAGGTCGATCGCCTGTACATTGTCCGCATCCTCAGCCCAGATCGTCTCAAAGAACAGGTCGTAAAGCACCGGGTTATTTACCGACGCTTCGGGCGTGATGCCGATCCCCGTCATATAGTCCGCCGTATTGAGCGCTCTCGGGATCTCATTGACAAAATTCTCAATATGCCCGTGAAGCCCCAGTCGTCCTCCGAAGTTATTGAGCATGCAGTATACCCACGGCGTATCGCTGAACTCCGGGCTGTTGTTGAATGTCTCCCAGCGGGGCTGCTTTTCCGCGTACAGATCCAGGATCAGCGCGTGTTCTTTATTCGGGGCGATTCCCTGAAGCAGGCCGGTGGTCGGGTTGGATCCCCACGCCTGGATCACCCATACATCGTCCGGATCCGCCTTCATCATTTCGCCCAGGACATTCCTTCCCACTGTGTCCGCTGCCACTCCGCCCGGGTTTCCGCCTTCATGGTACGGGTCTGTGGCATAATAGTCTGTCACATCCCCGAACACATCCTTCTGGATCCGGTAGAAGCGCTCCGCATATGTGCTGTACGCCTCTGACGTCACATTCAGCATGCTCGGTCTTGTGAAGGAGCACCAGGTTCCCTGCGCGATCACACTTCCCTTTGTGGACCATCGCACCGAAACGCTTCCTCACTTTACTCTGTTTCAATGTTTTCTCCTCCTTCTCTGATGCCGGTCCCAAAGCGGTTCCGGTGTCAGTTTTGCTATTATTTATTCTACCTGCACCGTTTTTATTTTTCCATGTGTTTTCCCGACATTTTTTTCAGAATATGTCGGCTTTTCACCGGATCTGCGGTATGAGTCTCACTGACCCGGCCGCAGGGCAGAAAAAGCCCCGGAGGCGGATCCGCCTCCGGGGCTTTTTTGTTCTGTTATCAGGAGAGCAGCCTGATCTCAGGCCGGCTGCTGTCTCCTTCCCTCTACCGGGATCTCTTTCTGCCAAGCAGGACCACCGCACCAGCGGAAAGCACGAGCATCATACCTGCCGCCGCGATCGGTGCCGCGTCTCCGGTCTTCGCAGCTTTCTCTGCCGCTGCGCCTTTGCCGCTGTCCGCGCTGTTCTGGGTGTCTGCGGCATGATTCTTATCTGCGCTGCCGTTTCCTCCCTGTCCGGCGTCACTCGGATCCTGCGCTTCTCCCTGGCCGTCCGGGTTCTGCGTGTTATCCGCATTGTCACCATCCGGATTTTCTGTATCCGGGTTCTCCGTATCCGGGTTTTCCGTATCCGGATTCTCCGCGTCCGGATTTTCTGCGTCCGGATCCTCCGGCTCAGCCTGTACCTTCTCAAGTCCGTCATAAGCGGCCTGGAGCGCTGTCACAGCCTCATCCACTTCCGCCTGGTTGTCCACGGACAGGCTCTCGTCCAAAAGGACGGTTTTCGCCGCCGCGAATGCCGCGCGGAATGTAACCACTGACTCCTCTGTATAGCTGCTCAGGTCAAGGTGCGCGGTCTGGCTGATCAGGTCTTCAAGCACTGATTTGTCCGCTTTCAGCCTGAGGTTGAGGATTGCTTCCGTAAGCGCGGTCCATGCGGTGTCCACATCCTCCTGGAAAGCGTCTCCGTCTTCCATCACCTCGTTCGCTTTTGCCAGGGCCGCTGTAAATTCTGCCTGTCCGGCCTCAACATACTGTGTCAGGTCGATCATACCGGCGAGTTCTATTGCCATCTCAAGGTCCGTCTTATCGCCGGCAAGCATGCCCTGCGCCTGCACAGCGTACATCAGCTTCGCCGCTGCCTGGAGCACTTCATCTCTGGTCGCATATTCTTTCGCCATCACTGCTTCGCCTTCTGCGATCGCTTCGTCAAACAGCTTCTGCACAGACTCTACAAGCCCGCTCACAGTGCCGTCTTCCACCAGGGCTTTCGCCTCGTTCAGATAAAGTTCCAGGATTGTCTTGCTGACCGGTTTCACTGCCTCGTCAAGTTTCCTGATCTCCTCTGTCAGAGCATTGTATGTCCGGTCAATGGTATCCTGGGATGACGCCGCATTCTCATTGACCGCCAGCGCGTAATCATAAACCGTCATAAAGCTTTCCCGCAGGTCCGCGTCCGCTGCGTCCGTCTGTCCGCTTTCGATCGCCTCTTCCGCTTCTGCGATCGCTCCCTGGAGCAGAGTCTTGTCTGTCTCCACAGTCTGTGTTTCTTCCGGCTTGTAAAGCTCAAACTCATAGACTGTCGGGTTCACGCCTTCCACGATGTTGAGGCGGAATCTGTCAGATGTCACTGCCTCAAAGTTTCCGGTCCATTCGCGGTCCATTCCGCCGTCTCCCATTGACTGTCCTTCCAGAGCCGGGATCCACTGTCCGCCGTCCCAGTATTCAATGTTAAAGTTCGTGATAATATTTCTATCTGATGTTCCCTGATTATACTGGTATACGCCCGCGCCGTCCACTGTGATCGGCTCAGCGAATGTAAGCTCCAGCCATGCTTCATAAGTACCGTCCGGAGTCGCCCATCTGCTCGGCTCATTCTTGTTTCCGTCCACAGCCTTCCATCCGTCGTGCGCGCTGTCATAATCAGACGATGTAGCGACATCCGTCGCTGTTACCGCCAGGTTCTGGCGTTCTCCGCCTGCGTCATATACGCTGGTAAAGACTTCGCTCATCCGGCGTGTCCCGCTGTACAGCGCCGCCTTGACTGTCATCTTGTCCCCGGTCATTGTGATCGTGCCTTCATATAATGCCGAGAAATAGATCGGGTCATTTCCGTCTGTTGTGTAGCGGATCTGAAGATCGTCAAACTCACTGGACAGCGTGATCTCCTGTCCTGCTGAAACGGCACCTGTACCCGGCGTAAAGTTCACCACCAGACGCTCCGCGAGTCCTGTCAGCGCTGCCGAAGCCGCTTCGAGGGCTGTCTGTGCGCTTGAATACTCTGCCTGTCCTGCCCCTTCCTGAGCAAGCACTGCCGCTGTTTCAGCCAGCTGGTCCTGAAGCGCTGCAGCTGCCGCTTTGTATGTCTCCCATGTTTCATTCGGATCCACGGTCTGGCTGACCTCTTCCGCCGCCCTGTAAGCGTCCTTCAGCGCTGCCGCCGCCTGTGCTGTCACGCATGCATCTGCAAGGACCTTTGTCTGCTCAGAATACCGGCTGCTGTCCTCGTCCGCGATGACCTGCTCAGACTCTGCGATGCAAGCATCCAGAACAGCTTTTGCCGGAGCGAGAAGCTCATCTGTCATCTGCGCGGAAAGCTCTTTTGCAGCATCCACCTGCGCCTGGAGCTTCACCGGCGTGCTGTTGAAGTCGATCACATACGTCTGCCCCTGCTCTGTCGGGAAGGAGATCCTGTCGTCAGAGATCTTCGTTGTTTCTACTGTCTCCCCGTCAGCTGTCTTAACTGTGTATGCGCCGAGGTTGTCATACTCGCCCGTAAATGTGCCGCCGCTCCTGGATGTCACTGTAAACCTGTCTGCGGAGTTATCGGACCATTCCATGCCGATCACAAAGTTTCCTCTCGCCACAAGTCCCTGTATGTTTCCTTCATCCCACGCCTCGGAGATCGCCGGGAGGAACTGGGTGTATCCCAGCTGGCTCTGGAGCAGCGCCTCGCTGATGCCTGCCGTCAGGCCGTAGTTTCCGTCGATCTGATACGGCGGGTGGGAATCCAGGAAGGTATCCAGGATGCCGTTCCGGTTGCCCGCGATCATGCCGCTGATCAGCTTGTATGTATTCTCGCCGTTTCCGGTGCGCGCCCACATATTCAGCTTGTGCGCCTTGGACCATCCTGTGCCGGCCGGTCCGACTTCACCTGCGGATCCTCTCTCATCACGGATCTCCAGCGTCCGGATCGCAGCTTCCATCCACTCTTCTGTATCCTGGTTGATCAGTGTACCCGGATACAGGCCGATCAGCTGGGAAGTATGCCTGTGGAGCGATCCCTGGTTCGCGCTTCCGCCCGCCCCGAAATTCGGGATACTCACTTCCGGCAGATCCCCTGCCTGGGCTTTTCCGGTCGTGGTCTCTTCATACCACTCTTTGATCTGCCCTTCGTCCCCGATGATGATCGGGTTGAGCTGGCTCTGGGTCTCTTTCCACTCTTCTCTCTCGTCCTCATCCACGCCGAGCTCCTCGGACGCATCGATCGCCATATCATACAGCTCCCATACAAGGGACTGGTCATAGGTTGTACCGTTGACAGTCGGGCCCTGCTCCGCGGAGAAGGACGGTCCTACGACAAGGCGGTCCTGATAATCGCTCCACCACAGGAAACCATCCCAGAAGTTGGTCATTTCCTTCAGCATCGGATAGATCGTATCTTCCAGCAGCTGTTTATCCTGCGTATAGAGATACTGGTCATACACGTTCTGCATTGCCCACGATGAGCCTGTGACGTTCCAGCCGTATTCCTGTGATCCAAACGGTGCCGTGCACCCGAACGGGTTATTCTGGGTATTGACAAGGAAGCCATTCCCTTCACCGATCGGAGTATTGATCACGTCTTCTGTCTTCTGCGCGGCAGATTTCTCCGCTGTCACACGTCCCGGCTGTACCAGGGATTCCATATAGTCCGTAAATACAGAGCCGCACTCTGCCAGGTTGGTCTGGTATGCGGGCCAGTAGTTCATCTCCACGTTGACATTGAAGTGGAAGTCAGCGCCCCAGTAGGATCCCGCGCTTCCGATCATCCAGATGCCGCAGAGGTTGCTGGGGAGCTCGTCCCCTTCCCTGGACGCTGCGATGGTCAGGTAGCGCCCGAACTGGAAGACCATCTCCTCCAGCACATGGTCATGGTTCCCTGCCCGGTAGTCCGCCATCATCTCGTTGATCGGCTTCTGCGCGCACTCGCCGCCCAGGTCGATCTCCACACGCCCGAACAGCTCAGAGTAATCTTCCACATGCGCGGAGCGCAGGTCGTCATAGGACTTCTCTGCAGCCGCGTCCACCGTCTCCGCAAGAGAAGCGTTCAGCTCCTCCGCTGTCTCGCCGGTGCGGTATACGGGATACTCATTTTTGTAATCCGTATCCGTAGAGTAGATGATGGTCACTGCATCCGCATTCTCCACGGTTACCGTGCCGTCTGCGTTGTCCGTAACGGTTCCGCCTTCGTTCACGATCTGCGCCTGCATCTCGCACTTCATCTGGTTATCCCTGACCTCGCCGGCAAGGGTGATCTTCCCATTCTCTGCTGTCGCTGTGGTTGTCAGACCGGAAGCTGCCTGCACGGATGCCGTAAATGAGATCTTCCCTTTCTCAGACGCGGTCAGCCTGGTGACTACCGCATTGTCCGGATGGCTGGCAAAGTATTCTCTCTCATAATGGGTTCCCTCATAGTCATAATTCACGGATGAGATCCCAGTCCTCATATCCAGGTCCCGGACATAATTCTCCACATTGTCGTTCGTCATACCTGTCGCAGAAAAGTCCAGATACAGGTCGCCAAAATCCTGGTACTGCCCCATTCCCGCTCCATCGCCCCAGACCTCTCTGGTCGTGGACGTCCCCTGGGGGAAAACTGCCTCTGAATGGTCGTCCATCTTCTGGCGCAGCGCTTCCAGCTGCTCCTCTGTCACCGCCTCGTCCCGGTTGCCTCCGTCATAGTCCGGGCGGCTCTCGCTGGGTCCGCCCTGCCAGAGCGTCTTCTCATTGAAATGGATCTGGTCGTTCGCTACCTGCCCGAACAGGATCCCGCCGGTCTTGCCGTTGCCGATCACCAGGGAGGTATTCTCCCAGTCGGACCTCTCGCCGGGCGAAGTGTACCACATCCTCAGCTTGTTGCCGTCCGGCATAGGCTTGTTGGACGCGTCCGGATCGATCTCCCCGCCCCCGGCTTCCGCCATGTCACGGATCCCTTCGTCTGATCCTGCCGCATACGCCGGGATCGCCGAGAAGGCCATCTGCCCTGCCAGCACCAGTGACAGGAACGCCGCAAATACCCTCTTTCTTTTCATGCTGCCTTTCCTCCTTTTACGCACGCAGGCCACCCTTCTGTGCCTGCCGTGTGTTTTCCGGACACTCCCTGGAGTACAGCCTCTTCCAGTTCCGGTCCGTTCCCTGTTCCGGATCTCCACCACAGTTTGTCTTCATTCTGTCTGCCTTTCTCTGCCGGAGATCTGTGATCCTGTATCAGCCGGGCGGCTGCAGTCCGGCTGCAAAAACCGGCTGCACGCACCGGTCAATGCCATTTTGGTGAAATCATCTGATTTTTTTGCTGTTTCACAGATTTTATTGGTACTATTATACATCTTCTATCCAAAAATTTCTTGTACTTTTAGGGAATTCAATATGACTATATTCACTTTTTTCTGTAAATCAAAGTATTTTCTTTTAATTTATTGCATTTTCCGAGACACAGGATACAGTTCTTATAATATAACAGGATACAGTTCTTAATATAAAGAGAAGGGGCGGTGCATTTCAGCTGCATCCGCCTCTTCCCTGTGCTGTCACCGGATCTGGGGGCTCCGGTCTATCTCTCTGTTTTTATCTTCCGCATTTTCTTTTTCCAAGCACGATCCCTGCTCCCGCAGAAAGTATGAGCAGCATGCCTGCCGCTGCAATCGGAGCGCTGTCCCCGGTCTTCGCCGCTTTCTCCGTGCCTGATCCTGTATTTCCGTCCTGACTGTTCGGGCTGTTCTGGCCATTCTGGCCTGAAGCCGCGCCGCTGTTCTGGCCGTTCTGACCTGAAGCCGCGCCGCCGTTCTGGCTGCCGGTTCCGCCATTGCCGTCATCTCCGGCCGTTCCGCTCTGGTTTCCGCTGTCCGTGCCCGGGTCTTCCGGCTCTCCTGCCTGCACCTTCTCAAGCCCGTCATATGCTGCCTGAAGCGCCTGCGCCGCCTGATCGACCTCAGCCTGGTCATCCACGCTCAGCGCTTCATCTGTAAAGACCGCATTCGCCGCCGCGAATGCCGCGCGGAACACGCTTACGCTCTCCTCGGTATATCCGCTCAGATCCAGCTCTGCTGTCTGGCTGATCAGGTCTTCCAGCACAGATTTATCCGCTTTCAGCCTGAGATTTTCCATCGCAGCCACAAGCGCATCCCATGCGCTGTCGATCTCATCCTGGAAAGCGTCTCCGTCCGCCAGCACTTCTTTTGCCTTTGCAAGGGCTTCTGTAAACTCTGCCTGTCCGGCCTCCACATACTGCGTCAGGTCGATCATATCCCCGAGCTCCGCTGCCATCTCCAGGTCTGCCTTGTCTCCGGCTTTCATCTCAAGGGCATGGATCGCGAACATCAGCTTCGCAGCTGCATTGAGCACCTCTTCCCTCGACGCGCTCTCATCCGCCATCACTGCATCGCCTTCCGCGATCGCTTCCTCAAACAGCTTCTGTACAGACTCCACGCATCCGGCGACCGTTTCGTTTTCCACATAGCCTTTCGCCTCGTTCAGGAAATATTCCAGTGTCTTTTTGCTGACTTGCTCTTCGGAGTCCTCCCGTATAGTTATTGACACTGTCTCTGTGACAGCATTTCCTCCGGGACTGCTTATGATACATCTGTACTGTGCGCCATCACTCTCTTCTGATGCCGTAAATCTGTATACAGATTCCACTGCCCCTTCTATCGTACGCCAGAACCGCCCGTCGTACTGCTGCCACTGATACCCCAGACTATTTCCATAGGCTGTCACAGACAATTCCGCCTCACTCCCTGCTTTCACAGACAGATTTTCCGGTTCTGCAGTGATCACAGGTTTTGCCTTCTCAAGGCTGTCCAGTATCAGACGCAGCGCCCCGGCTGCTGTTCTGATATCTTCCGAAGACTGAGAGTCCAGCATTTCTTCCGCCGTTCTCACTGCCTCTGCCAGTTTTTCAGCTGAATCGGCCGTATACGATGAGGGATCTTCTGTCTCCGCCTCCTTCAGCGCTTCATTGAGGTCGTTAAGCGCATTCGCCAGATTTTCTCCATACACCTCTGTCTCATAAAATGTGATCGGAGCTGCAGAGGTCTCGTCATCATCCGGACCAGTAATGCGAAGCGCCGACACAGTCACCGGCTCAAACCCAATGGCTACATAAGAACGCGACGATTCTGAAACTGCCATCACCTTTCCTTCCGTATCGTAGACGCTGCCGGATGAAATTTCGGTCCATTCCCCTCCTGCTTTCTCCTGATATTCCAAAGTATACGAGTATAGGCGGTTATCCTGGGTATTGCTGGAATTCTTAAACTCGTCTATATATACAGAATCCACTGTCACCGGATTGTCAAACGTCAGCGTAAGGCTTACGTCTTTTCCTCTGGAAGCCCATCTGGTGGACGGATCACCGTCAACCGCATAGGATGCCGGATATTGTGGATATCCCTCGCCGGAACCTTCTGCCGTCTGATGGAGCGCGAGATTTTTCTCACTCCTGCACATATATTTTACTGTCACGGTTTCAGTCCTGGCTCCCGTCTCAGTATATCCCGCTGCTTTTAATACAGACAAGCCATATGGCAGCACAAGTGATCCTTCCGCAGCTTTACGGGAATTTCTGTCCGGCTCTGACCCATCCAATGTATACCTGTACTCTGTAACCTCTCTGCTGTCTGATGTAAGATTGACCTTCTGCTGCCCCTCATAAATGCCGGCATCAAGATCCACAGATACAGCTCCCGGAATATTCTCACCTTTAAATGTCCGCACCGCCATATCAAGCCGCTGCACCGCATTCCCAAGCGCGTCTTTATCCTGCGTATCTTTCAGCGCCTCATCCACTGCATCCAAAGCAGCGATGAGCTGATCATAGTACTCCTGTACATATCTGTCATTCTCAGGCGTGATCGTCCCGGCCGCTTCTTCTGCATCCTCCACTAGCTCCGCCAGCAGTTCGTCCATATCGCCGGTAATCGAAGCAAGCGCATTCCTCAGAGTTTCTGCCGCGCCATCCACATCTCCCTGGGCGGTTCCCTTTCTTCCTTCAAGGATATCAACAGCGTCAGCTTTTGCCTGTGTGTAAGCTGCCATCAGTTCTTCATCCACTCCAATGCCGTAAACCGGATCATTTTCATACGCATCTGCTTCCATGAGGATTTGGAACAGTTCCTGCTTGTCATAGATATCCTTTTTTGCCGAACACTGGATCTCATAGATAGACACAGCTTTATCTGATTCCAGATTGTCAAAAGTTAATCGGATCATGGATGCAGATCTTCCGCCCATATCAAACCGCACGTTCTCCCCGCCGACAAGAGGTTCATTTTCAAATACCGTCTCCCAGGTCTCTCCATCTGTACTGACCTCACACTTCGTGTTTCCTGATCTTGTTCCGCCTGTCAGTGACTTATCTTTCCACTCCCGTATCATCAAGGTGTCGAGATCCCAGATATTCTCCAGATCGATCACCATAGTGACCGGATCCCCGTTCCCATTGAATCCCAGCCGGGTTGAAAGATCGCCGTCCAGCGCATATTCAAGAGGATAGTTCCCCGATGTACTCCGATCTGCCTCTGCCGGTTTCCCAAGGCATACATTCTCCTCGATCTGCTCCTGGTATTCCACATCGATCTTCTTGCTCTCCCCGGTATATTCTGACCTGCTGTGCGCCCGCTGGTCTCCTTCGTTTATTCCGTCAAGCTGCATCACCGTATACGGCGTCCTGAGGAGTTCTGTATAGCCGTCTTTTTTACGCTCTATACAGGATATATTCTGTGTCGTCTGCACGCTGTGCATCCTCAACCTGTATCTGCAGTGATCCATCCTCGAGGAAATATCCTTTTGCGCTGTCCGCTTTTTTTGTTGGCACAAAAGTCATATAAATCCCCTTGCTCTCTGTACCATCGGCAGATACAGCCGTCAGTTTATATGTAGCCTGCACTCCTTCTTTAAAGTCTCCTGTATAAGAAACGCCTGCAACTCCTTCTGCATATCTCTCATATACAGCCGAGCTCTCTTCCGCGCGGTATATATTATAAGACACTGCATCAGGAGAGGCTTTCCAGCTTACTTCAAGCTGCTTATCCGGGTTGACATTTAATGTAAGGTTTGAGGCATCCTGTACTGCTGCCCGGAAGGGGAGCCCGGAAATCGTATAACTCTGGCCTTTTGCCGTATCAAATATGATCATGTCATCTCCGTCTGCCGTAAAGCTGACTGAACTGCCGTCTTCATCTGTAACGACCGCGCCGGCAAGATTGTCATATTTTACTTTACATTCTCCGCCTGACTTTGACAGGATCGTAAAACTGTCCGCCTGACCGTCTGTCCACCGGGCGCTCACTTCAAAATTTCCCCTTGCGGAAAGTCCGTCATAACTTCCATTTTCCCATCTGGACGGGAGACCTGCCAGCGGAGCGATAAATCCTTCATGACTCTGAAGAAGCATCTCACTGACTGCCGCTGTGATCCCATAATTGGCATCAGCCTGAAACAGCCTGCTCGAACTGCTGGAAGAGCCATTATGATCATTAAACAGGTTGCTCATCAGATTCACTTTGATCAGTTTCTGATAATTCTGATACGCCTTATCTCCCTCGTACAGGCGTGCCCAGATTGCGGCCCTGTGTGCTTTAGACCATCCCTTTGTCAGATCCGGTGACTCCTCCCTTTTACTCAGGGACACTCTTGCTGCATCCTGCCAGGCCGGAGTGGTAGAATTCACCATGGATCCGGGATAAACTCCTACGAGCTGGGATGTATGCCTGTGTGTCGGTTCTGTACCGATCTCCCCGTAATAATCTTCCTCCCTGTACTCCTTGAGCTGTCCTGATGACCCTACAAGGATCGGATCAAGCAGAGAAAGCTGCTCCTTAAAGACACTGACCGCTGCCTCGTCTTCTTCCGTCAGGACGATTCCGTTCTCCTGCAATATCTCTGCCGCTTTCACCGTGTCCAGATGGTTCTCATAGATCATAGACTGATCAAAAGTACACCCCACTGTTCCATAGCTTTCTGTCCCGCTCTCTGTCGCTACCTGTACCTCCGGAGAGAAGGAATGCTGCGCCAGCAGTTTTCCGTCTTCATCCTCTTTCACGATTTTTGAGAGGAACTTCGACATCCCTGAAATCGCCGGATAAGTCTTTTCCTCCAGTATATTCAAATCCCGCGTATAGTCATAATAATCCCAGAAAATAATCGACATAAACGGTCCTGTCCCAAATCCCGAATGACTCGCAGAGCCGCTGATATTATACGGCCAGGTAGAATTCCCCAGCGCCCATCCGTCGTCATAATCCGCCGTCCCCTCCATCTGTCCGTCCGGATTATATTTGCTGATATTACTGGTGGCATAGGACTCCGCTTTTTTCACATACGCCTGCCAATAGTCAATATACGGTTCAAACGTCTCTGCCAGATTAGAGGTAAATGCTCCCCAGTAATTCATCTGCTCATTAATATTATGCCACATTCCCGCACGCCAGGATGGATCCTGGTATACATTCCAGATGCCCTGAAGATTTGTAGGAAGCCCGCCTTCTCTGGAAGAACAGATCAGAAGATATCGTCCGTACTGATATGCAAGCGCCTCCAGATAGAGCCCTTCCGCACTGTTATCATAATCGCCGTTTTTATAATTCGCGACCAGCTCATCCGTCATCAGCCCCTCCGGCACGCTTCCGCCCAGATCCACGTCAACTCTGCCGTACATAGACTGATAATCGCTCAGATGATTCTCCTTCAGTTCACTGTATTCTTTGCCGTCAACTGCTTCCATGACCGCATTGACTCTGTCATGGGCAGGTTCATTTCCTTCCAGTTTTTCCTTTGGGTCACTCTGGGTAAAAAGCTTGCTTTCCATATCAAAATTCGTGTCAAGCCCCATTATGATCGTTGCCGAATCTGCATTCTTGACCTCGATCACCCCGTTTTCACCATTCCCGTCATTGACAGCCTCATAATCCCCGTCAGTCAGCACCTTATACTGACCTTCAAACTCCAGGCCATAATATTCCATCTCCCCGGCCAAAGTGATCCTATCATCTTCTGCCACAACTTTTCCTGATTTTCCTCTGGATTCCTCATCTTCGCCCGAAATTACGCCGTCTTCATCCACATCCCTGCCATCACAGATATAAGGGATCGTTGGTCTGAGCGTAAAATCCAGTTTCCCGCTGCCATCACTTTCCAGATGGACCACCAGCACCTTATCCGGATAACTGGCAAAGTACTCTCTCGTATAGTGCGTCCCATTGTAATCATATTCTACTGTCGTAATGCCTTCTTCCAGGGACAGCTCACGCTGATAGCCTGTCACATCCGCATAATCATGATCAAAATCCAGGTACGTTTCCGAAAAATTATTCAGTCCTCCTATTGATGAATTCGAATCCTGAAGGCTGTTCTCTGTGATCTGGATCCGGTCATGGCCTACTCCGCCAAACAGGTTGACTCCCATATAAGCATTTCCCATAGGAATGGAATACTCTCTCCATCCCGCAAAATTATTCGGATCACTGGATGTCTCAAGTACCTGCGGAACAGGTTCATCATACACGAGCCGCAAAGCTTTCAGTTTCCCC
>ERZ1643251.3752-NODE-3752-length-13770-cov-5.985855_pt1 | contig 13770 bp, 15 predicted proteins | sample MGYA00579261_ERZ1643251 | MGnify/ENA primary metagenome ERZ1643251 (study PRJEB29033, sample SAMEA4952267) | chicken gut metagenome | biome: Broiler Chicken; feature: Gastrointestinal Tract; material: Caecum | place: Ireland | collected 2018 | study: Broiler... | reverse complement strand
ATTGAAAAAGTGTATGTAGTATGTTAGAATATGGTTGTAAAATAGAGGAGGAATTTTAAAATGAAAAAACAAGGATTTACGTTAATCGAGTTATTAGCCGTTATCGTTATCTTGGCAGTTATTGCGTTAATTTCAACACCATTAATTACAAATACGATTCAAACTTCAAGAAAGAATGCGGATCGTGAAAGTGCACGTTCTTACGTATCTACTGTAAAACAAAAAATCACAGAAGCTATGTTAGAATATCCTAACTTAGTTATAGGTGCTGGTCCAACAAACGCAACAGGAGACGCTGTTCGTGAATGGGCTTGTACAAACTGTTCTGCTGATAATAAAGTAAAAATCGAATTTACAGGAACGGCTCCACAAAAAGCAACTTTATCTTGGACAGATGAAGGAGAAGTTACAGGTATGCTTAAATATGTTAATGGATGTTGGAAAGTAGTTAATAATGGTGATCTTGAAGAAATCGCAAAAGATACTTCTGATACTACTGCAAAAGATTTCTGTGATTATTAATAGAAAATAAAAACGAATTTCGGTTCGTTTTTTTTCTTCTTATGATATAATTGTAAAAGAAAAGAGGTTTGTTATGGAAAAATTAATTATTGGTTCTCATGTTTCTTATAAAAAAGATAAAGGATTAGTTGGGTGTGTGGAAGAAACCCTTTCTTATCAAGCAAATACTTTTATGTTTTATACAGGGGCTCCACAAAATACGAATCGTGCGAAGATTGATCCAGAACTGACAAAAAAAGCATACAATTTAATGAAAGAAAACGGGATTGATCCACAGAATGTGATTGTGCATGCACCTTATATTATTAATCTGGCTAATCAAAAAAATCATGATTTTTCGGTACGTTTTTTAAAAGAAGAAATCGAACGTTGTGAAAAATTAGGAATGACAAAACTAGTGTTACATCCAGGTTCTCATGTATCTTATACAAAGGAAGAAGGATTAGATCAAATTGTTGAGTCTTTAAATGAAGTTTTAACTCCAGATACTAAAGTTTCTATTTGTTTAGAAACGATGGCTGGTAAGGGAACGGAATTAGGGAATTTAGATGAAATTAAATATATGATCGATCATGTTACCTTAAATGATAAATTAATGGTTTGCCTAGATACTTGTCATTTGAATGATGCAGGATATGATTTAAATCATTTTGAAGAATTTTTAGAAGAATTTGATCAAAAAATAGGAATTGAAAAAATTGGGTGTGTTCATGTAAATGATAGTAAAAATGTTTTGGGTGCCCATAAAGATCGTCATGAAAATATTGGATATGGTACGATTCCTTTTGAAACATTACTTCATATTATTTATCATCCATCTTTGGTGAATGTTCCTAAAATATTGGAAACTCCTTATGTATCAGAAACTGATGATAGTAAAGAAAAAGTTTATCCACCATATCGATTTGAAATTGAACAAATTCGTCGTAAAGAAAAAAATATCCATCTTTTAGAAGATATTCGTTCATTCTACAAAAAAGACTGATATTTTCGTTTATAATCGTGATATAATTGTAGTGCGATTTCATAACTTTCCGGTGTTACTTGATTTCGTATTTTTTGAAAAACAGAAAGATAATCACCATATAAAAGTTCTTTCCAATTTTGCTTAATGGTGGTTAGAATGATTTCACATTCAACGTCTGATAATGAAACTTGATGATAGTTCGCAAAGTCTTTGATATGTTGAATGGATAATTTTTGAATATAATTTCCAATAAAATATTGATTCATAAAACACCTCTATGTTATTATATGTGAAAGTTTATGAATAATGTCTAAAAACAATAATATACTAGTAAAAGAGGGAGTGTGATTGCTCATGAGTTATCAATTAAATATCATAAATATGGGTAGTTGCGCCCATAATGGTTTCTTTATAGAGGAATCCCATGAAGAGAGATAAGAAAAAGAAACAAACGAAATCTAAAGTTCTTTATAAAAAAAGAAAGATTAAACCACAAAAAAATATAAAATATAGTTATTATAAATCATACAAAGATGTGAAAGAAACCATTGAAAAAAGATACAATATATTAATTGGAATGATTATTTTAGTCATGTGTGTATTATTTGTTAATCTCTTTTATATTCAAGTATTACAAACGGATAAATATAAAGAAAAAGTAGAGGCATCTACGAAAAATATTGTGGAAGGATCTACGGCTCCTCGTGGTCGTATTTATGATCGTAATCATAAGCTGATTGTCGATAATACACCAAGTAAAGTGATTTACTATAAAAAGCCAAATTCGATTACAACAGAAGAGGAGATTGATCTTGCATACCAAGTTTCTGATTTGATTGCGGTCTCTTTTGATAAGTTAACTACGACGAATCTGAAGAAGTTTTGGGTAGCTAAATATCCAAATAAAGCAAAAAAGAAGATTACAGATAAAGAGTGGCAACAATTAGAAGAAAGAAAGATTACCAGTGATGATATTAGTGAGCGACAATTAGAACGTATTACGGAAGAAGAGTTGAATGCGTTTACGGATCGTGATCGTGAAGCTGCAATGATTTATACGCTTATGAATAAAGGGTATGCGAGTCAAGAAAAAGTTATTAAACAAGATGATATTACGGATGAAGAGTATGCGATTATTAGTGAAAAAGCCCATCTTTTAAGTGGTTTTAATACTCGACTTGATTGGGAACGTAGTTATCCTTATGGAAATGTTTTCCGTGCGATGTTAGGAAGTGTTTCTACAAGTGAAAGTGGAATTCCTTATGAATTAAAAGACTATTATTTATCGAAAGGATATAGTTTAAATGATCGTGTAGGAACCAGTTATTTAGAATATCAATATGAGTCAACGTTACGTGGTACCAAAAATAAGTATCAAATTATGCCAGATGGCGAGTATAAATTGATTGAAGAAGGAACACGTGGAAACGATATTGTTTTAACGATTGATATTGAGTTACAAAAAGCGGTGGAACAAATCTTAGAAGAAGAAATTCGTAAAGCAAAAGATGAACCGAATACGGAACTTTATGATCGTTCTTTCGTTATTATTACAGATCCCAATACAGGTGAAATTCTCGCCATGGCTGGAAAACAAATTGTAAAAGAAGGAGATTCTTATCAAATCTTAGATTATACCCCTGGTATTACAACCTCTCCAGTGGTAGTTGGATCTGTTATTAAAGGAGCTTCTCATATTGTTGGCTATAATACAGGAGCTTTAACGATTGGAGAAGTTCGTTGGGATAATTGTGTAAAGATTGCGGCGACACCACAGAAATGTTCTTGGAAATATTTAGGAAGATTGGATGACATTACAGCGTTAAAACAATCATCCAATACTTACCAATTTTATACGGCCATTAAAGTAGGAAATGGTAATTATCAATATAATCAACCACTTGCCTTAGATGAGAGTGCGTTTGATACTTATCGTAATACTTTTGCAGAATTTGGACTTGGTGTAGAGACGGGAATTGATTTACCGGTAGAAAGTTTAGGATTTAAAGGAACCAGTCGTGAAAGTGGTTTATTATTAGACTTCTCAATTGGTCAATATGATACCTATACACCCATTCAACTAGCGCAGTATATTGGAACCATTGCTAATGGTGGAAATCGTATGCAAGTTCACTTATTGAAAGATGTTTATTCTTCGGATACCGATAAAAGTCTAACCAAACGTACCAGTACGTTTGAACCTAAGGTTTTAAATACGGTTAATACGAAACCAGAGTATATGGAACGTGTAAAATTAGGATTTAAGGCTGTTCTAGAATACGGAGGAACCAGATATAATTATATCGATTCTTCTTATAAACCAGCAGGTAAAACAGGAACCAGTCAAAGTTTTGTGGACACAGATGGTGATGGTGTGATTGATACGGAAACGGTAACCAATACCTTTGCCGGATATGCACCTTATGATCATCCGAAAGTGGCATTTACGGTTTTATCTCCAAATATCTATCACTATGGAAATAACAGTACCTATCAAACAACGGTTAATAAGCGAATTTCACAACGTGTCAGTCAGAAATATTTTGAAATGTATGGTACCAATTAAAAAATACTTTGAAATTTTAAATTTCTTTGATATAATAGTAAAGACGTAAACAAAGGAGGGAAGACGCATGGCTAAAAAAGGTGAAAATAGAGAAGGAACAATCCTTAAATGTACAGAATGCGGGAATGAAAATTATTTAACAAGTAAAAACAAAAAAAATACCCCAGAACGTTTAGAATTAAATAAATATTGTAAACACTGTAAAAAGAATACAACACATAGAGAAAAGAAATAATAAGGTGTAACCGTGACCTTATTTTTTTGGGAGGAGGAAAATTATGTTTAACGTAAACGATATTAAAAACGGAATTACATTTGTTTTAGATGGACAAATCTATCAAGTAATCGAATTCTTACATGTAAAACCAGGGAAAGGTCCAGCTTTCATTCGTACTAAAATTAAAAATTTAAGAACGGGTGCGACGATTGAAAAAACATTTAATACGAATATTAAATTAGAAAAAGCAATGATCGAAAAACAAAATATGCAGTTCCTATATGCGAGTGGAGATACTTATACTTTTATGAATATGGAAACCTATGAACAAATGGAATTAACGAAAGATCAAATTGGAGATGATGTAAATTATTTAAAAGATGGTCTTGATGTAGATTTAACGTTCTATAAAGGAGAACTATTAGGAATTTCATTACCAGAAAAAGTATCTTTAAAAGTAACGAGTACAGAACCAGCTGTAAAAGGAAATACAACGAATAATGCGATGAAAGATGCAACTTTAGAAACTGGTTTTGTGGTAAAAGTTCCATTATTTATTGAACAAGATGAAGAAATTATTGTATCTACTAAAGATGGTAAATACGTATCTCGTGCATAAGATATCGAAAGATATCTTTTTTCTTGACATTTTTTTAAAGTTGAGTATAATAAACCAACGAGAAAGAAGGGGTTATTATGATGGATGAGATTCAAAAAGAACTGCAAACGAATTCTTTGTCTCATATTTTAAATAAATATGTGCATCAACAAGAAGATCTAACGAATTTATTTGAACCTTTATGCAACCAATTAAAGAATGAACAAATGATTGAATTATTAATGTTTTATGTTCAAAATCAAATACCTGTTGTGACACCATCTAAAGGATTGACATTAAAACTATTTAGAGCGGTCATGACTTGGCAAGATTCTTCTTTTTCTATGAAAACACAGTTGTTAGTAGGGTTAAACTATAAAGAAAATAAAAGAAAGAATCAATTAGGAATGTTACTAAATTTTATTAAGATTGCTATACCAGATGGTAAATATACCGCTACTTTATTAAAGTTGTTGATAAAAGATACTAAGAATTATCAACCGTTATCTCGAAAAACACCTTGTTTTCAATATATTGGTATTGGTTATCACAAAATCGCTATTTATTCTTCGGATTATATTATATCGATTGGTACGGATGATCAACAAAAGGGAATTGAAAGTCATGTGTTATATAATGAAACCATCTTTTCCTATTTGAATCCTAAGAATGGGATAAAAATAACCGTTTCTCCTTATCAAAAGGTACTGCAAGAAGATCCAAATAAAGAAGAGATTCTTCAATCGTATTTTAATCAGCTTTGTAGAGAAGGTATTATCTTCTTTGATATTACACCTAAAAATATGGGACGTTATTTATATGACTTTGAACATCCATTTAAAGAAGCAAGTGATTTAGGTAAACAATTTTTAGGGATTGAAGAAGTAAAAATGAAACCAAGGAAAAAGGGAGAAGTATCTATTATTGATCAAGATCTTATTTTATCCAAAGAAGATCCTATGTGTTCCAATATTCATAAACGCTTTTATGAAAAGAATCCTTGGTATCACCAGTGTTACGATCAATACCAAAAAGAATTAAAAAAAGTGAAATAAAGTCATAAAAAAGATTGACAAACGTAAATTTATTATGTATATTATTAATGTATAAAAAGGAAAGCAGTGTATCCACACTCACCCGATTGCTTATCGCTTTGGGTTCAATGCCAAAAGAACGATTGTTTTTGATGTGTATTGAAAGGTGGATAGATTGTGTCCACCTTTTTGATATTATTTTTGGAGGTGTCAATTATCGCAAAGAGAGAAAGAGGACTGTTTATTAATGAACAAATCCGTGCGAAAGAAGTTATGGTCATTGGTCCCAATGGGGAACAATTAGGAGTGAAACCATTAAGAGATGCGCTTACGTTAGCGGAATATTCTGGTTTTGATTTAGTATTAATTAATCCAAATGCTACACCACAAGTATGTAAAATTATGGATTATAACAAATATCGTTATGAAATGAAGAAAAAACAGAAAGAAAATCGTAAAAAACAACGTGAGAAAAATCTTGAGACCAAAGAATACCAATTATCCGTTACGATTGATGTACATGATTTTGATACACGTGTTCGTCATGCCAAAGCATACTTAATCAAAGGACATAAGATCAAAGCAAGTATTCGTTTTAAAGGAAGAGAATTAGCTCATCCAGAATTAGGACGTGATGTACTGATTCGTTTTGCTGACACATTAAGTGATGTAGCTACAGTAGAAAGTGGACCAAAGCAAGACGGACGTAACATGATAATGATGCTAAGTCCAAAAAAAGAAAAGTAATAGGAGGAAACATTCATGGCTAAAAAAGTGAAAAATAAAACACACAAAGGATTAAAAAAAGTTTCTAAAAAAACGGCAAATGGTTTTAAAATCACAAGTGCTGGTGGAAACCATAAAAGTGGTAAAAAATCAACTAAGATTACAAGAAGATATGCTAAATCTAGTACTTTGAGTAAATCAGATAACAAGAGATTAAAAGATATTTTAAGTAAATAAGTATAAGGAGGAAAAACGATGCCAAGAGTAAAAGGTGGTACGATTAGTCGTGCTCGTCATAAAAAAGTATTAAAACAAACAAAAGGTTATTTCGGAAGTAAACATAGATTATATAAAACTGCAAATGAACAATTAATGAATTCACTTGCTTATGCATATAGAGATCGTAGACAAAAGAAAAGAGATTTCAGAAAATTATGGATTACGCGTATTAACGCTGCTTGTAGAATGAACGATATTAGTTATTCTAAATTCATCAATGGATTAACAAAAGCAGGTGTAGAAGTAAACCGTAAAATGTTAGCTGAAATTGCTATTGATAGTCCAGAAAGCTTTACAGAATTAGTAAATGTTGCAAAAGCCGCATTAGACGGAAAAACAACTACTAAAACTGTAAAAAAAGAAGAGAAAAAAGAAACTGAAACGGTAAAAGAAGAAAACCAAGATCTATCAAAATTAAAAGTTGCTGAACTTCGTGAAATGGCTAAAGAAAAAGGAATCGAAGGATTCTCTACAATGAAAAAAGCAGAATTAATCGATGCTTTAAAATAATCAAGAAATTGATTATTTTTTGTTATAAACTAGAAGTTAGAGTTCATGATATAATAGAAGTAATAGAGAAGAAAGTAGGTGGAGTTGTGAAAAAAGTAATTCTAAAGATTGGTGGGATGACTTGTAGTGCTTGTTCTTCTGGTCTAGAAAAATATCTAAATAAACAAAAAGGAATTAAAGAAGCCAATGTGAATCTAGTTCTTTCTATTGCGACCATTCAATATGAAAATCTTACGATAAAAGAAATTGAAGAATATATTGAAGAAGCTGGTTTTGAAAGTTTAGGTGAATTTAAAGAAATAGAAGAGCAAGATAAAAATCATCATCAAAAAAGAAATCTAGTACTTTTAGGAATTCTATTAATCTTGATGATGTATTTATCGATGGGACATATGGTTTCATTACCAGAGATTCCTTATTTCAATCATCAACACCCTCTTCTTTTATCCACAGTTTTATTTTTGTTTACTTTATTATTTATAGGATATGGATGGGATTTATTAAAAAGTGGCTTTAAAAATTTAATTCATCGTATGCCCAATATGGATACGTTAGTCTTATGTAGTGTATTCTTTAGTTTTATTTATAGTTTTTACTATTATATAGAAATAGTAAAAGGAAATTCCAGTGGACTTCACCATTTATATTTTGAGTCTATTTGTATGGTGATTTATTTCATTAAATTAGGACGATATTTAGAATCGATTAGTAAAGATAAAACGAAAGAAGCGATTCGAACTTTAGTTCAAGTTACGCCAAAACAAGCTATTGTCAAAAGGGGAGAACAGGAAGAAAAAGTATCAATTGATGAAGTACACATGAATGATCTTCTCCTTTGCCGTGCTGGAGATAAGATTGCGGTTGATGGTGTCGTCGTATCTGGTAAAAGCTATGTCGATGAAAGTCTTATTACAGGTGAGAGTGAACCAGTATTAAAAGAAAAGGGTAGTAAGGTTATTGCGGGATCGGTTGCTTATGATGGATATATTGAGTATCAGGCAAAGAAGATCGGAAAAGAATCTACTATTTCAGAAATCGTAACTTTAGTGGTAGAAGAAAAAAATCAAAAAAGTCGAATTCAACGCTTAGCCGATCGAATTAGTGGTTATTTTGTTCCCTTTATTATGGTTCTTGCTTTTCTAACCTTTATCATTCAACTCTTATTTGGTATCACTTTCGAAAGTGCCTTAACACACATGATTACTATATTTGTGGTTGCTTGTCCTTGCGCTTTAGGTCTTGCAGTTCCACTAGTAGTAGTTGTAAGTAACGGAAAGTGTGCCCAAAAAGGATTATTTATTAGGAATGGGGATGTTTTAGAAAAAGCACGAACGATAGATACCATTGTATTTGATAAAACCGGTACCTTAACCTTTGGTAAATTAAATATTTTTAAAGTATTTAATTATTCTGAAGAAGAAACAGATACTTTAATTAATAAAGTAGCCAATATTGAAAAACATTCTTCTCATCCGATTAGTACAGCTTTCCAAAGTACTAAAAGTTTGGAAGTATCCCAAATAAAAGTATGGGAAGGTATGGGAATATCTGGTATGATTGAAGAAAAAGAATATGTTTTAGGAAACGAAAAAATACTAGAAAAACTATCGATTTCTTCTACACATCCAGAAGATGTAAAAACGTTAACACAAAATGGATGTAGTATCATTTACGTCGTAGAAAATCATAAAGTGATTGGTTTGATAGGTGTAAAAGATGTTGTCCGTAAGAATTTAAAACCGGTTATTAAAGCATTTAGAGGACAAGGTGTGGAAGTGGTGATGCTGACAGGAGATCATGAAGAAACAGCCAATACTATTGCCAAAGAATTAGGAATCAAAAAAGCCATTGCCAATGTATTACCAAAGAAAAAAGCTCAATATATTCAAAAATTTATCGATGAAGGTAAGAAAGTGATGATGGTCGGAGATGGAATCAATGATGCCCCTGCGCTTGTAACCGCAACGATTGGTGTAAGTATTAATGATGGTACGGATGTAGCGATGGATTCTGCCGACGTCATCTTAATGAACAATGATATGAATAATTTGTTAGATTTATTAACGATTAGTCATCAATCTTATAAAATCATTAAGCAAAACTTATTTTGGGCTTTCTTTTATAACCTATGTATGATTCCAATTGCGATGGGATTATTGGAATCCTTTGGTATTACGATGAACCCTATGGTTGGAAGTATCGCTATGACGTTTAGTAGTTTAACGGTTGTTTTCAATTCATTACGTTTTGGGAGGTGGAAAAATGAAACAAGTGGAATTTAAAATAGAAGGAATAAAATGCGAAGGATGTGTCAATCGTATCAAAAAAGTATTGGCAAAATGTAGTGGGATAGAAGCTTTTGATCTTTCATTAGAAACAAAAATATTAAAAGTTTCTGCTCAAGATGATCAAAGTATTGAGATGATGAAGGAAAAAATAGAAGCTTTAGATTTCACTGTCCTTCCTTTATAAACAAGTTTTACAAAAAAACTTGTTTTTGTTATAATAACTAATGTTTAGATGGAGTGAAAATATGAAAAAATTATATATAGATTTTGACGGAGTTATCTTAGATTCTATTAAAACAACGTATGATATGATGGATGAACAAGGAATTGATAAGTATAATCCGAAAGAAGCACGCGCTTTTTATCGTGTATTAGATTGGAATCAAGCTTTAAGAGATTCCCATGAAATTAATCATTCTCTAGATTGTATCCGTCAACTAATTGATAGTGGACAATATGAGATTAACATATTAACACATATTGTGTGTTACGAAGAAGGAGTCGCTAAAATTAACTATCTTCACGAACGTATTCCTGAATTATCGGTCATTTTAGTACCGAAAGAATTTTCAAAAACAGAAGTCGTGAATGCAAAAGACGCGATCTTAGTAGATGACTATACAGAAAATTTAAAAGAATGGAAAGAACATGGGGGATTTGGAATTAAGTTTGATGATCATGCCAGAGTCCATGAATTTCCTGTGATAACTTCTTTATCCGATATTACAAAATTGACAAGTTTATCATGATTTGTTAAAATAAGCATCACTTACTATTTCTATAACAGAGGTGAGAGTATGTTATTTGTAGAAGATTATGTAGATTTAATTAAGAAAGAATTATTAAGAAAAGACGTATGCCAATATCTTCAAATAAAAAATAATTATAATTTAGAAGCGATTGATGATATTTTATTAATTGATGTTATTGAATCTTATTTTTATTTATCAAAACCAGAAAATTATAAACAAATGTCAGAAAAGTTTAGAGAAAAGTACATTTATAATGAGAGTGAACTTGAATTAGCACATACAAAGAGTGAAAAACAAGGTTTAGCAGTAATGTATGATGCAATTATGAACGACACAGAAACGACTTTATTACCACAAAATACTTCGGTATTTACCATTTGTAGTTTACACCAAAAGTTAATGTCAAAAATGCCTTATCCAGAAGCTGGTGGTAAATTTAGAACCGATCAAGTTTATTTACCAAAATCTGGTGTAACGGTAACGTATCACAAATTGATTAGTAAAAAATTAAATGAATTATTTGTACCAGTTAATGAGCTTATTAAAGAAGGGGTTAGAATTCATCAGGAACACGACGTGAATGCTTTAATTCCTTATATCAATCAGTGTATTAAATTAAAATGTGATTTAATTAAAATTCATCCTTTCTGGGATGGAAATGGAAGAACTATAAGGGGATTAATATCTTTATTGTTTAAATTTGCTGGAATTCCACCTATTTATATTTTGGAGTCTGAACGAACCATTTATCATAAAGCAATGAATCAAGCTCATATAAATAAAGACTATAGTTTAATTAATAAATTTTATTATAGTAAGATTTGCGATACCATTCTACAATTAGAAGAGTTTAAAAATTTAAATGTAGAAGAATATCAAAAAGTATTAAAAAAATAATTAGCACTCTCTATTGACAAGTGCTAAAACAAGTGCTATAATGTACTTGTTTTTAGTTAGGCTAAAAACAGAAAGAGAGGTGTTACTTATGAATGGACAAAATCCATATGCAGAAAATCTAGAAAATGTACTAGAAAAGTACGGTCGTGATATTGTACAAGATGTCAAAGATGGAAAAATCGATCCTGTAATTGGTCGAGATGAAGAAATTCGTAGTATTACCCGTATTTTATCAAGAAAAACAAAGAATAATCCGGTTTTAATTGGAGAACCAGGGGTAGGTAAAACGGCGATTGTCGAAGGACTTGCTAATCGTATTGTTAAAGGTGATGTACCTGATAGTTTAAAAGATAAAACCATTTGGGAACTTGATATGGGGGCCTTAATTGCAGGTGCAAAATATCGAGGAGAATTTGAGGAACGTTTAAAAGCAATTCTAAAAGAGATTAAAAACTCGGATGGTAAAATCATTATGTTTATTGATGAAATTCATATGATTGTTGGAGCTGGTGGAATGGAAGGAGCCATGGATGCAGGTAATATGTTAAAACCAATGCTTGCTCGTGGTGAAATTCATTGTATTGGGGCAACCACTTTAAATGAATATCGTAAATATATTGAAAAGGATGGAGCGTTAGAACGACGTTTCCAAAAAGTAAAGGTGAGTGAACCCAATGTCGAAGATACAATTACCATTCTTCGAGGGCTAAAAGAACGTTTTGAAGTGTATCACGGAGTTAATATTAACGATCATGCTTTAATTGCGGCTGCGACTTTATCTAATCGTTATATTACCGATCGTTTCTTACCAGATAAAGCAATTGACTTAGTTGATGAAGCTTGTGCGACATTAAAGGTCCAAATGAATTCTGTACCAACGGAATTGGATACCTTAACACGTAAAATTATGCGTTTACAAATTGAGTTACAAGCCATCAAAAAAGATAAAGATTCCCGTAGTAAAGAACGTGTTGTTGAAATTAATGAAGAAATGAAAACGTTAAAAGAACAAGAACAAAAATTACGTAAAGATTGGGAAGAAGAAAAGAAAATTAATGAAAGTATTAATAAAAAGAAAGAAGAAATCGAGCGTGCAAAGTTTGATCTAGAACAAGCAGAAAATCGTTATGATTTAGAAACAGCTGCGCGTCTTCGTCATGGAACCCTTCCTAAATTAGAACAAGAATTAAATGAATTGCGTAAGAAAGATAGTTCTAAAATTTTAAGTGATACAGTAACGGAAGAAGATATTGCGGCTATTATTGCTAAATGGACCAATATTCCAGTCGCGAAATTAGTTAGTGGAGAACGTGAGAAGTTACTTCACTTAGAAGAACATATGAAGAAACGTGTGAAAGGTCAAGATGAAGCTTTAAAATTAGTAAGTGAGGCGATTATGCGTGCTCGTGCTGGTATTAAAGATCCGAATCGTCCGATTGGATCCTTCATTTTCTTAGGACCAACTGGAGTAGGTAAAACCGAAGTGGCTCGTACTTTAGCTAATGAGTTATTTGATAGCGAGACTCATATGGTTCGTATTGATATGAGTGAATATATGGAAGCGCATTCTGTTTCACGTTTAGTCGGAGCGCCTCCAGGATATGTTGGATATGATGAAGGTGGTCAATTAACGGAAGCTGTACGCCGTAATCCTTATAGTATTGTCTTGTTTGATGAAATTGAAAAAGCCCATCGTGATGTCTTTAATATTTTACTTCAAATTTTAGATGATGGACGTATTACAGATTCTCAAGGTCGTACTGTAGACTTTAAGAATACCATCATCATCATGACTTCTAACTTAGGTAGTGAGTATATTCTAGAAAATAAAGAAAATGCGAAAGAAATGGTTATGCAAGAGTTACACCATACCTTCAAACCAGAATTTATCAATCGTATTGATGAAATAATTGTCTTTAATTCTCTATCAAAAGAAGTTGTTTATAGTATTCTAGATAAAATTATTCACGAAGTAGAATCTCGTTTATCTGATCGTGATTTAAAGATCGAATTAACAAAAGAAGCTCGTGATTTCATCATTAATGAATCTTATGATGAACGCTATGGTGCAAGACCAATTAAACGTTATGTCAGTCGTAACCTAGAAACGCTACTTGCGGAAGCTATCATCAAAGATGAAATTCCATCTCATAGTACGGTAACAGTACAATTAAAAGATCAAAAACTAGTACTTAACAAATAAAAAAATTTAAAAAAAGTTGAAATATGTCAGATTTAAAAAATTGGTAAAGAATTTTTTACCAATTTTTTATTTTGTCCTAGACAGATTTTAGATATCTGAAAAAATAATCTTACAGAAACCTCAAAAGTACCGTTTGACTCTTGATTTTTAATGTGCTATAGTGTCTCCAGAAAGGAGATATGTTATGGTTCAAACAAAGAAATTAAGTAAA